>Ga0123352_10016397_pt1 | contig 11803 bp, 12 predicted proteins | sample TergutLab28metaG_FD_89700 | JGI IMG/M metagenome (GOLD analysis project Ga0123352, IMG submission 89700) | Labiotermes labralis P1 segment gut microbial communities from Petit-Saut dam, French Guiana - Lab288 P1 | ecosystem: Host-associated > Arthropoda: Insects > Digestive system > Gut ...
GATATGGAACACATTTCAAAAAAAGAGGTCTTACTTGATAAGTTAAACGAACCAACCATAGAATTAATAAAATTTTGCATTGGTGATGTAGCTTACGCATGGATGGGTCAGCTAGAAGAGATGTTAAATGAACGCTACGATGTGACAAGTGAATTGCGATTTTGGGATAGCTGGCAAAAAGGGTATTGGCATAAAAAAACGTGGCTATTTGATCTTGTTTTTCAGGAGGATGGTTTGGAAATCACATTGGCCATCACCGATAAGCGGGTTCCTCATATGGAAGAAACCCAGCATGAACTGCAACCAAGATTACAAGAGACATGGAAAAATCGTAAAAAGTTTGGTCCATCTAGCTGGCCGATGACCTTTGACGTGGAAAGCGAGCAAGATTTAACGGATCTGATGAAGATTCTTGAGGCGAAACTACCACCTAAAAAAGGAGCTAGGATGTCGTGAGTGAATTAATTGGATTAGCAAAAATCGCCACACAAATGAAAGAAACTGTTATGGGAAAGACAGTGGAAAATATTCTCCTCACACAAGGGAAAGCCTTGAACGTATCCGTTGAAACTTATGTTGAAAGAACGAAAGGGGCAAAGGTCATAGATATTTACTATGCCGACAAATGGTTAGCGGTTGCCTTGGATAATGGTGAGCACCTCCTTTTATCTTTTGTTTTAGGCTCAGATATTTTTTATTTTGAAAACAACGCCATCAAGAAGCAAAAGCATAAACACAACATTGAAGTTCGGTTTACAGATCATAGTGGCTACACCGTTCGTTTCTGGTGGTTTGAAAAGTTCTGGCTTGCCAGCGAAAGCGAGCTTGAAGAGATTTGGAAAGCTAAAGATCCAATGGTTGACCCTTTGGATGAATTATTTTCTTTTGATTACTTCAAATCGATGCTAAGCGGAAAGAAGACGCAAATTAAGTCCTTTCTGATGAGCCAAAAGAAAGTGAGAGGACTTAGCGGGATGTACATGCACGATATTTTATGGGAGGCTGGTTTACATCCACAACGAAAAATTTCAGAGATGTCTGAAAAAGAGAAAGAGGCGTTATATCGTAGCATCTTAAAGGTGTTACATAACTACCGAAGTAAGATGGATTTCTTAGATGCAGGTTGTGCCTTTGATGGGGAAGACTTTCAAATCGCATATAAGGATAACGGTGAACCATGTCCAAGCTGCTCCGATGCGATCACTTACATTAAAACGGGTAGCACCTCCACTTACATCTGTCCAACGTGTCAGAAACTATAGAGTGAAGTCTGTTAGCTTGGCAGGCTTTTTTGCTCTACACACCTCGCCAAACCCGATCCCAAAAGAGAGGACAACAGGGGCACGATGGACTATACTGGTCATTGCATGAATTTACTTAGGAGTGACCAGTAATGAACAACGCAACCAAACTATTAAACAAAAACTTTATCCTCTTCGTCATGGGGTGGGAATTTTCCATGATTGGCGATGCTATGTTACGCTTCGCTTTACCTTTGTATATCTTTCTACAGACAGGGAATGCCATTCTGTTAGGCTCTATGTTAACCATTTCTTCCCTTCCTGTGATTCTGTTAACACCACTTGGTGGGGTCATGGCCGATCGCTATAGTAAGCGAAAGTTAATGGTGACAATCAACTTAATGATTGCCGGGATGGGAGTCTTTTATGCGGTTACCTCTGATGGGTTTGATCTTGTTTTTATGACCACGGCTTTGACGCTAGTCTTATTTACCCTTACGGCGGTTTCTACCCCATCAGCGGAAGCTAGTTTCCCGCTTCTCGTGCCAGAAGGTGAGTTAGTAAAAGCCAATTCAGTCACTTTTTTATTGACCATTTTCTCCTCGGTGGGTGCACCGATCGTTGCTGGGAACCTATTGGAACGTCATGGGTTAACACCGATTTTATGGACAAGCATTGGAATGTTTATCTTGGCAAGCCTCGTAAAATCCATGGTAAAAATCCCCTACGAAGTGCCAGAAAAGAAAGCCAGGTTATCAAAGGTCATCGCAAGCGACTTGAAAAAAGGCATTCGTTTTGCTGTTAAAGAAAAGCCACAGATAGGAAAAGTCATGTTAATGACGTCACTTGCCTCCGTCACCATTGCTCCCATTATGTCCGTTGGGCTATCGGTTCTGGTCACCAATTACTTTGCAAGAGGAGAGGCAACACTAGGAATTGCACAAGGCTTGGTTGTTTTTGGTGGGACCTTTGGCATTGTCCTCGTTGGCATCTTAGGAAAAAGAGCCACCGTTGCTCTGATGCGTCCACTGATCTTGATTTTAGGCTTGTCACTTATCCCTGCTGGGATTGCTCTTGTCCAACTTGGTAGCCAAAACACGGCTTTTGTTATGACCCTTGCCACCTTTTTCATGACCCTCGCCTTAATGACGCTTCTTGCCGTTGTGAGCTGGGCCTACCTAGGTGAGGCCACGCCTGAGGCATTGCTTGGAAAAGTCATGGCCCTCAATGCTACCGTTCTTGCCATCGGTGTAGCGATTGGAAATAGTTTGTATGGCTTTTTGTTTGATCATTTCATCGAGAGTCCTGGTGCGGCACTCTTTGTTTTAGCAGGGTTGACCCTTGTGATTGGGGTTGGATCTAAAATTGAGAGAAGCTGAAAATGACGTCGAAGGAGGTCATTTTTTTTAGGATTGGTTGTTAAAGAGAAGGGTGGGGCTGGTATAATGACGTGAAAATTAAAAGCAGCCTACAATCATGTAGACTGAAAGCTTACCTTTTAAAACAATTTTAGGAATCTTATGCCTTGTAGTTTATGTTGTTGAAATTGTGTTCATTTTACAATCTCAAAAAACTGTTGGGAATACGGGCTTTAAATTGTGATATGAGGTCACACTAAAAGACATCTTAGCAAAATCATGCTTTGATGTCTTTATTTATTGGCAGGAAAGACTGTATATCATGTTACGTCTTAAACCGATAACCTGCTCCCCAAACCGTCTGAATATGATCAGGGTTTTGCGGGTCTTTTTCGATTTTATCTCGAATTCTTCCAATGTGAACGCCGACTGTTTTTACATCACCAAAGGCATCCATTCCCCAAATTCTTTCATATAGGTGTTCTTTACTAAAGACGATATCTGGGTTAGACATTAAAAAGATGAGTAGTTCGTATTCCTTATTTTTAAGCGAGATCTCTCTACCATCGACACAGACACGATGTGCTGACAAGTTAGCCGTTAGTCGTCCAGCCATTAGCGTTTCGCTTTTTTTGAGAGGGTTTTCGTTATCTCTTGATTTTAGTCGTTCATACTGAGCTAAGTTTGCTTTGATGCGAGCGATCAGCTCTGTTGGAGAAAACGGTTTGGGAATATAATCGTCTGCACCGAGCCCTAATCCTCTTATCTTATCAGCATCTGCACCGTTTGCAGTGACCATGAGAATGGGAATGTCTATTTGTGGACGTAGCAATTTACAAATTTCATAGCCGGTCATATTTGGTAACATCACATCTAGAAGAATCAAATCAAACGCTTCAGATTGGGAAAGTTGATATCCTATTTGACCATCTGTTTCAATGACAACATCAAAATTTTCGATGAGTAAAAAATCTCGAATTCCTTCTGCAATCGTAATATCATCTTCAATAATTAATACTTTCTTCATGTCGATTCTCCTAACGTTGGCAATGTAATCACAACACTGAATCCACCATTTACTACACGCTCTGCTCGAATTGTTCCATTAAATCGATGGATCAATTTGGAACTTATCGCAAGTCCCAGTCCATTCCCTTTTATGGCATGATTTCTTGCTTCATCACGTCGATAAAACACATCAAAGATTTGTGTCAACATCTCATCAGGAACACCATCTCCGTTATCGGTAACGCTGATGATGACTTTTTTTTCTTCCTTTAGGCAACGAATGTCTACTTGACCATTTTCTTTTTTTCCATATTTAAGACTGTTGTTTAAAAGATTTTCCATCACATTTCTGAACTGGATCACATCGATGGAAACAAAGCAGCTTTGTACATTTTCCACTAATTCAACAGCAAGACCTTTGTGATGGTACTCCTCACTAAATCCAGCAGTTAGCTGTTCCAATTCATGGCCCATATCGATGGTTTCTAGGCGGAGCGGAAATTCTCCGATGTCTAGTTGTGAAAATAGAAATAATTGGTTGATGATGTATTCCATATGATCAGCTTTTTCTTCAACGATATTCAAATATTTTTCTTGCATTTCAGGTGTGCTGGCAACACCTTTTTTGAGTCCTTCTAGATAGATTTTAATCGAGGTAAGTGGCGTTCTTAAATCATGAGAAATACCAGCAATTAAAATTTTGCGATTTTGTTCGTCAGTTTGACGTTCATTAACTATCTGTGAAAGACGTGTTGCCATTTGATTAAAATTTTCGCTAACAGCATCAAATTCATTCCCCATATTTTGCTCGATCACATAGTCCAAATTCCCTTCCCTTATTTCCTGAACGCCAGTTGTTAAGATGTCAAGAGAGGTCAGAATGTCTTTAAAAAGAAACTTAGCCAACACTCGACTGATGATAAAAATACTCACAATTAAGGTTGAAAAAATCGGCATAAACCACCAAGTAAGGACATTTTCAAAATTTTCATTGTTTCCACGAACATTCAATAGTGTAATCACAAAGGTTAAAATGATCGGAATCGCAATCATTAAAATATTTGAAATCAATAGTCGACGTTTAATGGTCATCAAAGTCACCTCAACTTTATTATATCACAAAAAACTTTCTTCAATAGTAGATTGAAGTCGAGTTTCCTTTTTGTTTGCATTTAGTTTTCTGATCGTTTCCCTTTTTTAGGTTTCTAGTTTGCATTTTGGTGCTAGAATATAGCCATCAACGCATGAGGAGGAAAAAATATGAGCTATGTTTTACAGACAAAAAATATCAGTAAAATTTATGGTGGTAAAAAAGTGGTCGAGGACGTTTCGATTAATGTTAAAAAAGGGGATATCTATGGCTTTATCGGAAAAAATGGTGCAGGGAAAACAACATTGATGCGTTTGATCTGTGGGTTAACAACTGCATCAAGTGGCGAGATTGAGTTGTTTGGTTCCTCTGATTTAACCTCAGGAAGGAAAAAGATGGGAAGTACAATTGAAAATCCAGCTTTACATATGACGATGACTGCCATGGAAAATATGGAAATTCAGCGATTAACACTCGGTATTAGTGATAAGAAAATGTGTTATGAATTACTTGAACTTGCTGGTATTGATGACACAAGGAAAAAGAAAGTTAAACATTTCTCTCTTGGTATGAAACAGCGGTTAATGATTGCTTTAACGTTGTTAGGTGATCCTGAATTTATTATTTTAGATGAGCCAACAAATGGGCTTGATCCGATCGGGATCAGTGAAACATTGTCATTTTTGCAACATTTAAGTGAAAAACGTGGCATTGCCATTTTAATATCTAGTCATATTTTAGGTGAATTAGAAAAGATTGCAACGCATTATGGTGTGATTCATCAAGGAAAATTGGTTGATGAGTTTAGTGCCGAAACGTTATCGCAACGTTGTCGTAAAAATTTGCTTCTTTACACAGATAATCCACAAAAAGCAGGGCAGGTGATTCATGAAAAGTTTCCTGATGCTAATTATCAACTGTTACCTGATGAAACTTTGATGATAGAGGGGTATGTTGAGCATGCAGGGGTGATGAGTAAGGCGCTTGTAGAAGCAGGCGTTGTTGTAAACGGGGTTGTGCCAAAAAGGGAAAAGTTGGAAGATTATTTTTTGAAATTGATGGGAGGTGGACAATATGTTTAATTTGTTGAAGGCAGATTTTTATAAGTTAGTGAAAGGGAAGGTGTTTTGGTTTAGTGTGCTTGCATGTGTGGGGATCGGTTTGATTCATGTGCTTATTCCTAATGCTCCAGCTGATTTGATGGGGATTGATAGTGGTTTGGGAACGTTAGAATTGTTGGCGACTAACTTCCATATCCAGATTTTCGTTGCTTTTGTTGCTATTTTTGTGACGGTAGAATTTCAGTTAGGAACAATTAAAAATACCATTTCTAGAGGTGTTGGGCGACTTCAAATTTATTTTTCAAAATTTATTGTAACTGCGGTTGGAACGGTTGGACTGTTACTGATTTATATTTTGATTCATGTGGTGTTAGGGACGATGAGATGGGGATTTAATCCGTACGATATGATGATTTATGAAGTAGTATGTCTGATTGCTTTACATGCTTTGTTTGTGATTGCATATACTGCATTCTTTATGCTTATTGCTATTTTGTTCAGAAGTTTAGCAGGTGCGTTAGTTACCAGTTATCTTTATCTAATTATCATGATGATCATTTTACCAGCAGAGGGACGTTTAGTTAGGTATGAACTTGATTGGATCGTCAGAAACCATGGTATGTTTGAGTCAACTTATACGAATGGTTTGCATGCAAATATGGTCGTGTTGGCGTGGATCGTCGTTTCTCTTGTTTTAGGGATCGTCATTTTCAAGCGACAAGATATTAAATAGTAATTTTAGGACGTCCAACTTTAATTAAAAACTACAAACTTGACACGCAGATGTCAGAGGTTGTGTGTTAAAATGCTATTAACTAAACTTGAAAGGATGGCGTTTTCAAATGGAATGGAATGTGCTGTATAGTAAGCAAGAACAGCCTACAATCGAGCAAATAGAAGCATTCGTAAATAGTGAATTATGGCAAAAGTTAGATAGAATTTTACAAGAAAATTTTAAAACAAAACCGAAGCTTGAACATTCAAGCTGTTCTTGGCAACCAGGTTGGAATATTAAATATAAAAAGAGCGGCAAATCGTTGTGTATCTTGTATCCAATGAAAGATTATTTTATTGTCAATGTTGTGGTTAACGAAAGCGAAATGCATGAGGCAGAAGCATTAATATCATTGTGCAGTGAATACGTTCAAGATGTTTTTGCAAATACGAAAGTTGGTATTGGTCGAAAATCAGTCATGTTTGATGTGGAAAACGATGAAACTTTAAAAGCTATTATCGGTTTGATTGAGCTAAGAGCCAACGCATTAGGTCTGATAAAGTAATCAAAGTAGATAAACGTTACCTCAAAAAAGAAGCCACTCGGCAAAGACGAGTAACTTCATTCCATACTGGTGCTCTCAGCTAATTTTGGAAGATTAAACAGAAGGGATAATTAATAATCCACCTGATAAATCGCCAGTTGCAGTATTTCCAACAGCCTTTTAGTTAATGATTAATGGTAACTAAGAAGGACAAGAAGCAAGCAGATGAAAAGGCCAGTTCCAGCTGATGTACCTTTAATCTAGTACTTGATTGTTTTGGACTTTTTTAATAAGACATACAGATGTCATAGTTAGAGTGATACAATGATCAAAGAACGTCAGAATATAAATGGAGATAGATAATGAACGATCACGATAAATTGCAATTAAAGGATGCATCAACCCTGCCGATAAGTACAGCATTGAAAGAAATATTAGGAGACAGTTACGTTGCATATGAAACGTTTCAAGATGCTTTGTCCAGCCTAGAAATAGAACAAGATTGGCAATGGTATACGCCATACAAAGCATGGTTTGCCAAAGGGCAACATTGGTGGACAACGAAGCGGGGAACTCAAAAAGAGAAAACCTTGTATTGGCTTTATGTATTCGAAGGGTATTTCAGTGTGGCGGTTTGGTTTAAAGAGAAAAATCGTGAGGAACTTCTTCTGGCCGATGTGAGTGAAAAAACAAAACAACTGATTTTAGATACCAGACCAAAGGGGAAATTACCAACCTTTCCTGTCATTTTCAAAATAACCACTGTTGAAGCGCTTGTTGATATTTACACGCTGATTGAGTGCAAGAAAAGGTTAGAGAAGTAAAAAAGCTAGGAAAAAATTCCTAGCCTATTACACCGTTTCAAGTCGGGCATTGAGTTCGTTTTCGATTAGACCAAATAAAAAGGGCATGCTTTCTTGATTGACATCAAAGGTAAAACAATCGTATTTGCATTTCTGATAATGGGTTTCGCCGATGTAAAAATCATAGCCCAGACAACCGTCCCAACATTTTTCTCCCACCATGTTTTTACAAACGTGAGCGTTGTTAAGTTGCGTGATCATTTCCTCAGGTAAGGCACTCAGAACATCGGGATACTTCTCTAGATTGTTAACGTTAATGCGGGCCTTAAGTCCTTTTTTACGAAGGTACAAGCTCATGACGCCTTTTCGTTTTTGTGTATAAGCGAATAAGAAGGGATTGGTTTTAGAAGAGGTGATTTTAGCTTTGCAATCTTTTTGCAACAAGGCGTCATGAAATTGGGTAATAAACTGCTTGTCCTCCTCACGTGCCCATTCTAAAAAGGCGACATCTTCAAGAAATTCTTCAAATTCATATTTTTTCTTTGTACTCATTGTTAAACATCCTCTCTGGTTGATATCTTATCGTAACACATGAAATATGACAACAGGGTGTCACATTTTGTTTATATTTCATATTTCTTAACTCAGTTGCACGCCATAGCCTAGCTTTTTCACCAGTAGTTAAACAGCACGCCGTTCTTCTAACTCACGCTCAAGCATTTTAAGTAAGAAAGGGATACTCTGCTCATTAATGTCAAATCTAAAACAACCGAAACGACATTTCTGATAATGAACATCACCAATATCAAATGTATATCCAATACATTTATCCATACAAGTTCCTGGCTCTAACATATTTTTGCAATCTTGAACCTTATCAATTTGCTTAATCATTTCTTCTGGCATCTCTTTAAGCACATCAGGGTATTTGGCACAGTTTCTACCTGAAATAACCATCTTAAAACTTTTTTTACGAACATAGAAATTCACGATACCTAAACGTGTTTTCGGTTGCGAATATGAAACAGTGAAAAGGTTTGTTTTAGAAGATTTAACCTTAATATTAATGTAATTTTCTTGTAACACCAGTTCATTAACAGTCCGAACAAAATCTTTGTACCCCTCATTGACACTTAAAAGAAAGTCCTCAAAATCTTCATTTAATTTTTCCATTTTCAGACCTCCAAAGCTAGTTCTCAAAACCAGATAAAAGCCATGAACTGATTACTTTTTCTGGCGGTTTAATATCGAGTACATGAGCAAAAGCAATCAATTGTCCAAAATGAAAGGTCTCATGGCTGATTTGCCAAATGATTTGACCAACAACAGTTGTCGGTGTTCCCCACCAATCAACTTGAGAATTTTCGTCTTTACTTGAAATAACTTCCATCATTTGTTTATCTGCTTTTTCCATGTCTTGTAAGAGTTCTTTCACCGTAGAAAGTCCTTCGTAATCATCGTCACTTTCTTTGCAACAATCAAATGACATCACACCTGTTTCAATTGCTTGAATGCAAGTCGTTTGTACAGCTATCATTTCCTCAAAATGCTTGCAGAATGTATCCAACCCTTTTCGTGGTAATTCTGTTTTTAACCCCTCGTCTCCTAATTGTTTAATCAGTGCAACGGTATTACCTCTTGTAAATTGCCATTGCTTATACGCTTCTTCTATTTCTCTTGTCATTTTAACAACAATCCTTTCACTCTCAAAAATTTAATATTAAAATATTGATGACGCTTTTTTAATTGGTATCCATATTTCAGAAGTTTCACTTTCCCACCCGCTATCTGGATAGACCTCAATATCTGGGCCATCATCAAATTCATAACCTGAATTCGGCAACCATTCGTTGATAATGCGACTCCAGTATTCTTTTACATCTCCAGTTCTTTGAAAGACCGCCCATGTAAAGGATCCGATGTTAGCTTCTTCATATTTATCATCAATTTCCTTTGTACTAGAAACACCAATCCAATGATTATAATCATCAAAATACCCTCTAACACCAAATGCACTAACAATCCCTGTTGGCTCACTATCACGCAAAGCGATAAGCTGATTAAATGTCCCATTTTCCTTAGCAATTTGCCAGCCTTGAGCTACAATGTTCCAATTCGTATCAAAGTCCTCATCAATTTCTGAGACAATGCCAACAAGACGGAAACCTGCTTTCTTCTCAATGCGATAATTCATGCCATCAACTCCTTTAATCGAAATTTGGAAGTTAAGTGGCGGATAAGATTTAACATCAACGCCATCTTGTTTAATGAGAGACGGTGCAATGTTGTGGACTTTTTGAAATGCCCGATTAAATGCTGTGGGAGAATTATAACCATATTTTAAGGCAACATCAATCACACGCATTTTACCCATTTTCAAATCCGCAACTGCAAGGGACATTCTCCGACGCCTGATGTATTCAGCCAACGTTGTATCTGTCATACCAATAAACATTCTTTGAAAATGATAACTAGAGCAGTGGGCAATTTTTGCAATTTCTGCAAACTCAAGCTCCTCTGTAATATTTTCTTCGATATAATTGATGACTGCATTTAATCTTTCAACCCAATTCATCTAACTCAACTCCTCGTATCATTGTAACAATTGCCAACATGATTGACCTCTCTTTTTGTGCTTAAAGGGGCGAGGTGATTAATCTTTATTGCTCAACTAAAATCAACGTCCGTTATCTTCCTAATTTTTCCTTAGAACACACTTAACTGTCATTTCAACTCCCTATATTATACCACGACCGCCTTCCTTCAAACAAAGAAAGGACAGACTATTTCAGATGATCAATGAATTCAAAACCCAAGCAAAAACATGCTTGGGTTTCATATTCTGTCGGGTTTATATTAATTAATAGTAGGTTAAAGCTCATATTTCCAACATTTTTTGGAAGTTGTACAATGGACACAATTGGTGACGACTGTATGTCATATTATTTGTCATGACAGCTATTCTTTAACTTTTGCACCTAATGCCACAATAATCGAGGCTCCTGCGATAATAAACAATGCCATCCATGGTGTTTCGATAAAATGGGCCAATAAGTATCCATATAAATAGTTGCCGATTGCTCCACCAAGGAACATGAATGCTGAAGCCAGGGAGTAAACTTTTCCAATCAAATGAACAGGTGTTTTCTCACCAAGATATGCCCAATTAATAATACCCATAATGGTCGTTGAGGCAAGTTGGATAAAAAATGAGACAACCAAGATGATAAAAATTAGGGTGCTGTTGTCGCTCCACATAAGCGCTAATCCCACAGGAATAAAAGCCATGCTGGCGATGAATAATAGTGGACGGATAATGGAAATGTTTGCTTTTTCTCCAAGAAAGCCAATCAGCATCACACCAACGGTGCCACCTACCACGATCAAACCTCGTGTCAATCCTACCATGGTTTCGCCCATTTCTAAATGCGTTGTGACTAAGACGTTAAGGGCAGAAAAAGCAGGCATTAAAGTGATACCAAATAAGGTGACGATTAAAATAATTTTGCCAAGTTCAGGCTTTTCCTTTGTAATACAGTGAATACCTTCTTTGATATCCGTTGCAATCGTTGCTGGTAAACTTTCTGTCAGCTTTTGCTTCGTATACGGAATCCGAGTAGTAAATTTTACGATTGCCGCTAAGCAGTAGCAGACAATGCTGATAAATAAAATAGGTGTGACCCCAAATCGTTCAAGAAGAAAGCCACCGATGATCGGAGCACCGATTGATGAAAGGGTTGTCAATAAAAAGGTTGCAGAATTGGCTTTAACTAATTCGCCTTCGGGAACTAGGGCTGGAACAGTGGCTTCCATTGACGGCGCAATCATGCTTTCAAAGGCAAATAGCACCAACATCATCGTCACCGTTGCAGGCACAATATCTAAGCGTCCAGCTAACGTAAAGTAGACAAAAATAGCAATAGCCGTCGCTAAATTCATCAGACCTAGTAACTTTCTCTTGTTTACTCTATCTGCCACAACCC
>Ga0123352_10016401_pt1 | contig 11801 bp, 4 predicted proteins | sample TergutLab28metaG_FD_89700 | JGI IMG/M metagenome (GOLD analysis project Ga0123352, IMG submission 89700) | Labiotermes labralis P1 segment gut microbial communities from Petit-Saut dam, French Guiana - Lab288 P1 | ecosystem: Host-associated > Arthropoda: Insects > Digestive system > Gut ...
CACACATACACCCACACACATACACACACACACACATACATACACACACACACACACATACATACACACACACACGTTAATCGTAGCTAGGATGTTACCTGCTTTGAGCTGACTGGAAGAGGACAGTGTGACAAAAAAAACATGTGTGTCAAGAGATCGTAATGAGCGACACGTATGTACATTATATATCATGCAGTACACGCATACACCCTCTGTGTTCCCGTAAGCATTTCATTTTTTTTTTATTTATTTATTTGCTGAGTTTCGGTACATTACAGCACGTCAATCTGTGCCCATGTAACATCAGATACTTTCGGATCACAGACTGATTCAAAATTAAACCTTAAGACGGCCCCAAAAACTGAGACCTTATTGGGTGCAGCTGTAGTCTTAGTAAGTAATCAGCAGTGGGAAAACATGTACTGTACACGTTGTAGCTGGCGGTGTTGAAGATGGCAGTGCTGTTCGGAATCTGTCTGCAATGAATTAGCGGGTAAAAGTTTTGTAAAATTCAGGTATATATATCCATTTATATTGCATTGTTCTCACGTTTTACCACTCATAGTAATAAATTACTACTACTGCACTTCCGAATCTCCCGCCTTCTGTCTCGTAAGTTTCTTAGTTTCCCAATGTACTCCCTGGAAGCCTCCAGTAAGAGCTGTGTCTTACCGAATTTATTTTTCCGCTAACATTCAATTTTAGTTGCGTGTTCCATTACCTCTTACCTCTGTTCCGTCCGTTCAGTTTGTCGCGTTGTTTTGGGACATAATCTTATTCTTGCATAACCATACACTACAAGGAATTCTTCCCTTCCTTTTTTTTTTCATGGAGCATTTAATATAGACAAAATGCTTGTTTTAGAAGAATCTGAGGACTCAAGAGTAAGCGTAAACCAAAACATTGACTCCTTGCTCTTAACAACAACGACGATATAAGAAGATACAGAAACTGACATTGTAAAATTATAATCCAGTATCTCAATATGGATTTCATCTTGTAAATGAAATAGTAGTTGAATTCTAACCCCTTATGAAATAAACCCGAGTAAAATATAAGAAGAGCCAGTATAAAATTAGGTAATGATATAATAATATAACCCTCATTCTTGTCGCATATTGCATGAATACTGACTTAAAATATGTATCAGTTTTTATTATCGGCGCAATAACGATTTGCGACTTGTTTTCAATTAATACCCCAAAAATAAAATTGTTGTCTTAGGTCATTATTTTGCAATTTGTTGTTACGAGTACCGTGTTTATAAACATACTCCTACGAGTTAAAGTAAAGCAATCCCATTACAGGGCTGGACAGGCCCTGAGGGTTCCAGGAGGTTAAGGCTCCCATATTACAATACAGTCCGTAAAGGTTGTCGGCTCCACGCACTTGCCACCTTTACCCCCCAGGAAATATTCCTGGTACTTATTGCTCTAAGAGGCTGAGTCAACCCCAGGGCCATTTTGCGGCCGGAAGGTTTATGTCAATGAAAAATTCCAATGACATCATCGGGAATCGAACCCGCGACTCTCCGGCTTGTAGCGCAGTGCCTTAACCAACTGCGCCACCGCGTGCCCCCACTCTTACGAGTACGAGAGTAAAAAAATGGAAAGCAGGCAGATACATAATACATATACATAGTACATATTAGTGTATATACATAGTACATATTCAGATAAACGTTATTCTCTTTTTTACCCATAAGGGAATAGGTTACAGTAGTTGCTAATAATTGATTTTTCTAGCTAGATGGTTGGCTGGTTAGTTAGTTAGGTATAATTTAAGACGGAGCACCTTCACGACCGCACGTATCGCGTAGACAGTCCTACTAAGTTGATTATCTCGTATCATAACACACATTAATTTTCTCACCCAGCGATCTTGGGGTACTAAATGACGTTTCGACGAAAGGGCCTGTATTGGGTTACAAAGACGTTTGTTTGGAAAATACTTGCCACCGGAAATCAGCGTATCAGACATGGTTGGAATCAGACGAGAGCATGGACGAGATGGTTGTAACTAAATTAAATATCACTGTATTCTCTTGCAACCAGGACAGAGAAAAAAAGTAGACCTACATTTATGTGGATGGATGGTGTCGAATTGGACTTGAGGAATGTAGATGTAAACAGACGGAGAACAGGAGCTTTGGACGGAATAAAATGGGCGTCTGTCATAAGGGAAACCAGGGCCAAATTTAAAGGGCTGTATTGCTGAAGAATAAGAATAACAATCTTCTTGTATAAACAGGTGTTTTGTCATGTTTTACAGAAGGGGACTATTTGAAAAAAAGTGTCTTGACGAGAACATGTGAGTCTGTGAGTGAGGAAGTAACAAGAAGTAGGAGAAAATTACAAATTCAGATTCAACAAAAATGATAAAGAGAGATAAAATCGAAGAAGAGTTGGGCTGGATATGGAAGACGCATGGGAGAAATGAGAAATGCATGCAAAAAAAGTAGTCAGGAAACCTAACGTGAAGAGTTTACATGGTGAACGTGAAAGTTGAAGGAAGGAGAATTTAACAAGATAGGTAATGTACGTATAACGTGACACTGTGACGCGTTCGCGTAATATTTATACCTCCTCAGATATCCTAACAGCCTGATATAATTTCAATCGAAAATAGCGCTTTTAGAGCGGTTTTACGTCGTCGAAGAAAACCTACTTAGGTCGTCATGTAAAGTGCCCAATACTTTTGTCCGGTTGTAACCAAATTTAGTTTTCCAGACAGGTTTTAATGGAACTCTTCAGTGTGAAATTTCACGAAAATCCGTCCAGTGGGAGCCGAGTTGATACATGTGGAGAAGTATGACGAAGCTAATAGGCCCCTTTCGCGAGTATGCGAAAGCGCCTAAAATTGGATTTTACGAAAATACGGTATGGCGATGTGGAGTGGGTCCTAATGACCTATAATGGGGTCCGGTGGCTGACTTAGTGAAGAGGGTAAGAACATTCGGTTCACTTGGGAGACGGGAACGCCTCGTTTCGCTGAAGGACTGTCAGCTCGTCACGGAAGATTTTTATTTTGGGGAATATTTAGGGTGTTGAACGAAACGATCGTAGTCCTTCGTAAAAACTCGGGACGGGAGAAGACTACATATCTGCTCAGTCGGGAGAGCCGGTGTTACCGACCTTCAAATTGGATACCACCTGAGTGAGAAGCATGCCTTACCGCTAAACTAAGTGGCCTGGTCAGGACGAAACAGACGCATTTCTTCAGCAACAGAAGTATCGTCTTTAAACCTGATGACGTTTAGATTGGGTGAATTGAGCTTTCCTAATGAACTCTGCCCTTGACATCGTGCATAGAATATTAATTTGCTCTGACACACACACACACACACACACACAACTCACACACACAACTCACACACACACCACTTCATACTAACAAGAGATTAATGGAACTTCAGGACGATTGATAAATTGCAGCTAGACTCGCGTCATTAAAATATTTGATATTCATTTCGAAATTAACAACAGTTAATTCTGCCACTAAATACTATATCCTGTACTGTTCGTTACATACACACAGACACACACACATGCTGCATCAGGTTTGATGTTTTCAGGAAACTGGTCATTTACTTTTCCTGTGGTTTCCGTTGTGTGACCCAGCGTGAGCGCTGAGTAAACGCTGAATTAGTCTGCAATTAGGCCTGCCCGCTTCAACAGGCATGTTCGCAGCGACGTAGTTCAAAACACGGCACTGAACATTAAGTTACCGTAGAGAACGGTAATTATCTAAACTTGTATTCAGGATGTACCTGGTTCGAATCTCTCTCTGGACACTAGATATCATGAGACTCTGCCTCAAAGAGACGACTACGTCTTCTTTCCGAATTATTTCTAATTTCCAATTCTTCATCCTGCCGCTCGACTTTATGTACCCTAAGCCACTGGGGCGGGGGGGGGGGGCTTAATGAAGGAAACAATAAGTAATATCTACATTCTTATCATGGTATACACAAATTGGGCTTCTTCATGATAACAGGTTTTTAACACACAGATTTTCGTACATTCGCTGTTTCTAGTGTTATTTGCTTTTGATCTGGAAGTAAAGTCCATTGTTATACAATCAGATTTAGGGTAATGAGTTGAAAACTCAAGGTAAACTATAAGGTAAATTATCTATATTATTGTTCGTTTCAGACTAATTGGTTTAATTATAACATTGAGGTAAACACAAATACGAGATGGAATAAGACGCATAGCCGGTCCCAGTAGCCGTGCGGTCTAAGGCGTAGGTCTGCGGCCTTTCGCCTGCTGAGATCGTGGGTTCGAATCCCACCGGAAGCATGGAAATTTGTGTGTTGTGAGTGTTGTGTGTTGTCAGGTAGAGGTCTCTGCGACGAACTGATCACTCGTCCAGAGGAGTCCTACCGACTGTGATGCGTCGTTGTGTGTGATCTAGAAACCTCAAGAAGGAGGAGGCCATGGCCCGCGTTGGGCCACAGCGCCACAGGAAAAAAAATAAGCATATTGTATTGTAGCCCGCTTTAAGTAAGACAACAGTGACTTTTTAAGCACTCGCCCACATACACTCCCGGATATAAAGAGTAGTTGCGTTCTTTTATGCATATGGATGTCTTAGTATAATGTATCAACTGAAAACTCAATTTGCAATCAAATGATAAAGTTATATCATTACGATTCGGGAGCGATGTGGAATTAAGTGGCATCTTTCACATTTTCTCAGACTGCTGTTAGATGTCCTGTTATATAGCTTTTTAACGCATCAGAGATTTTCTGTATTGATTCAATTACTTTTGTTTGTATTTTGACGTGTGATATCGCGTTGTGTTATTCAGTAACTCGATACACAAAGTTGATATCAGTCTAAAAACAACTAAATTCTATGTTATTTAATAGAACGACGTGTTTCGGCCTAGGCTAGGCCACCTTCAGGCTCACAAATTTAAAAAAAGAACAAACTTAGCTAGAATATACATATAGTTACATTAAACTTTATGAAACTATTTTGTTTCATGTGTTTTTGAAATTGTGTGTGTGCCTGTTGATAGCCTAGTGTAGGGCATAACACATGACTAAATGAGCAGTTCAAAAGTACGTACACACAAAAGACTGGAACCTAAAACTGTAGGAATCAAAACTGCTGAATCTCTGTCCTAAAGTTTAGGTCTGGCACACAATATTGTCAGACGTGATATTAAACTTAGCTTTTTTTTTTAATGTTGCTGAAAATTTAATTTCCATATATGAAGCCCATGTTTTCTGGGATCTGAATGTTGCAAATTAAACTCTCATTAAGTGACTTTATCTTGCTCGTTCTTATATCAAGATAAAGCAGTGTTTCCCCTGCCAACCCATTTAACTCTTCCACCTGCGTTGAACCTATTCGATAACACGCCACGGAACAATGAAAGGCATTTCTTTCAGTTTTCATCCAGATGTCAGACTTTTTCTGACAGAATCAATGCTGTGTTGTAGTGTTGTTTGACACTAAAATATAAATCGTAACAGGGACATCAATGTGTGTTTTGTAATTCAGATAGGTGACTGAAGTACATTCATCTTCAGACAAAAGTATTACACCCACTGCAGAACTGTCAGACTGAACACAATAAAACGTGCCGAGAGAAGACAGAGAAAAATACTCGTCCAACGAATGATAAAATCTGCACAGGAGGTGATTATGGGTCTAGCAGCGGATATGTGTGACATTTACATGTGAGCGTACTGTATAAGCGAAAAGGCGAAGTAGATGCTAAATAATGTCTGCAGGAAAGACAGATGTTTTGGGTTTTGAATATAAAGTCTCTGAAGTCAGCACATTTAGTACTGACTTTGTTAAATACCCGGAAAAATACATTGATTCGAAACTTTGTTTCCATTATGATGATTGCCTTTTTTGTCGTTCTTTTCTTTTGTTGCGTCTTATCCTCACTCAAATTTCTCTGTTAATTTCCCTGATTATTTACCGCTGATGTGCGGAACACCTCACTATCTCCTGCTATCAGCACGACAGCCCTTACGGTAGCTGTATCACATAGGAAGCCTGCGTCCACTGGGAATTTATTATTCGCATTTCTTCTGTGGTTCATCTTATTTTATCCAAAAAAGTGGGGGGGGGGAGCTCAATGCAGTGACTTCCAGCTTTTAAGAAAGTCTTGCGCATTCTGAAAATATTTATTGACACACGACAAGGCCTTTGTTGTGAAATGTTTGCAGTTTTGCAAAGAATACTGATTGCCCTCATTTCCCTTGTTCTCATAATTCCCTGAATAATGGTGTTGGGATTAATTCAACACTGGGGTCGGAATTTGTTTCTTCGAAGAACGAGCCTTATGATTTTGTACCCATACACTGAATTTTTCGGCCTACAGTTACTAGGGTCGTGATAGAAACTAGGCAAAACACGTACAACATACACGGTAAACAAGAAATACTTAAAATATTTTGCATAAAACATATCACAACAGACATCTTTATATTTAGTGACTTTGAAAGGAAAATAATAAAGAAGTAAGCTATATGAATGTGAAATGCAGCTGGCTTAGGATATGGCGTATTTTTGTGCTGACATCACTGAAAACTGGCTTTCCATAAGGAGGTAAAAAAAAGGACGGATTCTTCCCTGTCCATACCCTGAACACATACAAAGGGAGTAGAAGTACACACCCACTCATTCTTAACCTTGGCACAAGAACGGACAGGTAAAAAAGGCAAAGCTGACCCTGTGCATGCCATGTCAGCATGCAAGGGGAAGAGAAATAAAGCTCCACTTACTCTTTTATACCTCGGCACTGGATGGAGGTAAGTGGTCAACTTGACGACTCATCCGTTTGCCCCATCGGTAAAGAGCCTCCGGTTATTTCTATAGTAAACCCAATGCATCAAATTTATTTTGCTTTGAATGACACTTTACACGTTTCGGACGGACGTTGGTGCATCTAGTTGGTTTTACTATAGAAATATATTACGATGCACGACCCCATGAACGTCAAAGCCTCCGGCTACTATTGCATTAGAGATTGAGTGGACCCCGTAGACCTTCTGGATATTTTTGGGACTGAAAAATCTCTTGACCTCAGAGAATCCTAGAAGTATCAGTTTCTGGACATAAAATTATCTACTGTTCATAAAATACTCTTGTAACTTGTTTTAATTTTTTGAAATACACAGCAGTAAGTGAAACACTTTCAATTGGGAATGTGTCTCTTCGCCACCATTGACCACATTCTTGTACCTAGGGTGGCCATTACGTAAGATATATAGCGAGGCAGCATAAAATTTAATATGTTAGATGTGACAATCAAAATGAAGCTTCGTGGGGAATAGACCGCAGGGAAGGACATATTGGAATTTTCCCGGAGAATTGAAGAAAATAGTGTTGAACTAATGTCCTGTCCAAATCTCGAACCGGGTACCTCATACACAATTCAGACGGGATACAACTATTACAATCTATTCGCCATCTACTTCAAATCTGCAGCAACAGTGAGTGTGATCTTACTGTCAGTGTCAATAACACAGCTAACAGGCATGTGGCTTAGAAGAAACTGCGCCGTCTTAAGAAACCGAAGACGTCACCGAGGAGGGAGTTCATTAAGGCTGATCTGAGACGTTTCGAAGCCACCTACAAAGCAGCAGGACTACAGTGTCACACACTTCATTGTAAATTATACGGCCAGTGTTACGCTGGTGATATGTCCGCATTTAATGCTCGCTCTTTGTTAAGATGAGCATTGTGTCGTGTCTAAGGTAATGAACGCCGACTCGGGAGAAATTTAGTAGAAACCGATTTGTGGCCTTTTAAAAATCATCCTGAAATTGGCCTACGGGGACCGCGAGGAATCAAGAATTAAAATTTTGGATATCTCGAATACAAACCAAATTCTCTTTCTCATAGTTTTAAACAGTGTTGATTGCTGATGGTGTGGGGACAACACCGAAAATATTTGGAGAATCAAAAAGGAACATCGTTTACAGTGCAGCGGTCGGAACTGCATTAACGAGCAGTATTACGACGTGTCTGTGGACCGGGTAGCTCAGTCGGTATAGCGACTGAGCTACGGGTTGGACGGTCCGGGATCGAATTCCGGTGGGGACGAGATTTTCCGCCCGTTCAGATCGGCCCTGGGGCCCACCCAGTCTCCTGTAAAATGGGTACCGGCTCTTTCGCGGAGGTAAAGTGCGGCCGGGGCGTGACGCTGACCACTCACCCCCTTCTAGTGCCGCTGTCATGGAAGAGTAGAGCTATACCTATACCCAAACTCTGGGCCACACCGGGCCTGTAATGGGATCGCATTACCTTTCATTACGACGTGTCTCCATGGCCCTTTCTTCAGTTTCATATAAAACATAATGAGTTGCTTTATTTGAGCGTGGAAATAGGCGGAATGGTCGGAGGCTTTTCACATCAAATCTGATCGGCTCATAACACTAACACTTTGTAGAAAACTCACTACAATAAATACACCAACTTGCAGATTTTAAATAAACTCAGCTTGGGAAACACGCCGCTAGAGAATTATAGATTTTCAGACTTATTTCACTGACATAAACAATAACATTGCCACCATGAAAACTTCTGTGGTGCAAGTTGAGTGGTTCTCGAGTACCCGATTATGTACGCCAGAGAAAATTTTGAACACTCTTGAAATATGTGGAGACGAAGATGTATAGTGAACGAATTAGTTGAGGGAATTTACGAAAATTGCTACCAGTAATAATGAATGAAAATGGAAGGAAACTCTTCTAATGGCATTGTTCGCGCTGTTTACTGGACGAGCGTCTCACGCATCGGTAAATGTTGGCCTTGTGTCAAGACATCTACAGAATAATTCATGATACGTCAATGTCGTGGTTTAATTTACGCTGCGGGTCTATTGAAAAATTAATGGTTAAATTAGCAAGACATAACGACGACATGCAGCTCCGACTGCAGCTTTCTCGGTACTTTTCGGAAGACTACATTTCATATATTTTTTATTAATTATACAGCAACCTGCATAATGAGGATCTTGGTACGGCCATAAAATTCGGCATCACTAAAACAGATGTCTGCCATTCCAACGGATTCTTGGAAAAAATCTATCCATTTTACGCCCTCAGCACCTTTTACTATTCAAGTGATCTTCGCATATTTTTCTTCCAAGTGGCCTTGTTTCTGTTTCGTCTGACTTTCATGCCCATAACATGACCTCCCCAGCGCAACGGTAGGAGTCCTAACGTGTCCATACTGCACGTTTGAGATTGTATAACAAAACGTATTTTATCGACGTTTTATCACCACCGGAAATGAAACTGGTTGTGGCTGAGACTTGGAGAAGCTGCTGGAATGATCAGCAAGGGGAAGAACAGACCTACTCGAATTATCGGTACTCGAAAACAATTCCTCTTATATGGAAGACGCGGGCCTTTGGTATATCCGATACTTATTACTTTATGTCACATCATCAGCTGCACAGATGATTCACTGGACAATGCCATGAATATTTTTAATGGTGAATCGTGGGGATGAGGATCTCAGTTGCTTACTGTTCCAGAAATAGCTACAGACGCAGAGGAAAGCGCCGGGATTGAAACCCGGTACTGGCAGTTATCGTACTACGTTTATACGCTTTGTTAGAGACGGAGACGTTGGTATTATCGATTTGACGCAACGTCCAAGGTTCAATCAATTGGTGAACCCTCCATACACACGACTGGGCATCATGCCGACCTCCACCGCAATACGCACGTACGTTACGCCGGTCACACTGCGAGCGCTGAAAGGCGCATTAGCCTCTGAGACACCACGAACTCGGGGATGTGGGGTTCAGACCCCGCATAGGACATGTTACTCTATAGTCGCTCTTTTTACTCGTATGTTATCTTTCGTAGGCATAGACACTTCACGATGTGCCGCCGATTCGTACTCGAAGAAACCCTACCAAGTGCCTAAGAAAGGACTTTTCTTTATGGTTTGAATTAATATCGAGGCTTCACGATCACACTCAGATTTGCCACAATCGGTTGGACTCCTCTGGGCGAGTGATCAGCCTGACGCAGAGACCTCTACCTAACAACACACGACACTCACAACAGACAGACATCTATGCCCTTAGCGGGATTGGAACCGGCAATCCAAGCAAGCGAGCTGCGCAGACCCACGTCTTAGACGGCGCGGCCACTGGGATCGGCCGTGAGGATTATGCTGTTTCAAAATTAGGAATCGCAACACACCTCATTGATATGTCGTTTACGGATCTATATTATTATTATTATTATTATTATTATTACAATATGGTTGTGGCTTTTATTGGTCATGAAGGTTTGATTTGATTTTCAGCTGCAGATAGTGTGCAGTAGCTTGTGAGGCGCATCTGACACTGCACGGAAATAATCCTTACAGCATAACGGTTAGGTTTTTCCTGGACACGCCATGAAGACATATGGGGAAGTGAGGATACAGCTCCATTAATTCTTAACCTCGAAAATAGATGGAGATGAATGGCAGTCAGCTGCAGGCCTCGGACCCTTAATCCCTGGCAAAACGGCCCCTGCTGGGTAATCTTCCTCGACTGCCTGGACACTTTGGAGAACAGCAAAATACGATCTAGGAAGTGTGTCATCCCCGTTGTGTGTGTGAAACTAGGAGAAGGTATGTAGTCAAACACAACTTAATCAAACTATGCGTATGTAGAGATCTGTCAAACTATGCGTATGTAGAGATCTCTACACCACGCGCGCGCACATGCATATAGCTAGCCCTTAAGTTCCCTAGACAACCTGATGATGGCTAACACAGGCCGAAACATGTAGTTGTTTCCATCACAGTCATTAAATACACCTCAGTGATTAAGTTGTGTTTGACTACATACCTTCTCCTAGCAAAATACGATGTTGTCAGGCAGCTTGTAGCCTATTAGATATCGTGGCTCATATCGTCACGTGGTTCTTATAGATCACATAACCACATTCTTATCCCATTCGACATTGAGTTTCGCATTACAACGCACCTTCATTGTTTTCCTAAATAGATGCAAGCCAGTGTCATATTGCTGTTTTGTTATTCTCCGTTTCAAATACGGACCTCATAACGTCGCTATGCGTGTGTCTAGCAGCACTTCTCTTGTTTGTTAATTTGTAACTTCTGAACGGTCGACGCATATAAATGCAGCACCGAAATGAAACCGTGCCTTTCAAACAGTCGTTTAAAAGTTAATATTAAACGAACTCGCTTTCGGCTTGGCGTTTTTAGAGATTTGAAGGCTTTTTACACGACCTTATTACCAGACCCACTACCGTAGAATTGTTTGTAGAATTTGCCTCCGGCAGACCCCAGTTTTAGTATTTTACTTCGACATTTTGTGCAAGAAATATGCCTATAGTCAGCTCTACCCTTGCAATGCAAATCTGTAGAATTTTAGGCCTGCCTGTTAACACCAACAGGCTATAAATGAACACTAGAGTACTCTATGTTGATTGACAGTTTGTTCCCAACCTTTCGGAAGAACTAGCCGCCATGCTGAGAACAATTAAAGAAGAATAAGCACGAGGGTGCTGATAAGTCCTTAGCCCGACCAGGAAGGAAACAAGCTCGGAAGCATGTCAGGAATGCGCGCGATTTCAACAACATCGAGACGCGAGCTGTCAATTTTTTTTCCTTTGAACTTGAAACCACTGAAGGCATCACGAAGTGCTAGAATGAATGTATAATAAAATTAATTATATACGTCAGCACTACCTTTTTATTTATACATAAGGCTACATGTTTCGACCTATCGGTCGGTCATCTTCAGGTCTACATAGCAGACTATGTCATTGGTGCTGTGTGCACATTGGGATCCC
>Ga0123352_10016403_pt1 | contig 11801 bp, 6 predicted proteins | sample TergutLab28metaG_FD_89700 | JGI IMG/M metagenome (GOLD analysis project Ga0123352, IMG submission 89700) | Labiotermes labralis P1 segment gut microbial communities from Petit-Saut dam, French Guiana - Lab288 P1 | ecosystem: Host-associated > Arthropoda: Insects > Digestive system > Gut ...
CTTTTTTTGTTTTTTTTTTTGTTTTTATTCCACACCCCCCCCCCCCCCCCCACCTTGTTTGGGTGTCCTGAAATGGTCTGCAGCTGCATGTAAAGTGGCCTTTACAATTAGCACTGTGGCTCCTATGATCTGCCATTATCACAGCCTGTTAGCACATGTCGTTTGAAATCAAAGAGTATAAATGCAGAGTCAGGCGACCTACCTGCCATCTGTGAATGATTAGTGAATATAAAGCACCAGGGATTGTTGAAATCTGTTATGGACCATATATGTTAGTGCCAAGTATGGACTGCTGTTACCTGCCACGGGTCTCACCCGACATTCCTAAACAATGGTGTAACAAAATGTAAGGTGTAATTCACAGATATTATTGCTATGAGTATATATACATATATCACAGAAATTATGTCATTATCAGACTATCTTCAAATGTTCAAAATGTACATACTTCTCCACGTGCCAGCAGCAGCAGCACGGTTTAAGCCATCCAGCCATGTTTCGTCTTCTTCTAACAATGGATAGTATCCGTCCAACAGTTCCAATAATTATTTTTAGCAACAGTTTAATTTCCTCCAGGGGCTACCATTGTTTCATAGTGTAAGTAAAATGATGGGGCTGTCATCTTTTAAGGTTTTACATCAAACCTGCCATTGTACTGTACACCAACGACAGGGCCGAATCCTCCATCTGCTCCCTCACTCTCAAGTGCATGCTGTCTGCTGCAGTGTTGTCACAGGCAATATTATGTTCAGACAGTAAAACGGTTTCAGATTCTCACTGTAATGACTACACAGATAGCCAACTACCCCTATTTCCAAGGCAAGAAAAATTGTGTGACATGTATGAAGATGGAAGCTAAGGCAGATTTTTTCCCATGCTTATTTAACCCTTTAAACGCCGAGTTAAATCCCATATGCCATCTGCTGGCATTATTAGGAGCTCACCATATTCTCCACGTTAGCAGGTAAAGGGTTAAGCACCATGGTATAAATACACATTCTTAGCCTGTGCAGTAAATTGAGGTGAGTAGTGATCTTCACGTCCCGGCTGTTTTATTCCCGGTACTTATTGCATAGGAGGCTGGGTGGGGCCCCTGAGCTAGTCAGTATGATTTGCAGATGAGCTTTGCCCATACTGCAAATCAACTGCAATTTTGGGTTAACCAGTCCATGAGTGTGCTGTGGTTCCTTTGGAATGCAGGACTATGTGGTATCAGATTTCCAGAAGATTGTAATCTGTGTAACATATTTGTTGTGATACAAGGTGTCTCTTTTATGGCATCCCTGACCATGACAAATGTCATGGTATGTCCTGGCAGATGAAGGCTTTCTATGTGATTAAGCTTTTGTTTTCAACGACCTGAAAAAAGGGACGCCCTGTAGAATTAATATGTGATTAACTGTCACCAGAAGCACCTAGGAGATAAACTTAACCCTAACGATCTGTCTGGATTACTGGCCTGCCAGTTGCACTGCTCAAAACACAGAAATTTCAAACCAAATGTCACTTCAAAGAGAAAATTATGTAACAGTTGTGAAGAACAACAGTGCACACCAAAGAGATAGCTTCCAGCAAGAGAAGAGAATAATACCGTACAGTCTCAAACAATGCATGTTATCTTCTGTACTCCTGTAGCATAGCCATAGCAGCTGTGGGTGTAATGCTGGCAGACATTCATTTGTAATGGCAAAATGAACTGTAATTAATTGACAGGTACTGTAGCATTACTTCCATAAGGTCTCTGGTGTTTGGTCAGCATGCGTTGGCTGACATGAAGTTGCGTTTCTCTGCTTCAGCTACGTCTCAAATGCTGTAATCGCCGCCATTTTTGGGACTCCTTTCCATTGTCTCTGCATAATTGCCATGAATTCATGATCCCTCTGCCTGTTGATATGAGTTTTCATTAAGACATTCATTCATTTATTTAGTATTCCAGAGATCCATCAGAGTGAATATAGAACTTGTCATTAGATAACAACAGGCACAGTACAGAATGAGTCTTGACATTAAGATACATGATGATAGTGATTTGTGATTATGATACATAAGTAACAAATTAAGTCTATATAAGGAAATGTGATCAGTTCAGAATATACAATCATGAAATACTTACATAATGTAACTAGACAGAACTTAAAAACAATTCAAGAGTACTTACATAATGTAAATAGACAGAATCTTGAATCAACATACCACATGTAAGAAAGAGCATGGAGCGTTGCAGAACAGCAACATAATTGCTCATGTATTAACGCCTTCTGTTGAGACGTGACCCACCGACCTTCAGAAACAGGCTATGCTATTGGAAATACTATTACAGAACTTGCTGTCTTATGCAGCAGTTATGTCCCAGAAGGTCTTACGCAAGTCAAATTTTGTGCAAGTCAGAATGGAGTATACATATCTTAAAATATGTGCATATATGCAAGGAAGTCCATGTAAAATCCAGCATGCTGGAACCTGATTGGCTGCAGCATGACTGCCCTACTGCCTGTGTTATCACCCAGCATTATTCTTCCAACACCTTCATCTCATTGCTCTTGCATTATCATAAGGAAAAACTTGATGCTCTTTTTAAAAAAATTTTTTTGTAATTTTCACTTTTTGTTTCTCGAAAATTATGTAAGCCTGAAACTGCACGTAACTTAAAATTGCGTAAGTCAAGGAGTGTCTGTACTGTGTTGATCACAGTCTTAGTACAAACGAGAACTGTTGATCATCTTTCATGAATGCAGTAAACTGGAGAAACCGAGATGGAAAATGGTGCATAAAATCTTTTTGGAACTCAATGAAAAGCTGTGTCTAAAGAAAAGTAATGGTTCGCATTAGAAGTGTTTTATTTCCTGTAAGAACATCAAAATACACAGAAGTTATATTAACATGCATTAAGCAAAGTAATTGAAGTACAAAGCCTGTTCAACACAAATGCACTGTCATTTTGAACTTGTGTATGTGGATAGTCATTTTGTTTGTCGTGTTTATTATTGTTAACAGTTTTATGAAAATCCAAGGTGATGTATCTTCAGTGTTGCAGCATGGCTCAGAATTTCCGTTACATGAGATACAGACAAATTCTGCACTTATATCAGAAATATATAATTGCCATCTGCTTGCATGTTGCTGGTACAGTGCCTTCTGTCATGTACTGCATTACACAGACACACCAGATAAAAGATCTTAACAATATTGGTACATTTGTCATCATTTTCTGGCAAGTGCCAATTTATGTCAATGCCATTTTGTTTTGTCAGATGTATTAAAAAAAATTGCAGAAGACCCCCATAGATGACACACACTTCTGTGGTCTAGATGGTTCTTGGATGACGGCTACACAGCAAACCATCTTAAGTAGAACCGTTATTTGCTTGAAGCACCATGTTATAAATTGATGCTTTGTTCCTGGAACAGAATTTCGTACCGTACCGTACCGTGCAATATCTACCGCACTGTCCAACACATGGCAAGCAGCCTGCGATGCAGTGGCAGCTATCATTCAGTTATAATAATTAAAAAATGCAATAATAATGTATTTATTTGTTGAGTTCTGCAGTACACATGTCTTCTGCAATACACACCCCATACATGGTTGCTTATGATGTAGTTCATTTACAGTATGAGGTATCATCTGTTGCTTCTTCTTGTAAATTTTCTTTTTCAATTTTTCCTGCTTACATTTTATCCCGCTCAAAAATGTACGTGAGTTTTTCAATTCTGTAATATTAATACACTTATGTACTTACTTCTGTAGTTACTTACTTATGTACTTACTTAATTACTTACCTACTTACCTTACTTACTTATTTACTTACCTACCTACCTACCTACTTGCCTACTTACCTACCTACTTATTTACTTACTTACTTACTTACTTACCTGCTTACTTACTTAATTACTTACTTACTTGACTACCTACTACCTTACTTACCTACTACTTACGTAATCACTTACTTACCTACCTACTTACCTTACTTACTTGCTTGCTTGCTTGCTTGCTTACTTACTTACTTATCTACCTACCTACCTACTTGCCTACTTACTTACTTACTTACTTACTTACTTACTTACTTACTTACTTACTTACTTACTTACTTACTTACTTACTTACTTACCTACTTACTTACTTACTTACTCACTCACTCCATGGATCAGAGTCCTTCCTTAGGAGCTAACCAGTTTTCAGCCAGTCAAGAAATTCTGTGCATTTTATGGAACCTGAATGTTTATTACTGCATTCACAAGTGCCTTCCACCTCTCCCTATCCTGAGCCAGATCAATCCAGTCCATGCCTCCACATCCCACCTCCTGAAGATCCATCTTAATATTATCTACCCATCTATGCCTGGGTCTTCCAAGAGGTCTCTTTCCCTCAGGTTTCCCCACTAAAACCCTGTATTCGCCTCTCCTCTCCCACATACGCACTACATTCCCTGCCCATCTCATTCTTCTCGATTTCATCACCCAAACAATATTGGGTGAGCAGTGCAGGACATTAAACTCCTCATTATGTAGTTTTCTCCACTCCCCTATTACCTCGCCCTTCTTGGGCCCAAATACCTTCCTCATCACCCTAGTCTCAAACGCCCTCAACCTACATTCCTACCCCAATGTGAGGGACCAAGTTTTGCACCCATACAAAACAACAGGCAAAATTATATTTATGTGTATCTTAATCTTTATATTTTGGTTAGCAAACAAAATGTAGTATTAATACAGTTAATTAATTTCTTATTTGCAGTCTCCTCGTTTATATTTAGTCACTTGCAATTCAAAAGGTCTTCTGTCCATCTTTCCAGAAGTGTGTGACTGTCATTCATATGGCCAGTTAACCTTACTGTAAAGAATTAGGAATTAAGCTGTATATCGTGTTGGTAGCCACAGGAGTAAAATGTCATTATCCAGAAAGGAGGGGAAGGGGATTAAATCTCATGGTTCTGTAGAGTTGGCAACCATATTTTAATTCATGGTAATGATATTAATACTGGAAAAAAATTTGATGTTGGGCCAGCTAGTTTCATGTACATGCACCATTGCAGTATTACAACATGTGACCAATAAATGTTAAGGATATAATTTATAATACAATGAAACAGAATTAAGCTCAATTTATGCTGATGTTCATGTGGCACACCACAGTTAAAATGTTTTATGGCACAACAGAGGCAATAGATGGAGTGGCACCACATTTAATATCTTGAATGGCACAATGCAGCTAATACATTGCACAATTAATAATCCCATTACCATTTCACCAACTTTATATGAGCTATACTGCATTACTGTGTATAAGACATACCTTGTATATAATCCACAAACTCCCTGATAATACAAGTAAAGTATATCTCTTTATAAAATAATTATTTATTTACTAATAGAATATGTATGGCATATTTATCACATCATTTATATATATATATAAAATAATTTAAAAACAAGTGCTGGGAAGTGCCATACTTATACTTTTTAATGAATTACTGTAAATAGTTTATGCTATTTATTTTATTTGCACTTCCTTTAATCAAACAGGTATAATTTATTCGTTCAGACACAGAAGAAAGCAAGAACTTGGCTCTGTGAGAAATGTAACATTTGTGACACTGCATATCTTTTTTTTTTTAGTGTAAGTTCACATTTGCTCCGTTTGTTGCTCTGATGTGTCCCATATCTCTGTGCTGTAGAATGCGTGCTTCTGCTGAACACGAGGCGGCGGTAACAGAGATGCAGTTGTAGTGCTGTAGACGGCACGACACGGAAGTGATAAGATGACTGATCATGCGGATGTGTTTTTATAAATTCTTATAATAAAACCAACTAGATGCACTAATTTCTCAAATTTATTTTGCTCACAAGCTGTCAGCAAACTGGTATGTATTGCTGTGTGTACAGTGAAAAACTTCCTGATGATGGACAGAGGAACTGTCTGAAACATGTAGAGTTTTATTCCAAAAATAAATTTGAGACATTAGTGCATCTAGTTGGTTTTATTATAAGAATTTATCATGGTGCACAATCACCTGAATATCAAATTTATCACTGTTTTTATAAAACATAGTCATTACCTTAATACTGTCATTCTTCCTTTTAAAATGGAACTTTCTGCTAAAGAAGTGTATCCTTTGTGGTCTTCTTGGCATAGCTACAGCTTTATTGCCAGATGCACTTGCACTTAACAAATCAAGTTCCACTATTATATTCTTAAAAGTTCTTGAAGTATGATCTTTAGAACTGGGAAAGGTTGCTAAGAGTTGGTTGTAGACGCTGCAATATTGTAGTCAAAATGTTAAAAATGATCAGTTTTTCAATGCAAGACAAAATGACTGGTAAAGACTGAATTGTTTAAGTAGGGAGACTTAAATAGTTGCCATAAATACACCACTGTTTAACATGAGACCATAAGTCATTTTCTGGTTTGGACATGAGGGCATTAGAATGTTTTGAGAGAGGTATTATTATTATTATTATTATTATTATGGGTCAGGCTAGCTCAGTCCATATAGCAACTCGCTACGGGCAGGGCGGTCCGGGGGTCGAAAGCAGCATTGACCACCCACCACCATCTAGCGCCGAAGTTAAAGAAAGCGTAGAGCTATACCCGTACTCTACCTCAGGGCCTTCATGGCCTGCTATAGGGTGAACTGTACCTTTTTACCTTGTACTTGTTACAACCTTTGTGCTGGGAATTTACAATTATATAATTGAAACAAGCCATGTTTCTAGGGTATACAGTGTTGCAGCTATTCTATATTTACAATTTATGGTACATTATTATTGTTATTATCATCATCATCATCATCATCTCCTTTATGCAGGGTATTTATACGTATGTTCCTGAGACGAACTATGTCCTTAGAGAATATAGTGTTGCAGCTATTCTGTTGTTACTATTCATGGTGCTTATATCGTTAGTTTCAGTGTTGAATCTATTGTATTTTTACATTAGCACTTTCCGAAGTATGTGAGCAGTGCCCAATATGGCTCTTTTCTGTAGTTCCTTGACTTCATGTTTTCCTGGTATTGTTGCTCATGTATTTTCTGGATGACTTTGAAATAGTCCCAGGCACCCCTATTATTACTGGTATCACCTTTGTTTTTACATTCCACATGCTCTGTATTTCTGTTGTAAGGTCTTTATATTTTAGAATCTTCTCGGCTTCATTTTTAATCACACTTCTGTCTCCTGGGATTACAACGTCTATTAGCATACATGTTCCCTTTTCATTATCACAGATTATAATGTCTGATTTGTTGTTGGGGATAATTCTGTCAGTTTGTACTTGTTGATTCCACAATATGGTTACCTTATTATTATTATTATTATTATTACTACTACTACTACTACTTCGTGAGACTCACGAGCCATATTAAAGACTAAGACTTGTGCTGTTCTGACATAGGTGGGAGGAGGAATCACTCTAGACACTTACTGTGGGGTAAGTCCTATCAGGTTAAAAAGGATTAACTGTTTTAGAAAATCTTTTGTAATGATATTAAAATAGGTGCATTTTGGTTATGTACAGTACAAACCACTAATGGTCTCAGTCTTAAAGATGATTTACAGAGGTCACTCTATTCATCTTTTGAAAAACAATGGAAGTACATAATGCAAAATTCTGGTCCATAAACATGTGGCCACATTTCACCTAGGCTTCAAAAACTGTGCACTTTTAATTAGACTTTTATGCAGTTTATGGAGCAATGTTGGAGTCATTTTTAAAATTCGTTTGATGATAATTCACCGCATACAAGCAAGGAGCTCTAAAAGTAGCCTCTCCCAGTGTGACTTTATCCACCACAAATTCCATATAAACTTCACTCAGAACAAAGCAACCTTTGTGCTGAGAAATGATTCATTGTATGTCTTATTAAAACAAATTTTGTTTAGAAATTAAATTTACCAGCTTCAGTTTTTATCAAGCTTATGCTGAAATTATGTGTGACTTTGCAAAGAAATAACAACACTTTAATATTGTACAGGGTCATCCAGAAGAGACCCAAGTTGGGCTGAACTGAACAAACGTTGGTGTTTATGAATATATAACATTTGACAGTTAATGTCAGAAATCACAGTTACTGTGGTAAGAACTACTAATGAATCATTGGCTGCAGTTATAGAAAATTTAAAAACTTTGTTTCTTTAATGATGTTGAATATGCAGGGATCACGTATTGAATATCCTTTGGATGCATGAAATCTGCTAGACTTTATTAGTGTTGGAATATCAGAATCATTGTTTTGTGTGTGTGTGTGTTTTGTAGAGATCCACATCTCCTGTGTCTTTTTCAGATGCAGATATCCTGAAACGTTTGCCCATCCAGTGTTTTTATCTTTATATATTTTGGATATGTGTCACTGTTTTTTGCTGGGACCATTCAGTGCAACAAACAGGAACAGACAGTGAAGGACTGGTGAGAATATTATAAACTATCAGTCAACACACTGCAAACTGAAAAATATCATGGAACATGTAGGGTGTCATTCAGATGATCCATAAGGAAGTAACAGTTTCACAATTTATCATGTTTGTAATGCTGTTTGAAGTTTATCATTCTTACAGGTTAAACTAACTCTGATGTACATTTGTGAGTGTGATTATGGTATCTCACATGTACGTGGTAGCTTCAAAATGTTGCTGGAATCACTTTATTTCTGAGAAATACAAAAAAGTACAATTGTTTAAGGTACATTTCCTTAAAAACTTCTGCCAGTGACTTTCCTAGAAGGATAGCAGTGTACATTTCTTTAATCACAGTTTTCCTCATGCAGCATGTCCTGTAAATTATACCAGCAAATCAGAGGAACTTTTTGAAGCTACTGCATATTACTGCCTCTGTCTCACCAGGCATTTACAGTTGAAATACGTAAAGTAATTTGACACAAGCAAAAACTGGAAGCAGGGGTGTTTTGATTCCATTCTGTTCAAGGGACAAAGTTAGAATTATGTCAATCTTTTTTTTTTCTTCTTCTTCTTCTTTTTTTTGGTGGTCACTCGAAACTTAGTTCTCTGCTAGAAGATGTCCCAGGTTTTGTCAGTATTAAACCCTGAAATATTTAAACCTTTCAGAGTCCCATAATTCTTCGAGCCTTCAACACTGCCTGCAATGCACTGTGTTACCTTTCATTCCTTCATACCCCAACCTCAGTGCAACGTACAGAGTGGTGCATTTTAGGGTGATTTAAAACTTCTTCATGTTGGCTAGTAGTTGAATTTAAACACCAGCATCACTGAAGGATTAACCCTTATCTTTCCCTGTAAGTTACCCATAGACTATACAATCTGACATCTGATACCACACACTGCCCAGTTGTACCTTTCCCTTCCTGCCATGCTTGTCTCTCAAACTCTCCTATATCTGTGTGTCATACCCTCATATCACATTGTGTTTTCTATTCATCCTATATCATTGCCATGTGACCAGTTGAAGTCTTCCTGCATGCCCTTGCTGCTACATATTTAAATTCCGTCAAGTATTACCATATGTTCAGACCATCTTTAGTGTACATTGTTTAGCTGTGGAAATACCACAGAGGTGCATCAGCCTGCCATCTGTTGATACAATTAAATACTAGCACAATCTAAGCATATAACCTAAAAGTGTCAGAATCATGGTATGGGTGTTTTAACACAGCACCCAACAATGTCTCAGAGATGGTGTTAGTTGACAATGGATTAAGTAATTGTCTTGTGCGTTTTGGGACTTTCTTGTAAGGGAAGAATCTTGTAGCTGTGCATGTGTATGTGTAACAGGAGTGGGGTAAGAAGTAAAAAGTTTTACTTTTCCCACATAAAATCATATTTGTTCAAAAACTTTCAACTTTCACTACCAAGACAGTCAGAGTCGCTTGTGGAACTTCCCAATCGTATGTACAAACTCTCGTATTGAGATAACAAGTCCAAGAAAGATTCATATCTTCTGGAATGTGTTGTTTGGTGTACAGTTCCTGATGTTGAAAGGGATTCTTAGTGCCTTCAAAACGGCAGAAATTAGCACCACAGCCCAGATGACTGAGGCTTCAGGTAGTGCCACTATGAAATCACAGATCTTACAAAAACATTCTCTTAAAGACTGTATACTGTATCATGGCCCATGCATTCACATTTGACTTCTTGCTGCCAGGTTTAGATTTAACTGCAGATGGCTATATGTGAGTTTAGTCAGGGGTGAAGTGACACTGAAGCAGGTTTTTTTTTTTCCTCTGACCATCCTCAGTTTCTCCCTACTAATCATGATTTTACCATTGCTCCATATTCATCTTTGAGCACACACTGAGATATGCAGTATTCCTGAACATTCAGCAAATTATTAATATCTCAGTCATCTCTGACCCAGCCAGCACTTGACTCTTCAAACAGTGTAGAAGTCAAGTTCAGAGCATAATATTGTGACTATATATGACTGTTCGGCCCAGGAGGCTGTGAGCCTGCATCAAAAATATTTGTCAGGCCAAAAAGTCTTGTCGTGTCTTGTGATGGTAATTCTAATTTTATTTCATTTATGCTTCTAGGCAGAATTTTTATATGACATATCAGTACTATCTCTGATATATACAGAGGTTCAGATGAGTCATCATACTTGTCACTTATGTATTACACAGGGTGATCAAAAAGTCTCTGTGCACCTGACTTCTATATTGTAATCATCAGGTGTGCAGAGACTTTTTGATCACCCTGTATAAAAAGGATTTAAAGTATTAACAAATTGCATTGATTTACTGAGTTACTAATTGTCTTACAATTGCTCATTATTCCCTTCGTTTAGGTGGAGTATCAATGAAGTTTTGTAACACACTGTGGATACAAACTAAGACACTGCCTCTTTCAACCCTTGATAATTGCCCCTATTCCACTGCCATATATCTGTGACTATCTTGCTGTCGGTGCCACGGCTACAAGCTCTTTGATAAGCAGAATGTCCTAGTGACATCACTGATAAATAGAAAGTATTGGAATTAAATACTTTGCATTCTAATGCTATCTTTTATAAAATGTAAGAATTACATGCAATAGAAAATGAGCCTCTGATTACGAGTTGAATTGATAGTAACATACTAGCAGAATTATGAATGATTTTACACAATTTCTTGGCAGGAAATTGTGTAATGGGTCTTTTATTGTTCAATCAAAACACCCCTGCCCATAAAGTAATGTAATTATACAGAAATACTGATACTGTAAGAACAACAGGGTGTGTAGGACTGGAAGTGACTCAGACCAATTGTGGAGCTGTACAAATCAAACTACTAGTGTATCTAGTCGAAGTGACGTGCCGTGAAGTAATCGGACCACAAGACAAAGTAGAAACACAACTCAGGTGAAACTTTCCTACAAGATACTGAGAGCGCAATATCAGTTTCTGTGTGGTCCGACAAGCCTTTGTATAAAACAAAATATTTTATGGGTAAGAACTGTTTTCAGTGGTCTGACCATTGCAATTCTATGAAATTACATTATAATTTAAATTAAAGTCTCTGTTTTATTAATCTGTGTACTGAACCCCTCCTGTTTGTTACAGTTACATTCATTGGTCCAACTGTTCCACTTTCCAGCAATAGTCAAGAGATGCCAGCCACTGGTATTTGTATATCCATACAGGTGAATATGACCCCAAACAGCTTAACCATCTCACTGCTGGGTAACTAGTGATTGTGCGCCCCATTCTGGCAGCTTTTTTAACCTTTTGGCACCGGAATTATTTTTTTAATTTTAGCACACCCTGTATATAAAATGTGAATAATACAGGAACCAAATACGTTAGAATTATGAAACAAACTGCATTTTGAAGAGAAAAAAAGGAGAGTATATACCA
>Ga0123352_10016406_pt1 | contig 11800 bp, 7 predicted proteins | sample TergutLab28metaG_FD_89700 | JGI IMG/M metagenome (GOLD analysis project Ga0123352, IMG submission 89700) | Labiotermes labralis P1 segment gut microbial communities from Petit-Saut dam, French Guiana - Lab288 P1 | ecosystem: Host-associated > Arthropoda: Insects > Digestive system > Gut ...
TGTTTTTTTAGATTTTTTTTTTTATATTATTTAAAATTTTTATAGTATTTGGTTGGGGGGGGGGGGGGGGGGGTGCAGAGGAAAGAGGACATTGCTATATGTGTAAAACTATTATACTTGCACAGATTGTGTGCAAAAACATTTTGAGGCAACTCACTTTCATAATTTCAAGTTTTGTGGACCTTGAAAGCCACACCCCATTTTTACTTTATATACATAGTTTGTGCAGTAGTATGTGTGGAACATTATATATTGAACCATTTGTGTTATCTTACTGTTATACCATATGGGCAAAGAATTTCAAATTTGAAGGGTGAATGCAGTAGTTCTTAGAAATGACCCTGTAGTGCAGCACATTACCAACATGACTCTAAAGTGCAACACAATACCATCATGTCAGTGATGACATTTGGGTGACATGTGAAAAAATGCGCTCTAAAACACGTGGTTCTGTGATTAACCTTATTCTTTTGGGTGGAATTTGAAATTAATAAAATATTCAGTTCTGGGCTACAGAATGCCCGCATCATGTTCAAGACAGAGAGATATTTTGTGTTTTGTGTGACCTATCAAGCCACTGCATAATTGGGCCATTTGTATTTGATAATACATATAACTATGATCATTACTGGCCAGTGTTGCATAATAGCTTTATGCCACAGCTTCTTGTTACTGGGATGCCAGTACCTACACAGTTGTTTATGTAGAAATAATGTGACCATTTATTTCTTTCATGTAACCCTTTGTGACAAATTAATTTTGCACAGTGGCACAAGTGTGGATATATCTGACCACCACATGATCTGGATGTTAACCCCTATGACTTTTTCCTGGTACCTCTTCAAGGAGTAACTGTTCATGACAGAATCTGGCACATTCATGGAACATAGGTAGGGCCTTTATCATCCAACTGTACCACACAGTTTCTGAGGATTTGTGCCACTAGATGGTTGCTGACTTGCAAATTGACTTGAAGATGTCTTGAGACAGAATGGTGGTCACATTGAACATACTGATCACTAAATGTAATTCTCCACACTTACCTGCAAGAGTGGAATGAATGTGTAATTTGTAACATTTGTCTACAAAACATAGGAGCCGAACAAAATTTAAATATTTCAACATTTATGCACCCCTCTGTACATTTTAGTTTGTAATATACATTCCAAAATACTGCTGTATTGTGTTTGTGTTCAGACTCTATAGAGTCCATATGGTTTCATTTTATACATGTTGGCATATAGTCCTTATGTGAGTTGTACTGTCACCGTGTATTGGAGGTCCTCTTACACCCACAACAAGGGAACGTATTGTGACTTCCCTGTGTAATCCTTGTGGATAGATCGGGAGAATCAGAAGCATGGCCTAGCACTGTGGGAACATGTGCCTCATAATATCTTTCATATCTTGACGCCACCATTGTTTCTTCTTTTTCTACAGTCTAATATGCCCTGGTGCCCAAAATTGGTGTCCCCTCTGCACTTATACCCCATTATTCTCCAGGGCAGATACCTCCAACACCTTTGCCTGTAGTGACTGGTTGGACACTGTAAGGGTTTTATGTTTTGTTGGCTGCTCTCAGAAGTTAAACTTAATTAAATTTCCCTGGGAAAAAATGCCATAGACGAAAGTCGCAAATTTCTTTACCAAAATAAAACCATAAATTTGTCAACACAAGTGTGAAACTGAATGTCCAAACATCCGGTTCTCGCAGTTAGTTTGGAAGCTGTCAGGAGGGACATGGGTAAAAGCGAGAGGGTTGAGGGACAGAAATCCTTTTCTCACAGTGGGTGTTTTGGCAGAGACAACTGATGTTCAGCTATGGTACTTATCTGTTTTATCCCAAATTTTTTTATGTTTTAGGTTTATCCCATGTGTTTGGTTTTATTCACCAGTTTTAATACACGTGAAACATGAATATTCCATTTGTATTGGTAAACAGTTAACAGTGTTTCAGAAGAGCTTCTTCCTGCCATATTCATTGTAGTGAAAACTGCCCTGAAGATGGAGGCGTCAAGATCCTCCGAAACGTTGTTGCCTGTATACCAGTTTGCACCACTGTAAGAACCTGAAGTCTCACAAGTGGGGAATAAATATTATAATTTTGCCATGGCAATTTGACCACAGCAGTGTTAAATCTTGTCACAGTAATAAATGTAGCCATAATGGCATTTGGAAACTAAAATCTCCCCTGTCTGTGAAGAGCTACACTTTTTTTTTTTCTGTTAATTTGAGAACTCAGAAATATTTTTCCACAAATTCCATAGTATTTCGGTTCAGTGTATGCCTCTGTCTCTTTTTTCTGCCTGTCTATCTGTCCTCTTGTCTTGCTAGTACACTGTCCCCTTGCAGGAGAATGCTGAGTGCTTGGCTTCGGTTTGTTGCAGGAATCTTGTGTAGTGTGAGGGAGAATGTGTTCTTCCACTAAGTCAGGTGCATGAATTAGTGATTAAATTTGTACTATTCCAATACACTAGTTTCATTTCTTGTTATATAGTACTGTGGCATTTTGTTGCATATCTAAATTAAGTTGCACTATTAATCTACTAATTTGTAATGAATGAGGATTAATATTGAAAACTTTCTTGTATCTGAGTGACTGTAAGAAGTGAACAGCTGTCTGCTGGAAGTACCAGGCAGTGATCAGCTGCATACTTAGGTCATCTTTATACCACAGGAAATTCCAATTCTAAATCTGAAAAATACAAATTACACTGAAGTGCTTTAAAAATAAGAAATAATGGGCTTGTATTGTTGAAAGAATACACTTTGTTTAGCAGTGTGTCTAATGAAATAAATACTCTTTGTATGGATTTGTTTTAGTGTTGCAATGTCTAGTTTTAAAATTAATAAACACAATTGTATGTAATAGTATGATCATTTTGAAGCATTTTGGAACAAGGCTGGGGGAGGCAGTTATTTTAAGATTGGTGGAAAGAGGAGTTAAATGAAATTAAAGAATGTAAGGAATTGATGCTGTATTATGTGTGAGGAGCTGTAATATTTCTCTCTTATTGTTATGAGTCTAATACAACTCTATTCTGTGTATTCACTAGACTCTTCATTCAAACCTCATTACATGTTTTGGCAAATGATTTTTGTGTCATCAGGCAGGCTTGTATACAAAATGGTAAACTGAAGTGCAAAATATGTAGTGATACTGAATGAATATTGTAGTGGATACATAAAACAGAGTAGTGTATGGTCCATATTTTTTTGGATGAAGATGGTTTGTGTTTCACATATCATTTCACATGGCAGCAGATGCTACTACCACTTAATTATATACACAAAGCACTACAGGATGCCCCACACACGTGCACGCACGCATGCTGTGTTTCTTAGAAAAACTGCAACTTCAAGATTACTGTAGTATTTATGGCATGTTTTATCTAGTTGATTTTTTTAGTCACTAAACATATGTTGAAGCTACATAATATTTAGGAAAACTTTTATTGCTAATGAATTTTATAATATGTCATAAAAACAAATGTAAATTGATACTTTGTGGCAGGAAATAGTACTTACAGGACATAGCCCCTGCAGAACACTGGCAGGAAACAGTGGATACTTTAATGTCACGCCATATGACCACGCTATGAAAGTAGAGAGTTGTGTAAATTTCCTGTTAGCTGTGTTCTGAGGAGTGATTTCCTCTTTTACACTATGTTTTTTACATATTGGAGTTTACACGGAGTTGAATACGTTGAACCCCTCGTATTGTAGTCTAAATTGTTTGACCTTCACTAGCATGATTATTTGAGTAAATTGAGTAGCTTGTTAGTGTAATTAGTGATTAGTAGTAGAGTTGCTATTAAAAATACAGGAGCCCCATTAATATTTATGTGCCTATTCATCAGCCATGAGGCTGGTTTGTCTACAGAATAATGGATAAGTCAAACCAAATCAGCAGAAAACAAACACAGTTGTGGATAAGACTTTAAACAGAACAGTGTCCATGTGTAGAACCTGAGAAGAGACCATGAAATAGAATAACAAAGATGTTATATTGTCTGTGTTAATAGTTGACGATTATGCCTTGAAATTTTATGGGAAGACGGTGGTATTGCTGCATCCATTAAAAATTTTTTTCATTGGATGCAGATGAGTTCTCAGCCTTATGCTTCCATGAATTTACCCATGGAGAAAGAACCCGCAGTACTCATTGGATTGGACACAGGTTAGCCCCTGACCCATTGATAGTGAAGAGCCTTGCCTGCTACTAGGAACTAAACCCAGATATTCCAATCATCCAGCATGTGGGCTGGTCACTAGACTGACTGCAGCAAAGTTGAATGAGTGACACTGAGGTTAACAGCAGAAGTAAAAACACAATAAAAATGGCCTTAGTTTAATTGCATTGAGTAAATTCATAATAATGTGGTGTAATAGCAGCTTAGGTAAAGGGCATACTATTCACCCAGTGGTGGTGGTGGTGGTGAGGAGGAAGAGGAGGAAGTGGGTGATGACAACAGTGATGGTGACACGCATATGAGGGAGATAGGAAATGTATAGAAAATTATAGCCTATAAAGATGATTCGGAGGACTAACTTTGGGAGATGTAAGTGTATATGGGAGTACAATATTAAGTATATTTTAGCCTTTCAAGACCAGAAAACAGGAAAGTAATTTTCTGTCCAGTGCATCATGATGTCTCAAAGAATACCGCTTAACTTGTGGGTATCCAATTTTTACCACTTGTACTTCTTGTAAGTCAAGTGTTAAGATGAGTATTGAGCATTGGTAGAATGTTACTGATGGTGGACATGAAAATGCTTAAAGAAAAACGTTTCCCAGTGCTGCTTTGTCCACTACAATTCATCTCACATTCATTGGCAAGAATTGAACCTGTGCCTCTGCAGTGAGTTACTAATGACTGCCTGAGCCATTGCATGGCCATGAAAGACCTGACTTCATCTAAAATACTTATAAATATTCAGTTTGTTCCTCACAGAGAACATTACTCCCTTTCCACGACAAAGACCAACCAGTTAATGCTGTCAGGGAAATAAGGGTTTTTATTCTGAGAATCATATACAGTGCAGTATGCTAGAATGAATGTAATTGGTTCTAGAACCTCGTTCGTTATAGCATCTGTTCGTTCTAGCATACATTGAAATGTATGTACTTGGGTAATCCATTCCAGGCCCACAGCCTAGAGCAAAGCTACCATCCAACACAACCAATTAAACAGGAAAAATATAATACAAAATCAAAAATATAAGTGTAAAAATGATATTAAATGAATTTATTTAACTTTTATACACTGTGCATATAAATTTGAAAAACATAAACAGTCTTTCCTTAGTGAAAACTATGAACAGACATTCCATAATACAAATCATAAAAAAAATCACATATAGGTGAAAGGAGAGAAGTCATTATCCCTACTCATCTTGAAAAGGCCTGACACGTCATGTGCACGCACATGCCACATCGACCGATAGTATTCCTCCGCGTTCGTTTAGCATCTGTGTTCGTTGTAGCATCCTGATTTTATTGATAAAAACTATTTGTTTTATCATATGCAACTGTATACTGTTTAATACAAGTGTTAAAATGACTATGAATGAACAGTTGGAAAAGATATGGAAGGATGTTTTCATGGCTTGTTTCAAGTAACTATCTCAGCATTTGCGTGGATGGACTGAGTAAGACCATGAGAAATCTCACCTTACTCACTCTTCAGGTGAACATGTAAACCTAAAGTAAAGTTCACTCTAGAATAGGCCACGAAGGCCCAGAAGGGGAGTAGAGGTATAGCTCTACTCTTTCCTTAACCTCGGCACTAGATGGGGGTGGGTGGTAAACGCCACACCCTGGCCGCTTTGCCCCCGGGAAAGACCTGGTACCCATTGTACAGGAGGCTGGGTGGGCTCCAGGACCGGTCTGGATGGGTGCGGAAAATCTCGCCCCCATCGGGATTTGATCTCCGGACTGTCCAGCCCGTAGCACGTTGCTATACCGACTGAGCCATCCCGGTCCACGCGTGTAAACCTAGAATCTACTAAATACAAAGCAACTGTGGTACTCAGTTGACTGCAACATTCAGTTGATTCACTGGTAGCAAAAGTATAATTATGAACTATGTATATATATATATATATATATATATATATGAGATTTGAGTTTTTTATATTGCTGATTATTTGTGTGTATGCAGCACTTACAACCCAGTTGTTAATGCTACACAGCATCGTATCTCAGAAGATGTATTCTCAGGAATGTTTACTTGTAGAGTGTCTGTGAGGCTGTTATTTGAATCAGTGCAGACAAGAGCTGTTGTGTTTCATTTCATATTGCCTTTGACAGTTGTTTGGTACAAATTCTTTTTGTCAGGGAAACTGAACACACCCTGCCACTAGAATTTATCTGATTAAATGATCCATAGTGCGCAGTGTTATTGGGTCTGTTGCTGATGGCAGAATAAATTTGCTCTTTCCTGTCACAGGACATTCCTATACATCTAATAGTACAAGTTAAGAATTAATTCCAATAGAACACTGTGAAGCCATTTGAACATTTGGGGCAAGATTGTGTTTATTTTTCCCCTAAAACTTATAAAATTTTAAGGTAGTAATTACCAGTATAGTTCTTGTTTCTGAAAACAAGACAGAATACTCTAGAGACCAAATTGGTGTAAAGTTAGGGTGGAAAATAAATAACCTTATAACTGTGGGAAGGTAAAATGAATAATGTTATATATCATAAATGCATTGAATAGCATCTCCATTCAGTTATCAGGAATATGATATGTTTTACATATGCATTTTTTGTGGTGTGTACAGTTGATTACATTCACATTAAGAGATGCATTTAAGTTACATATGAAAATCTTTATAAGAATTTATATTCAGTATACTAGTAGTAGTCACAATGACACATCTTTGAAGACATGTTTCATTTTGTGTGTGTGTGTGTGTGTGTCTGTGTCTGTGTGTGTATGTATGTGTGTGTCAGTGTGTGTGTGTGTGTGGGGGGGGGAAGAATATTTGTCTGCAGAGCAGTGGGTTTTTATCCTAATCAGAGAAAATGTAACATTTTTTGTGTCATTTAAGTGCACAGTATACAGCATGGTTTTTGGAGGTGGTGTTCAGTGCTGTCCGTACTTTTACTAGGCATTGCAACACGTGAAGTTTACATGGATGAGAGGAGTAAGAAAGCATAGTAGTGTGGGACTTAAATTTTTTATTGTACCAACAGCAATAACATTTCTGTTTATTGTAAATAAATTTTTTAAAAATAATTAGAAGCTCAAAATGCACACTGTACTGATTTAACTATACTCTATAAGATATTTCATGGTTTAAATCCCATCATTTTGTGTTGTACTGTATTATTGATATTGTAAAGCTACTGTTTACTGCAGTTTGAAAAATGTACTTATTTAAATTAATTTGAAATTATGACATACTGATATAGAAATTCCCATGTCATAAATTGCTTGACAGAGAGCTGCTCACTTCTGTCCTAGTTGCTAACGCCCCATGGGTGACCTTATCTGCCTTTCTGTCCAGTTTGTAGAAACCAACACGGGCACACACATTCTCCCCCACACCACTTGAGCAAGCGAGCAGTATGGAACGGGTTGTTATTTACTAGGTTGCTTGTGTTGGTCGCCCACTATTGCTGCTGGTGCTGGTGGTTACTGCTGCTGATGCTGCTGCTGTTACTGTTGATGTTGTTGTTGTTTTTGTTGTTGTTGATGTTGATGTTGTTGCTACACCATTACATTTTGTAATACAGTATAATAGATTGTGCTCTCTTTTAGGTGAGGTTGGTAGCCTGTTGCCTTCATACATACTTTGCATTGTAGCTGGCAGCAGACCCACGAATGACATCTGGGAATGTTTGCTTTCAGAACCTACCAACTCCAGTCAACTTGTTTCCTTAACTCGTAAACATATTATCCAATTTAATTGTCTCGAAATAATGTACGTGAATTTTGAGATATCTTAATATAAATGCCTCATGTTTGTCACAAAATTTTTAAAGTGGGGATACCACGTCTGTACCACAACAAACAAACTGCTTTTACTTGCATTCGTTTCACAGATTCATTGTAGTTGTTGCCATCTGTGGCAGCTGTGGTGAATCCCAGTCTGAAACTCAGGTCATCAAGCACAGCTTTGGCAGAAAACGAACAATTTAGCAGTTCAGTTGCAAATTCCTCTAAATATGGTAACCAGGACTTTTAGACATAATATTTGAAGAGATTTATTTGTATTGTTTGTTTCTGTACAACTAATAGCAAATGGGATGTTTCAGAGAATTTTAAAAAGTTTTATTCAAGTATAAATTAATTAACAAGGAAGAATAGATGTTGCATAACCTTGATATATATATGTAAATTGCCATAAAGTTAATATTTTGTCTATAACAATACACACTTTTATAAATTTGGGTTCCTTTGACATTGAAATACAATCCTAAAAGGACTTTTGGTAAGATTATGGGGCCAAATTTGGAAATTTTATCAAAATCTAGAAGAAATATTACCCCATTTCAGATAAATAAGAACAATATATTGACAGCATTCATTATTAATGATTTTTGCATGTATTATTGATAGTTATTTATTTATTTATCACAGAAATAAATGTTTCAAAGCAGATATTTATCAGTCTTTACAAAGCTGATCACATTGCACTCAGAGTCAGAAATAATTTTGCCTCGTAGGCCTGTGATATGTAGCAAAACATTACTAGTTTTGAAAAATGTTCAAAGGGAATTTACAGATCATAATGAGTTCTATATTGCTTACCTTGCACCTGTAGGAGAGGGGCAACATATAAGTAGACTGATTTGACTTCCCAAATGGTTGGTAAATAGTGAACAGTCAAAGCTACTTGTGCAGGATCATGTGTTTGTATTACAATAGATCGTTACATACTTTCTGTCTTGTTACTCATAAAACCTATTATAAGGAATTTTAGTGCTTGATTTTGGTTTGTCCATCTCCAGTCAGTGTCAGTGATTCCAAATATGAAAATTGGTCCAACTGTTGATTATCTGAGTTGGTAGCTTGTGGAAACAAATCTGCCCTGGTAATACCACAGCTTGGGGTTCACTTTTGGTCTCCTTTTGTCACTCTGCATCAAAATGAGACAATGCTCTCCTCGGGGGACAGTTCCTACCCTGTGAATTCTCCCTCTCAGCAGCATATGCTGCAGCAGTGTCTGTTCACTAGCCCACCCAGAATCATTCAGCTGAAAGGCCTCCCAAATTGTGCCTGATAGAATAATTACCATCTTCAGCGTGTGTTTTTAATTGATACAAGTTTGTATGGAACTGAAGGATTTAACAGCTGAATCAAAATGTACTTACCAAATTGAAACAATGGAAAGTTGCACTTCTCCAAATTGCAGCAAGAAGGTGAAAGGGCATTAGATCAGTTTGTTCTCAAACCACAGAATTATTGAAATGTGTGTGTTATTTTCATTCATAATCATAGCTTCTCTCCTACCATTATTTGATATACATGAGTCAGTAAGGTTAATCAGTAGCAGCGTGAATGTGAAGTGTACTTTTGGCACCCACTGTGCCATGTTACCACATTTATTTTGGTGATAATAATGAGATATGAGATGCATTAATTTGTCATGTGGATTCAGGGTCTGAAAAAGAATCTTAACCATGTGTAAGTAAGTGAGATAAAAAGGAAATATGTTTTACCCACCAAAGCAAGGAAATCTCTGAAACAGTGTCAGATTGAAAATGTATGGTACTTTATTCACAATGTGATCTGTTTTATTGAGTGGACTGATCTGCCTTTGGTGTCTCCTCATATCACTGCAGAATTTTGCAGTGGGTATGATTTTGTGAGGACCTGATGTAGAAGGTGGGTCAGGCTCACTCTTCCATCTTACATAAGTTTTAAAAATTAAAAGTTCTCATTCAGCTTGTAAATGTAAAACAGTCTAGATTGTCCCATCTTTTGTCAGTCCCATATAATTTTTTTTTTAATTACAGTAGGAATTTACATGCAGAGATTTTGCAAGTCATTATAATTGTGCCCTAGAAACACATGATATCATGTTTCATTATTTCTTCATATTGTACATGATCAACCTTCATCTTGTTAGAACATGCAGTATGGTAATCATTTGCATGAGAATATTAGGTGCAAAATTGGAGTTAATGTAAAATGACTTGTATTTTATCATTTAATACCTAATTTCTTGACATGTTAGGAATTGTGTTTGACAGAGTTTGGGTAGGCCTGCTGTGCTGTAAGATCTTGACCCCTGCCCTCTCTCCCTCACATCACCTTGCATTGCTCAAAGGTCACCAGTAATATCACCTCCATTCTGATGCTTGGTTACTGCCACAGCTGCTCTTTTGATATATACATCCTTCCCTCTCTGTCATTTCTATCTCAAAGCTAGGTTACTATTTTTGTTATAAGTTCATTTCATGTGAATAATTTTACTGGCTTTATTTACTGTGAGTTATTGTGCTGTTGAATGAAATTTTAACACCACTTAATCGAAGCAGGACCATCATGTAGGCTTTCTGCATCATGAACAGTCTCCTTATTCAGTCCATATATTTCTGTGGTGCATCCATGGAATGGACCCCAGTGTTCTGCAACCCCTTTAGTGGATGTGAGCACTACCCTCTTCCAGCCCTACCCAGTCCACCTTAGTTAGCCCCCTAACACCCTGAACTAACACTAAACTTGTCTCTCTCTGACACGCTGGGGCTGAAACACACAGTGGCTACGTTCCGGAAGGGAGTTCGTGCTGTGCAGATGGTGGGCAGAGCAAGTATGTATTCAGCCTGCTTGCTCGGACAGTCTTACACACCACACACACACACACACACACATACACACACCTACTCATATTTACACATGTTTTGCAAATCATGCATTCTTGTAAATACAAGAAAGATGCTTGAAGAATGTAAGAATAAATGGTGCAGGCACTTACAAATTTACCAACAGAACACAAACACAATACACTGTTTCAAGTTATTTGTTAAGGAAATATCATTTGTACATTGTAATGTGGATTGTCACTTGTGGTAAGTGTACAGTGTAGTGTCTTGTAGAATTGGTGTTGTATTTGTACATTTGTTAATGACAGGTGGAGGTCATTCTGGGGAAGGGTCACTAAAATTATTTAAACTTGGATCTGTTGGTAAGCTGTGAAGAGCCAATCCATTACATTTCTACACAACCTCACTACATTCAACTATACAGGACTCTGGTGATGGTACACAACTTAGTGAAAAAGTCTTCCTTTGGACTTTGTTCAGTATTCTTAAGATAATGATTATGGGTAAAGTCCAGGAGAGGAAGATTGTTTCACTAAACCTCAGTACATGCTCCTAAAAACAAACGCATATATTCATGGGTAGGTATGAACTTTGTGGGTTATTGTTCATTGGCACAAGTACATGAGGAGAATGGAACAAACTGTGAAGAGACTTTAGACTGAATAAAGAGAGACCAACTTGATGTCACTTGCTTTATTATTTCATTATTTAATGATCAACATGTTTCGGATGTTAATACATCCATCCTCAGGAGCTTGCGACTCATTTGTTGAGTTATTTCATGGGTTGTATTGCTCTGTAAGGGTGGAGGTTTTTGCATTAGCGTACTTATTTAGTGGTGAGCGTTTAGTTGTGACGACTAAACACTCACCACTTAATAAGTACGCTAATGCAAAAACCTCTCTCCTTACAGAGCAATACAACCCATGAAATAACTCAACAAATAAGTCGCAAGCTCCTGAGGATGGATGTATTAACACCCGAAACATGTTGATCATTAAATAATGAAATAATAAA
>Ga0123352_10016408_pt1 | contig 11800 bp, 8 predicted proteins | sample TergutLab28metaG_FD_89700 | JGI IMG/M metagenome (GOLD analysis project Ga0123352, IMG submission 89700) | Labiotermes labralis P1 segment gut microbial communities from Petit-Saut dam, French Guiana - Lab288 P1 | ecosystem: Host-associated > Arthropoda: Insects > Digestive system > Gut ...
GAGGTAACGGAGGAATGGAGGAGATTGCATAACGAGGAGCTAAATGATTTGTACTTCTCACCCAATATTGTGCGGGTGATAAAATCGAGAAGAATGAGATGGGCTGGGTATGTGGCGCGTATGGGTGTGGAGGGGGGTGGATAGGGTCTTGGTGGGGAAACCAGAAGGAAAGAGACCACTGGGGACACCTAGGCGTAGATGGGTGGATAATATTAGGATGGATCTCCAGGATGTTGGATGTGGGTATATGGACTGGATTGGGTTGGCCGAAGATAGAGACAGGTTGCGGACTCTTGTGAGTGCGGTAATGAACCTTCGGGTTCCGTGAAATGCGGGGAATTTCTTCTGCAAACCAGTTAGCTTCTCAAGATGGACTCTGCACCATGGAGTGGAGTACATGTTGTCGAGGACGGTTAAAATGTTTTGTGCCGTTCTTGCACTAAATGTGAAGAAGAGGCGTCAGCAGTACAGTAGAACAGAAGGCAGAGGGTAAGAACTCTACTTTGTTTTCGCATCTTGGGGAATATATATTACCCTCCCCCAACCGCCAACTTCTCAAGGAAAGAAGTAACATTATTTGTTGCGAATGCTGATTTGCCGGACTGTGCCGATACTGGATGGAAGACGTATGCTAATGTTATCCTCACTGACTCTTTTTGACAACGGGGTTAAATGCAATGGGATGAAGGAGAGAGGAGATAGAAGGTGATTGAGTAGGGAGAAGACCAGATCTTTTAGAAAAGCAGGGATAGAAATTATTAAATTTCCGTTAAAATTTACATATTTTAAATCGCCTGTTTTGTGCAGTGGCGTATTTGGGAGACAAGTGCATGTAGAAATTTTTAAGGAATTTCTGACTTACTGAGACTGCTTGCAAAACAGAGGACTGGGTGGGAGGATAATATTAATATTGATGTTAAAGGTATTGGATGAAACAATGTGGACTGGATTATTCTGGCTCACGTGTGTACTTGTCAATGTGCTAATGGAGATTCGGATTCCACAGAATTCTGAGAATTTCTTCATTACGCAGGAACCCTTAACTTCTAAATATGCCCTTTACTCCTTGAAGCTATTTATTCGCGCTGATGTAAATTGGAAGATGCAGAAGCAACCAGCAGCAGACAAGACATTTATGCATCGTCCGGCACCGCTAAATTGACTTCAAAAGTTAGGCTGAAATAATATACATCCAGATCGGCCGTAGCCGTTACGAATGTTATGGCTAACTTGCAAGCAATATGCTGGTCGCTGTTCCAGCACGCATAAGGTGCCATTTGATGGTAACATTGACTACTCTCCCATTCTGCTCTGACCCTGTAACTCCAAGAAGCCACGGCCAGCAGTAACACAAGAATGGAATCCACTCTCTGGAAGTACGAATTCCTACCTTCAAGTACCCGTGGGACAACAGATGTTCATATATCAGTGAACTAAGCAACACGCTGACGCTAAGTTGGACCAATTTGCCAGCGAAATTCAACGCAAAAAAAACTCTATTTACAAAAACATTTGTTCGTCGACAGTTTTCCTTGGTCAAATTGTTCCTCCTGAGCTCGCAGGCAGAGGAATAATATATGTTACGCTTCATTTTCCATGTCTTTTCGTTTCTGCTTACGTAATGTAAGCTAAACATATTTCCATTGAAATACTCCATCACTCGCCTGACAGTTGCCATTGCTCGTACGATCGTAACCATCACAATCAAGACTCAGTACGTTATTTTTATCCATACGCCCTTATGGCTGCTGAGTCAGCACTAATAAAATCTGTTATCATCATCATTATCATCATCATCATCATCATCACAAAACAAACAGGGCCGCTCCGAAGCACAAATATCTTTGCTGCAGGCCTACATTTACAACGAAGTAATTCCTAGTTTTGGCTTAATTATCAAATATTAGACATCAGCATGACAACGTATTTATTGCGCGAGATGTCGCACGGAAGGTCGTATGAGGGTTATTGACTTCTGGACCAAGATGCCGTGTAGTGTGGTAGAAATTTCACAGAATAAATGGCGATACGTTCCGGCAGAACATAATCTTCGTTTTTAATAAACATAGAAAGAATTAGCAGTTGGTTATGAGATTACAAACTGTAGGCAGTCAATCAGAAAGTCTGCGTGTATTGTAACATAACATCGTGCATTTGGGAAAGAGACCACTAGGGAGACCTAGGCGTAGATGGGTGGATAATATTAGGATGGATCTCCAGAAGGTGGGATGTGGGTATATGGACTGGAGTGGGTATATGGACTGGAGTGGGTTGGCCCAGAGATAGGGATAGGTGGCGGACGCTTGTGAGTGCGGTAATGAACCTTCGGGTTCCGTGAAATGCGGGGAACTTCTTGACTACCTGCAAACCAGTTAACTTCTCAAGAAGGACTCTGCACCATTGAGTAAGTAAATAAGTAAGTAACATCGTGCATTTTTTTCAGCTGACTGATTAAAATTGTCCAGTAAATAACCATTAATTTGGAACGTTGCCTTTATGGTGCCTTGCTCTTAAATATAACAAAACTTTTACATTGGTACTTGGAAGGAAAAAATGTTCAATTTTGCAAATTTCATTTTGGGATGAAAGGCGTGATTATTTTGCTGGTTGTGTTCATAATTTTGCATTGCTGACGGAGAGAACTCGTAGGAAAGGCTTTGTTTTCTGGATTCGATCAATGTTAAGACCTAGGCAATATGACAATAAAATTCTTATAATAAAATCAACTAGATGCACTTATTTCTCAAATTTATTTTTGGAATAAATCTCCACGTGTTTCGGACAATTCCTCTGTCCATCAGGATCAGGAAGTTCCGTCCTGATCCTGCTCGCAAGCTGTCAGCAAACCTGTATGACATATACCATTGCTGCGTGTACAGTGAAAAACTCCCGGTTTTGGACAGAGGAACTGTGCGGAACATGAAGAGTTTTATTCCAAAAATAAATTTGAGAAATTAGTTCATCTAGTTGGTTTTATTATAAGAATTTATTACGATGTATGGTCACCTGAACGTCAAATTACAATAAAAATCCGATAATAGGCTGATATTAACACTGCCTGCAACATGTCTCAAGGTTTTAATCACAGCTTCCCACAGCGGAGACCCAATTTTGAACTCTTGTCAGCCTACTTGAGATTTGTGGACAAAGTGCTACTAGGGCAGGTTTCTATCCGAGCTCTTCGGTTTCCTCCTGTCAGTGCAAATCCAATATTCGTTTTGACATTCATTCTGCTTCTGTCAAAAGGACAAGCGGGCTAAATGTGTGACTCTTCAGGCAAAAGCAAGACGCTTCCAGAAATAGTGAGCATTAAAAATGAAATAACTTTCATTCGAAACAATAAAAAATCCTGAATTCAATGCTGAGGCTAAATGCATGTTATGTGCCAAAGCTTTACGGCAACAAACATCAAATAATGATAATTTTTATCGTGATGTTCTAGGCATTCGACTCCTACAAGCTTCAAGTATCGCAGATTTGGTATTTAGTACACGGCGTACAGAATGTAAAACTGTCACCAAATCATAAATCATGCACAACGACGACGGAAAATTGAATCGCCTTGAACTGTTACCAAAATGAAAGATAAAACAATCCTTTCCACAGAACTGCACTGCGTAAGATTGTATTACGCTGTCCAGGGACACCACTTTTTAAAACATTAAATTCAGTTAAATTGTGCAAGCTCATCGTACCTTTTGTAAATAAAGTAAGCCTGAACAAAGCGAAAGGCACCTCTTTAAGTTAATTACACAACCTATAAGAATGGAACACTTCATATGAAAAACACAGACGAAGAAATCTTTATAAGAGGATATTGGAGCAGAGCCAGCATGAGGATTCGCACGTGTATTGCTGCAAGGAGTAAAGTGAAGCTACGTTGCAGTTCGGCAAGCATGAAAACTGCTACCACATTGGGTTACTATACGGCATGCTTGAATGCTACCCTTCCGTGGTCTGAGCCAACATGCACACTACTAGAGTTCGCCGGCCTCATGAGAAAAGTCAACGTACGACTTCTAAAAGTGAAAGACCATTAGCCTCGTTCTTTAGCATTCCTTGTTTCTTTGGGTCAGTGCTGTCGGAAGATCATGGTCATGTGCGATGTGAAGTCGTGTTCACGTAAGGTACCAAAGTTTTGAAAGAACATAAGGCCTCAGTTACCCACCCTGAAGATGGGAGCAGTAGGTTCCTCCGAAATGATGGTAAATTCGTACCAAATTACGCGGAGACACATCAAATTAATCACAGCCTTGAAAACTTGAAATATTATAATGTCAGAATATTTGTAGGAATAATTTCTTTCTTGTAATCATACTGAATTTCCGGCGAAGTATGCTTCAAGTTCATACCATAATATTTCTGTTTTTTTTAAAGACGATACTCCAAATTTATTTAATACTGACGACATAAATAAGTCCGTAGAAATTTCAATTTACATATTTCCCACAAATTTTGTATATAAAGATTGAAGTCTCTCACGATCGTGTTGTCAGGTGTTTGGTTAGAAACCGACATTTCGGGGACCTTACCCTGTTGAATCCAATTATCCTGATGATGAAGGCACAACAGGAACTTTGGTTTTTAACCGCACTAACACGCAGCTGATCACCAAAATAATTTAGCGCTAAGCAGTGGTGATGTTCCTGTGATTGAGATGTAGATTATCATGTACCCAGGGAACAGCACACCTTTTCTTTTATCGAGCCGTCTGCCCAAAACTTGTCAAGCACATAGTCCAGATATTCAGTGAAACTGCAATTTTATAGTACCGTCCCATGGTTGTAATGTACAACCGTCGATCAATGAAGCCGTTTTACTAACTCTGAAACCGCAATATTTTTCGTTTCCCGGCAGGCCTGAAGCAGTTTCTCCCCTCTAAAATAACCAGACCGGTTCTGTGTTCTAACCAACTCTCTAGTCAATGGTTACCGCGGGTTCTTTCCCGGGAAAAAAGCTGCAGAAGTTAAGAATGCGTGGAGGTATTCCTCCAAACTCCACATGATTTCATGTCATGCTGCTTAAACACGGGTTTAGGCCACGATCTAAATATCTGACAAATGGAAGTTCATTTCCCGGCAAGAGCAACTGAATTAGCTCATCTCGTCTCCAAGCCATCCGGACCAGCTCCTGAGGGCACCCGGCCCACTCTTCGGTGGGGGCTGTATCCTAGGCGCAAAGCGGCCGGTACCTTGTAGCTGACCACTCATCCTCTACTCATTTTGAGACAACTTCTCCATATATACGTATTCATGACCTACAGACGCACAAAGTTGCGGCTTGCTGGTACAGCACTCGGCCCGTCGGACTCGACATTTTGGTTGATGCACAAAAAGAAAAAAGAACCTGCTAGCCTTCTACAGCCCACAGACCTGCAAATACCTGTCGCACCTCACGCCGTCTGCTTTGCCCCTTACCGTTAAGCACAATGCAGTATATATCACTGTCAAGTCACTATTCGATAAGTCCTGACGACTTGACCATTTGTGGCGCAGGGAGAACCCAATAAAATACGAATACAGTATAAGTGTATGGGTTGTCTGCAGATACCACTGAAAGATATACGTTTCTCTCCCCTCTACACATACACTGCAACTTGTATCCCTGTGACACGTACTGATTGTCTCTTGCCAGCCACATGCTAATGGCGTAGGTCAAACTGAATTACCATCCTTATAGCCACTAAAGAACGAAAGCAATTAATACTCAAATACTGTCAATGTCCTTGACCTTTTATACGCTGACAAAAATGTGGTGCTTTCAGAGAAAATACTTCCCTACATATTCAGGGTAGAATAGGATCACCTGATCTACCCTGTAGCAAGTAAGCGGCAAATTTCAAACACACACCACACTGCGTCACCTCCAAGACACTGCAATCCCCACAGTCAAATATCTTAATTCTAAATTGTTTGACGACTCAGTACGCACAGGACATCACCGCGGAGGCCCGAGTTCAATACCAGGCCAGTTCATGTGGGATTTGTGGCAGGAAAATTGGCAGTGATGCAGGTTTTCCGTTTTGCCCTGCTAGTATCACTTCGCCGATACTCCCATACGTATTTATCAGCGCTACATTCATACTGGCAACCGAGTGTCGTTAAATAATACACTCTTCAGGGCAGGCACAGGACGAAATCGTTGTCTTACGCCCAGCGTTACTTGTTTAAGGGACATAGTTCTAACCCCGAAGCACAAAATCCCGACCTTGAAAAACAGGAGGTAGTCCTCTTTGTAACCAAGGTTTTTGACAAATCCTGTTGTAACTTTTGCTACTTCTCCGTTATACGGTTCGTATATTGTTAATTTTTATAACTGTCTACATAACAGTAAAGGGAAACAGACAGGTAAGTTTGTTTATTACCACGTTGCGGATGGTTGGCAGCAATGAGAGGCTGTATAACCCTTCCAAACGTGTCCCTTGGTGCCATAAAGGAAGTGCATGTTAAAAGCCTTCTGACAATGGGAATGGAAGGCTTGTTACAAATCACTGGACATTTTCACATGGGTCAACTTAAAAAGCTGACAGTAAAACCCTTCTCAGAGCAGACCAGAACCTTTCCTTCAAAAAGGAATTTTGACCATCATAAAATTCGGAAGTCACAGTTTATAGCTCACGCTTGTAGAATATCACCACCACAGGATCCTTCGATTTGAAAATACGAGTAATGATATTGATCAGAATTCGATTTAAAAAAAAAAGTCCATATGCACATCAAGGAAACATTTTCGACACCAGTTCAAGAAGCGTGGACAGATTCACGACCCAGTGAAAGATCCTCCGCACCCAACCATCCCCCACCATGGTAACTGCTGAATAACAGGCTGGGTGGATTCCAGATCTTGTCAGGAGGCTTCCAAGGACAGATTATCTCTTGTCCCTCCCGAGAACAGATTATGTTGCGGCCGGTCGTTCCGTCTGTAGCCCATTCACTTTCCATAATGTCTAATTACTAGTTTCTAGTCACATTCATCGGAATTTCTAGTCGCGAATAACTCTTCCAGTTATCCAGTCGCAAAGGGTAAAATGAAACTGTATTTAGTACTACGTAAGGTGTGATCAAGTTCCCTAACAACATCTTGTAATTCCTGAAAATCTATCCTATTCGGTTTACCTGTCCCTGCATATCTGACGCCATAAACTGAATTGAAACTTGAAAATAACTAAAAACAATATCAAAATACTAAGCACTATTACCGGTTTCAGCGCTGAGGCAGCAGTCAGAGGACGCTACAAAAACACCAGCCATTATGGTTATACGTAACTCCATTATTATAAGCTGTTTTCGTGTATAGAATTACGCAGAATTTTGATGGCTTTTGTATAATGGCCTTTGATGACATAAGTAGGGTTTAAATATGTGTTGGTTAATAAAATTTAAATTTACATTACAATAATTTAATTTCAGCTTTTTTATTGCGTAAATTGGTTGTTCCAGCATTTCTTCAGTCGTCTTCGTCCATAGGTTTGTACATTCCATTTCCTACTTTGGTAATCTCTTTGTCTTTACATGCTGTACAATAGAAGCTGTAGCCAATTCCTTCATACGTAAGGTTGAAGTTGTCCCTGTGCTTTAGTAAGCACCCTGCAAAGAAGATGTACAGATGTGTGGAGGTATAAGCCCTATGCACTTACTTATAAGGTTCATCCCCCGTCTACATTAATACCTGTACAACAACCAAGGGAATTCGCATGATTGGGAGCTGGGAGTGTCCAAAAGTCTGCTTGGACGCTTTGGGCACGAGAGAAATTTCTTGTGTCTGGCGGGAACTGAACTGTTTCCTTCGTCACGCCAATGTTCTGATCACTATACCGACTGCGAGGCTCTTGTGATCGCATTCCATTAACAGAAAACACACAACAGCAGAACTTTTGAATGGTTTCAGTCTTCCGAGATCTCCGCTCTTATGGGATGTTATGCAGCGTAGATTGATAGTTAGTTACCGACGCTTCGGGACAACTTGTCGGTATCATTTTGAAGTGCCTAGCGGTCCCTTGGAGATGGGGCCGATAGGTTGTCCCGAAACGTCCGTAACTAACTACCAATCTACGCTGCATAACATCCCATAAGAGCGGAGATCCCATCAAAATATTACCTGCAAAGTGTTCTATTACAGCAGCTGTACCGTGCACTTTGGGATAAATATAGCCGCTCGCTGTACGATTTTGTAAAAGGAAATGTTGGCGATTGACCTCGAAAAAAAACCGTTTACGGTTTGCCTAATACTTCTTTATTTGCCTGTTTCGGAACGCGATATTTCCCCTCTGGGGACAATCAGTGGCATCCCCCTCCCCTTCCGCCATGAACTTCAAGCTTGTTTATTTTTGTTCTTCCGACTCCTCTGATTAAAAATCCAGAACCTGTTCTATACCCAGTCAGAGCAAAGTCTGTTACATATTTAGCCGATAAACAGGTTCCAGTCAGTGTTACGTGAAAGTAATACAGCTGTGCTAGTGATTTCTTATTATAAAGAAACTATAAGGTATTAAGAAAAGTTCAAAAAACCTTTTCAAGTTTTCACTGCAACATTCTGCTTCATTACTTTTGTTCAGTAAGATATTACCGACATCAACTTCTATTCAACCATAAACTTCTCTTTGGTTTCAATGTGAATCCAAAGGACGGCGTATAAGCAATTTAAAGAGTTTTAAAAACTTCCGGATAACGGCATATGAAATAGTGTGAGCCGAACGCGTTACACTCTTGCTACTTCATTTTGGATTCAGCTGTTCTGGGCGTTTTAAATTTGCAGGTCAATGTGAAAGTCAACATCGATTTACGATTTTTAGTGGTTTCAGTAATACATGAAGTAAAAGGACGAGAGCGTGACACTAAGGATCATGTTGTCTTTGTCTTTAGGAAAAAGCAGTCCTTGGACTGCTTGTTCCTAACGATGGGGGCACCACGCTCCTTCCAAAAGCAAGAAACTACGCACCCACAAACTATCACAGAAGACCTCAGCTTTCAGTATTTGATTTGTTGGATGGACTCCTGTACATTTATAGTCAGTTGTGGTTAATCACGTGCAAGTTCTTGAAGTCTTTCTTATAAGAGAAAGGACCAATCATTAATACGTAATTTAGTTTATATGTTGGCCCATTTGGAGAGGAGCAGCAGAGATGCGTCATCGATGACATCAACTACAAGTACTTGAAAACGTGCGTAGGAATTATCTCATTGAGTGCGGCAAGATGGACCGGGGATCTATAAATGCGAAGATGTCCCTGTACTGTCAGGAGAATCCATTATCACATCTTTTGGTTTTGCTATGAGAACACACCTAGTTTGAAGATGCTATCTCACCTACATGACACACCACCGCGTGTGTCTGCGTGGATTCGCGAAATGCTTGTCATGGTGTCTACCAGGGTCAGCGATACATACATCAAGGGGTAGGAAAGAGCCTCTATTCTTTGCCAAAGCCGCTATACTGCAGACACGGAAAGAACTGCAGTGGAGAGTAGAAACAACAGCGCTAGGTGCTTCCTTCCTTCTGGCTGCTCTGACGTTCTCCTCCAGCCTTCTCTACATTGCATCATTCAGCTCAAAGAGAGTGAAAAAAGCGAAAGTTATCAAATGGTTATGACTGCTGCGGTGACTGGACAGGTATATAGACAACTAATCTGGAAGAATGTGTGAAACCTCGAGAAAAGTATTGGGATGGTCCATTCATGCAACTTGTTTCCATTGTCGAAGTATAAAGGCCAGCAGCAATAGGGAGGGACCATAAACACTACACTTTCCTTCGTTTTATGTTGCTGAAGGTTTCTCCCTCCATCTTGGGAGTCGTACTTGACCTCCAAGCTACGGCTGAAACGAACTGCCTGTTTCAGGACACTTCCAACAAACCCATGCTGATAGGCATATGTAATTTTTCATGTTCCGGAACACCAATGACCTGCCCTGTGCTACAGTCCTGTTGAAATTGTCGAAGAACGTGTCAAGATTTGACGCAATGTACTTTGGTGGAAACGTGTCAACTAAGGAATAGGCTTACGTCCTGAAGATGAACACAGAACGTTTTTCTGAAACGTCGAAAAATTTCTGTCAGTGTGTAAGGCATCACATGCTACTGGAAGGTAACCTTCTTAACCACTTCAAGTACAGCCAATTGCAAATTCATAACCATCAGTCTTTTAATTGTAGTCTAGCACTTGTTACTACTGGTAACTGCTTCATGATTTGATCCGCGTAGCCACACCCGATATTGTGTGCTGCAAACGCAGCGGGCACTAGGGCGTTGTCACATGCAGGCATGCATTCAGGTACGCACTTTTCGCATGCAAAAGACTACTCGATCTCAGGACGCTCTGGGAACAGCTTTAGGTACAATATCTGCCAATTTCGTCCATATTCCTCTTTGTCTTTTCGGAAAACAGTACTTTAATAATAATAAAGGTAAAGTTATCCCGTTACTGGCCCAGTGTGTCCCAGGGGGTGTGTAGAGGTATAGCTCTACTCTTCCATGACCGCGGCACTAGAACGGGATGAGTGGTCAGCAGCACTTTACCCCCGGGAAAGACCTGGTACCCATTTTACAGGAGGCTGGGTGGGCCCCATGGCCGGTCTGGACGGGCGGAAAGTCTTGTCCCCACCGCGATTAGATCCCGGACCGTCCAGCCCGTAGTCAGTCGCTATACCGAGATAGCTATCCGGCTCACTAATAATAATAATAATAATAAAGGCGGAACTGTTGGTCCTGCCTGCCTGCCTGCCTGAGGGAGTGACGGCGTAGCTCCGAAACCCCTAACCGCAAATGTAGATGGTGAGTGGGAAGCATCAGGTTTTGGCTGTTTTATCTGCATGGTAAGAAAACCCGTCTAACCCTGTGCAGAACACAGGGATAGTGCCCCTACCCCAAATAAAACCTTCATCTGTCAAGTCGCCCGCTCCGTAATCTCGTCATCATACCGAAAAATATTATGCGTTATTTAACTAATGAGATATACTATAAGAAAATGAATATAAACCCCGTCATTGAATAAGTCCGTTTAAGTCAGTTCCTTCCATCTTCCACCGATGTAAAATGTTATGTACATTAATGTTACCCTAGTATCAAATTAGCAGTGTTTCGTGTTCATTATAATTCCTATCAAAATTCTGTAGACACTCTTTGTTTCCCCCAACCAATCCTAGGTTTCACGACCCTAACAACAGCACGTGACCTCTATGCATCACTAATTTACATGTTAGGAAATATACCAACTATTCAGCTTCTGGAACGTAGGCTTTAAAAAAATTGAAATTATATTGTCATAAGTACTGTCTATATCACAAAATCTTACTCAGGCACAACAAGCACATCGACAGCCGGTCTCAATTGAACAGCGTACGACTCACACACAACACACGACATGTTGCCACGGCTCCAAATTAGTACAACGAAGTAAATCACTAAGTGTTTTAAACTGTAACTTTAGCACGGTACAAAGTATGCTGCCTGAGGATGATCGTGTGATCGAAACATGTACGAGCGTTTTAAATGTTTTAATGTGAATTTTAGATTATTAAAGACTATAGATGTGCATTTGTTGGTGTGTTACTTAAATAAACTACAAAGTGCACGGTGCAAAGTTAACTATAAAAACGGTAAAGACGATAAAGATTTTACTCAGGAATTGTCTTGTGTAATTACTGTATATTCTCGAATCTAATCCATACCCTTTTTACGGTTCCAGAGGGCTAAAAAATCAGATGCGGATTAGAATCGCGTGCGAATTAGATTCGCGGTCGTGAGCTGGATTTTGGAAAAATGATAGAGCCGCTGTACGTGCCGTAAGAACAATACAATACAATAA
>Ga0123352_10016409_pt1 | contig 11799 bp, 3 predicted proteins | sample TergutLab28metaG_FD_89700 | JGI IMG/M metagenome (GOLD analysis project Ga0123352, IMG submission 89700) | Labiotermes labralis P1 segment gut microbial communities from Petit-Saut dam, French Guiana - Lab288 P1 | ecosystem: Host-associated > Arthropoda: Insects > Digestive system > Gut ...
ACTACGTACAATACATTCAGTGTACAAACATGTACACAGGCAGTGTCCTACATACACACTCCGTGTACCCTTAACTATTTTACTACGTACAATACATTCAGTGTACAAACATGTACACAGGCAGTGTCCTACATACACAAAGTTTCCTTACGTGACAGTTTACGTAACCTCAAATACACGTCAGTGTGCATTGACCGCACTACTGACTTATTTATCACACCTGGTCAATTGTATTTATATTGGTACAACGTCAGCGGAAATGTTTTATTATTTTCATCATCGCATTTCGTCAAGAGATAGAATTTGATAGAAATTTTCTGCCTCGTTTAATAGTCTTTTCATAGTTCTTCCAAACCCTCTTCCACTCTTCGGTCTATAATCTATAATTCACCAATAATTTAGGTCCATCCTTGATTGTTGCACAAAGTGTGGACTTTACTTGTCACACTTGGAGAAAAGGTTCATTTGTCTTAAGCATTTTAAGGCTGAAATAAATGTCAATGCACAGTACATCTACATGACAACAAGTACGGGTTTTTGCTGAATTGTGCTCCATATTATATTTACTGTGGTGTGGTCTGAATTTGATATGTACAAATGTGGGCAAAATTCAGAGCGTTATGAAAGAATAACTGTTAGCAATTGTTGTGTACTACGTATTAAACTCTATTGTCTTTATGTGCGCAACAAATATATATACTACTTACAAAAGCACATAATTCGAACTTCTTCAATATGAAGGGGTTATGTATAAAATGTGACGAAGAGTGATATTGCTATAATCTGCTACAAAAATATCGGAGAGCCAATAATCCTCCGAATTTCTGATCTCCATCAAAACATTTCATAATCTGACCAGATACTGCGGTTTGAAGTCCATACCGTCTCCTAGTGGGAAGCCAATTACAACGACTCTGTCGCAGTCAGGAGACAGCTGAAGCATGGGGAAAAATTTTCGGCAACAATAGAGCCATATTTGACTGCGTTTCTGACCTAACACTGTCTGTATGTATGTGATTCTGTGCGACAGCGAGGGTAGTGGAAGAACATAAATAAATAGTTCATGGAAATTCCCGGAAATGTATTTATGAAATCACAGTTACATAATGCCACAAATATTCATATATGCTGTAATCACTGATTTTGAAGTGTATATGGACCAACTGCGTCAGTATGTGTTCCCTGTAACGTACGTTCAGTTAGCATAAAAAGAGCTGAACTTGTCAACAATTTGGGGTTGGGTTCGAATTCAAGTCGAATTCACTGTCAAGGCAAAATATTGAATATTTTTCAAAATTAAATAATATACATATTACTCGATGCGGATTTGCACCAATCTCCTTTCATTTCCCAGCCAGCCGTTACTTCCGGTACGTTTGTCCGCAGTGTTAATAGAGTTCGAGAATTTTCTTGATCTTCTCAGTGCTGTTCTTACATCTGATCAACGAGCGCTCCAAACTGCCATCATCTGAAAATTTTATCACATGATATTGCAAATATCGTATTTAGAAACTTTGAGTTCAGATGTATTTACACTTTATCCTGTATTGATGTTGCTTGTATCACTGCATGTAGCCGTCTCAGGAAATGAATGGTCAATTATGTGGTTATGGAAAAATAGTTAGCCTTGGGATGGAGAGTCTAATGGTGTTTATATTGGTAGGTGGTTAGAAAGGAAGAATAATTGAGAGTAAAGACTGATGGAAAGTGTGGCAGATTTGAGATCGCAGCTCTGTGAGCAAGAGCACAATTTATGCGACAGGTATATCGAGTTGTGACAACGTGTTAATGGCTGGATGGTTGTATGGATTTGAAGGAAAAGATGGATAAAAGGAGAATTTGCTGAATTTTAGAAATTATAGGTGGGCAAGTGAATGGTTCCTTGAAATAATGTATGAAAGTACGCTGACGAGGATTTCTGGATGATATAAAGAAGGTTGGCTGGGTGGATGGTCGGATGGGATTTAATATTGTGAATATAAGGATGGTGAAATGACCGGTTGAAAATATAGTGTGAATGTATCGAAGATTATAGTTTATAAATTTCCACTTGTCTAGAGGTTTACTTGAGGAACGGATGGAAAACGTAATAATGAATGTAAGAATAGACTGACTGGAAAATGGAATGATGAAGTTTAAACTGACCAATATTGGGATAGGGAAAAATGTACAGGAATATATGTATGATATTTGGTAATGTTGAGGGCGGAATGGTGAAATGGAGGAAACAAGAAAGAAGGAAGGAAAGAAGGGATAAAAGAAGGAAGGAAGAAAGGAAATTAGTAGGGAGGACGAAGGGAAGGAAAGTAGACAAGATTGAAGGAATGTAGGAATGAATGAAAGAAAGAAGATATACAGAGGAAAAGAAGAAAGAAAAATAAAATAAAAAATGAAGTGGGGAGTGAAGGAAGGATTGAAGGAAACAAAGAAAGAATGCAGGAAAGGAGAAATAATGAAGGAAATTAAGAAGGAAGGAAAAGAAGAATGTGGGAAAGACGGAAAAATAAGTATCGAAGGATAGGAAATGTCTGGAGGAGGTAAATGATAGAGAAATTTCAGAAATTGAATACAGGAAGGAGAAATGTTAGTGAGACAGGTATGAAAGAAAGAATGAAGGAATTAAGGAAACAAATAAGTAAAGTAAAGGAAAGAAAGAAGAAGGAATGAAAGAAGAAAAACGAGGGAAAGAAGAAAGGAGTAAGGCAGGATAATAGGGTGTGTAGATTTAATGGAAGAATGGAGGAATTAAGGAAAAAATAGTTATGAAGGAAAGAAAAAGTTTGGAAGGAAATAATTGAGGATGGAATGAAGAAAGGAAGGAAGGATGGAAAAAAGGAAGGATACATGGTTTTGTAAATGAAGGGATGAATGGAGGAGAGACGAAGCATTGAAAACAGATCTCTTTAAAGAGAAGAAGAAATGTGTAGTGTAGGCCTGTCTATTCGTGTTTATTTACGTAGTCGAATATTTGAATGGCCTGACATCCGCAAGTGTTACAGTGTCAGGATTTCATGAAGCAGACATTAACTGCGACAGCTAGTTGATATGGACAGGTTAATTTCATTACGTGTCGAGAGTCCAGCATAAAACACAGATTCCATTCTATTCTACTGTCTCAATTTCAGCACCATGTTCTGTGTGATCGACAAATTGCCCCGAAACGTAGGTAAACCAAAACCAAAGTAGGCTGCGTAACATCCAAGAAAAGCGAAGGCCTCAGCCTCACACATGTCTGCTGTTGTGTACATTGTGTTTCAGTTCACTGTGTCTTAAACAAAACGTACCTTTTACTTTGGGCAGATGAGGCTGCAGTTGTATCCAGACCTTCAGATGTTCTACAGCATCTCTCACTCGCTGTTCGTTCAGACGAAACTCACCTCTCACTTTCTTCATTACCTCCTTACTGGGAGGTTCCATCACATGCAGTGACATCTGGTGTCTGGGTTACAGAAAAGTGTTTGCGTTGTTCAAAATTCGTCAATTTTTTTATTCTAAGACCCTTTTATATATTTTAGTATCAGTAAATCAGAAATCTGGATTTATTTTAATTTCCTTGAAATGTAAATGTAATTCTTATAATAAAACCAAATAGATGAAATAATTTCTCAAATTTGTGTTTGCAATATACTCTACATGTTTCGGAATGTGCCTCTGTCAATCTTCCGGAATCTACAACTCTTCACACAGCAATACATACTGGTTATGCTGACAGTTTGCTCGCAGGCTGTTAGCTAAACAGTGTGACATAAACCATAGATGTGTGTACAGTGAAGAACTCCCGATTATGGACAGAGAAACAGTCCGAAACATGTTGAAATTTATTCCAAAATTTTATTTGAGAAAATTAGTACCACTAGTTATTTTATTATAATAATTCTTAACAATTCACAATCACCTTAACGTCAAATTTGTTCATGTAATGTAATGTTTCTGTCAATCTTCCCCTTTCAATCACTCTCGCAGTCATTAATATTTATATCGGTAAAATTGTTGAAGATTTTACTATCATTGTTCATACAGAGATGTGTTACAGTCTGCCGGTAAGACACACTGTGCACAGTACCGGTGACTGTAATGGTCCAGTAGGAACATGGAACTACCTATAGACTAGTAGGGGGAATGTTAGTGGATACGTGTAGAATACCTGATCAAATGTTGCTTAATATTGCATAAAATTATATTCTGCGATAAATGGGTTTTGTAATACAGGCACATTATTCTCTTTGAGTGTTTACGGATAAATCCTATTGTGTTAAAACTATATATTTTTTTTAAGTATATTACTAAACAGTGTGCTTTTTAAGAAGCATGAAAATTTTAATCCACAAAATTTGTGTGTGTTACCACGTCGTATATTCGAAACGATATTATTATTGTGTTCACCATGGCCTTCATATGTGTACAGAAGATTCTCAAAACATGTGTTAATTTTACGGGGCTACGACAAGAAATCTATTTTTTTAGTAAAAAATTCATCACTTACAGTAAATTGACAAATGTCGACACTTTGTTGCCAGTTTCTATTTTTTCAATTAAATGGGAAAACAAACACGTGTACTGCCAACATTGAACAGAGCGAAAGCATTTCACATCCCAACACAAACACACACACTCACACAAACACACAAATTATATATATATATATATACACACACAGAAATATATGTATGTAAATATTTACTAGAATTCTTGAAGAATTTTCCGTCTCCGGTATGTGAAGTTGCAGGTAGCAAGTTCCCAATGATTCGTTGCTGTCTAATTACCAAATTGCACAGTGTGTTATTTCAGAAGATGGTAATGAATGTTCATATCATTTTGACTCAAAACAGCTCAGCAGTCGGCCGCGTGTCTTAATCACAGGGAAACTAAGTGTTCTAAGTAGCGGAACAGTAATATTATAAATAATTGGACACTATTAATATTATTTTATTATTTCACGATTATTAGAGTTTACGTGTGTTTGTTTGTATGGATGTTTCATGGAACAATGTATGCATTGTTAGCCTCGGTATCAGGTAAACAGCTTGTTACATCCTGGGTAGGAAACAGAGTGCTTGCTTACTCTAAGTATTCAAACTGGCACATTTTCAAACCCATCCTCCCTTTAAAATTCTTACCCTTCCCAGCAAGCTAACTGTTTAATTCTCACCACTCCCTAATATAATGAACTGTCAAAATTTTAAATATTTTGTTTCTATTTGCCCACTTACGTAACGCTGTCCTGTATCGCAATGGCATAATCTGCCCGTGACTTACTGGTCTTCTTTCTCTCTCTCTGTACCTCTCCCTCTAAACTATGAACTACAACCTATCATTATCTTTCGTCATATAGATAGAAATATTCACATGCCTATTACTTGTACAATTTAACAGAGATTGCTATGTTTTCCAGCCATTGTTTGGCAGACTTGGACCAGGACTTGACTTGGTTTTTACTTGTGTAACAGAAAAATGGTCGGCCGGCAAAACCTTCTGATCTTTGTTTAATATTTTGTTAAGGTTTTTACACGTGCTCCTAAAGCAAGCTGCTTTATCTACGTTGTTGCCACATCACGCATATTTTGCAAGTTGCAGTGACTTTGTTCTTTATGTATCCTTTTTATTTGTCAAGTTTGTTTTGGCGGAAATTTGTTTCGTTTTCTTTCCCTTTTAATTATAAAATAATTCGTCAGCTTTTGTCGTAAGTGTTGGAAATTTTGTATTGATTATGTTAAGCTAAGGGCAAATTTTATAATAACTAATTTTCTATGTTTTGTTTTGTTGTTTTAATTTGTGTGTAAGTGTTACACAGCATCTTTAGGAGCAAGATTACCTCGGGTATATGACGTCATAGCGTCCCTTCTTTGTCTGAAGTTAGCGTAGCTTCAGTTAGGTGGCTTCACGTCTTGGGAGAAGGGTGCTCTCTACGACTCACAGCAGTCTAGTGGCTGTACGCAACAGTTCATATGGATCGTACAACTCGTGTTATTACATTTAATACAGAGAACAAGGTGTTCTGGCACCATAAGGATGTGTTATAGAGAACAAGGTGTTCCAGCAGTCTTCCAGCGGCAGTGATTGTGTGCGTTTGTAGCAATCCAAGGGGGAACAAGTAGGCAGCACGTCTCATTACAATTGTGATATAACAAAGGGTGATAATTCTGAGCTGCATAGGGCAGTAATCACATTCAACACTCATAAGGAGTGTATGCTTGAGTGCATCTATCAACAATCAAGTTGTTAATAATATCAGTTGAACGAAGAGTATTAAATGAACTTGCGTGTGCAATATAATACTGCAATATATAACAGTACATTCAGTGAATAATTTGGTACTATATGATAACTAATTTTTGTGTATGGCAAGTCGACATTAAGAGTGGTATAGTGAGTGTGCTAACATATAATATTGTAATTTGTGATGTTCTTTTAATAATAATTCATAATCGTTAATGAACCAGCAAGTACTGACAAACTAATACCCTGTTTGTAGCTTTACGTTCCTCGAGCCAGACGAGGCGACAGATTAATGAAAACGTTTTATTGTTTTCACAGTTACAGTTCTTACATATCATTTTTTTTTATCCGGCTTGAAAATTTTAAATACGGGTGTGTTCTGATAATTCCTTAGGCCAATTTACTTACCGTTTTCGTAGGACGAACTCGATACTGACGTTCGAAAGAATGGTCTGTTCATGTGCCGAATTGCAAATCTCTTTTGGGTTACAGAGGTTGAAAGAAGAATTTCAGGCGACGCGCGATTTAAAAAACATGGAGACACGAGCGGTCTTATGACCTTTTTTCCTGCAGGGCACGACGCGAAGGAAAATCACGCAATTCTGACAGAGAAACGAGGAGAACATGCACCACGTTATGACACCGCCAAAATCTGGTTGTCCCAGTTTAAATGTGGCGATTTTTCCACCTGTATTACGCCTCGTCCTGGAAGAACCAAAACTGTGAACACCCCGAATTTTATTGTCCAATCAACCAGCTTATGTAGAAATTTTGCCGGATTTGGGTTAAATCAATAGCCGATCAATTGGGCTTCTTACGTGAGCGGGTTGGTTCCATCATTCATGAAAATGTGGACATTCGGAAGCTTTCCGCGGTGCGGTTCCCGAAACGCCTGAATGCGGATCAAAATTCTTAAAGTTGCCAATCTACTGAGCAATATTAGGAATTATTTCGGGGCGACCTAAATGTTTTCCTTTCGCGATTGGTGATCATAAATGGAGCCTCTTTATATAACAATGAACCGAAGACAATGCAGCATTCGAAGGAATTTCAGTATAGCGAATCACCCAATACCAAATAATTCCGAGTGCAAAAGACCGTTCAAAAATTTGTCGAATCGAATTTTTGGTATGAAGATGTCAACGTTCTCATTGATTATATTCCAAAGGCCAAAATGATCCGTACTTAGTATTACTTATCGCTGCTGGTGACAGGATAATTTGAAGAAAATTTGCGGCGGGAAATATTTCAAAGTAGTCTTGTTCTTGCACGAAAATGCTCCGGCTCACCGGGCACTTGCAACCCAGAAGAAAGTGGCCTATCTGGGCTTCCAAATTCTTGATCACCCACCCTATTCTCCGGATCTGACTCCGTCGGACTAGCACCTGTTCCCTGGACTGAGAAAAAATTGAGAGTTCGCCATTTTTCGTCCAAATAGTAGTTATTGCTGCCGCGCAGACCTGGTTTGACGGACAAGGTTCTGAATTTTTTTGTGTGGCTTGCAAGAGAAGGAGCAATGTGCTATGAAGTGTATTGAGCTTCGTGGGGAGTATGTTACATAAATCCCGAGTTTGTTCGCTGTAGCTTGCTTCTTTCCTGGTCTGGCTTACGACTTATAAGCACATATTCGTATTTTAATCAATCGATTCAAATTGGACGGTTTGTCTGAAATGATATTTTGTGGTTTTTTGAAAGATTACACTGACCAATTGAGGCACTAATGTATCGGTGTCTTCAATAAAATATGTCCAGTGCCCCTTCACAATCGAGAAGAAAACCCCCGCTCAATATCTCCCCGCATAATTACCTATCCACAAGCAGTCCGTAATTCTTTGAGGATATTTGTCTCATAAATATTGTACCACACGTTGAACCGAAACTTCGTCGAATGTCTCTAAAAATAACGAATTTTAATAATGCAAAAAAGTCGAATGTCTAAACTACACGCAGGCGGTAGTCTAAATTCACGCATTTCAAAAATTATTGTTCTGAAATTTGTGGGCCCTACTGAAGTATGAATTGGTGGGCGAATAAACGATTAATAGGAACTGAGGAGAGTTGAGTGGATGGAAGGTAAAATTGAAATAGGCTTTGTTTTCTTTGAAGGGTGGTTTGTTTCTAGATAACACTAATGTGATTGTGGCTGTAAACTTTGGCGGATGGGTACAGAAAATGGAGGGTCAACTCCCGCAAATATAAAGCAAAATATTTACACAACATTAATGTTTTATGAGACGGAATTTCGAATGATGTGTAGAAAATGGTAACAAACAATGCATTATACTGGGACATTCCTACAGGACAAACAGACCCTTTGAAATTGGCTTATCTTATTTCCACTAAGGATAATGTGTTTACCGTTACGAACAGTTTAGGTACGTTCACTGCCTTAGCCAAATGTACCAATGTCTTGTGACAGATGTGGCTGCAGTTGTATCCAGCCCTTCAGATGTTCTAGTGTTTCTTTCAATCGCTGTTCATTCACACCAAACTCACACCTTAATTTCTCATTTACCTCCTCACTCGCAGGTTCTATTACTTCGAACGAAATTTGTAATGGGTTGACAAATGTGAGCAGTATTCAGTAGGATGGTATAAACTGGACTGCTTGTAGAACTGGGCCTTGCGAGAGAATAAGCAGTGGGTATTATCAAGGACAAGTAATTTAATTATGCAGCCACAATTCGATGTCGTTTTACGTTGAAAACATGAGAGGAATTATGATCAAGTATGTTTATTGGTATGAAATTTTGTTTGATTGTTTTATTTCTTGAATTTATTACCCTAAACTCTAAGCGTTTCTCTTACGTATAAAAAGTCTCTAAAATTTTGTGTTCTTGAATGTTTGTTTTTTTTCGTCAGAATATTTTTCAGTAATCACGTTTGAAACAAGAACAATCATAAGAATCATAAAAATGTGTTATTTTCATTGTTATTAAAAAATAATCTCTATAACTTATTAACAACTGATATCAGTAGTGTTTAGAAGCACAGATTACAAGAAAGACCGGACACAGTGTTGTGCTGGATGTAGTTGTTGATACTTTCCATAAGGACCTACCATTCACTGCATTTTCAGTTGGTAGTACATACGTGTGGATACGGTCGACAGTGCGCCAGAAGACAGTCACGATTTATTGACGTGGACATAGTTATTCATAAATATATACGCAGTGAATGTAATAGAATCTGAGGAGGCTGAAATTTGTCCCGTCACGCACTTTCCACCATCTTACCAGATCTGTTACTCTCATCATAATTTAATATCACAAGGAAGTTCGTGTCTGTGATAGCGCTAATTATTGGAAAATTTGTGGATGTATACAAGATTGGACATTATGTGTAAGGTAATAGGTTCGGTGTACTGACATAATGTGAGACTATTTGTTTGGCCCCGTAATTTTATTCTCCCGTTTCCTCTTTTCGGCCTTCAGTGACTTTGTCAGGCTTCACCATTAGTAGCGGTCTTATTCAGTGTCACTATATTTATAGAAAATTTCTGTGTACTTTGGAATAGAGCGTCGAGTTATGGCGGCGGAACGTTCGCCAAGCCATGCCGACGGTAGAGTATGAACTGACTAGGCGTTCCGCGTTGTTCATGTTGGAGTACAAAAATCGGAGGAAGAAACAACCTTCCGGTTCTCTAGCATTGTTGGATACTGTGCGTAGTGCCGAAACTCTATCTCGGGAAATATAATTTTTTCCAAATTCCCAAAAGTATCCTCGGATACGTAGATAGACTCCGAGACTATTTAAGGCCAAGAAAATATGCTCAATATTGGTGCTTTGAATAGGCGCAATGTCCATGAAGTTGGAGAATTGAAGTCACTTATAACACATCTGTTCAATTTTAAAATTAGCAGCCATGCCATAGACTGGATAGATAGGTGGAGATTAAATATGGGACACCGAATGTTACTGAGTATTTAGCAGTGAAAAATGTTTAAATGGCTACAGTTATGGTGCTTTAAGTAATGGGCATTCACGAAACAATGTCTATGATGCGTGTCGTGACTTTATTGGAGATAGCAATCTAGTGTCAGTCTGGACAAGTAACGAGCAAAGCGAATTAAATGCTCAAACATTGGTCAGGATGTCCCTCACGAGATTCGAGATATAAATCTCTCGAATGCAGTAACATTTAGATGTGTTACTGTTGAAGGCACGTTAAAAGTTCATGATTACTGTCATTTAAAATGCAATTACTGTCCTTGGTGTGGTTCACTCTTGTGATGCACAATCAATTGTATTTTACATAAATAACAGACTTTAAAAGTGGTTCAATCCCCAGTGTATTTGTCACAACAAATAATTACATTACGCTGATATAGTAATATCTCTAACTAAGTGAAAGTTTTCTAACTCCCCTGCTAGATTGCAGTATAAAGACATTGTACATATGAAACCTTAAGTCTAAGCACTTCAGCTCAACAATGCATAAAATTCAATTACTGCCTAATATAAAACAAATTACGTCAGAACCTGGAAGTGGTGTCTGATGATGCTGATCAAATGCATGATATCTGTCAATGCTGATGATCATACGATCATCAGTAGATTATGTGAGCATATGAAGTTAATATTTCTAAGTAACTGAAAGTAATCATCATCCCATGTTACATTACAATATATGTTATGGTATATAAATTGAGATAGGTCTCAGCAAGTATTCAGTCATTAAAATGCTCAACTTTTCCATGTTTCACTCGCCGTATTTTCGAAACCCAATTATTAAACCTAGTACCAAGCCTAGAGTAATGTAGCATCGCTTAAACATAAGAACAACAAATTGCTTAACTTCATGTTAAAGTATCTGTTTGCTTTTTTGAATTGCTGAAACAAATAGGCACATGTCTATCATTCTAATAGTCTTTGCCATTTACAGTCTAGTTGCCTGTGCTTGAAGTTTAATGTTTATCTTGAAACGTGTGGATTTCTAACGTCGAACCTGCATATTTAAATGTTGTATTATAAAACACAAAACCAACTTGTAGCCTGTCGCTTGTACCCTGAGGTTTGCGGCTGGGTTTAAACAGAAAATCTGAGACAGTAATGCCGCACAGCTGACGTTTCCAGAAGGAAATATATTTCTATGTGAATGTGGGTGTCGTCATGTGCCCAATTGTTCGTAAATCAAAGGGAAAATTTGGTGCTCTAACTTACGTACACAGTTTAAACGAGCAATACGTCAAATTACACGACCAAAATTACCTTACATAGATACAAATGATTGACTTTCAAATGTCACAAAACAAGATGCAGACAACCTGCCCATTTCTTGTGCATAAACCTGTACAATATGATATACACACACAATTAGTGGTGTAGAGATATTTGTTGTACAGTTAACACATTAAGCGAAGCCAGGTTCCAGCAGTTCATTGATGTTGATGGATGGACCAGTTCTCTTAGATTCGTCAGACCTGTGACTTTCCCTCTCCAAAAAAGTATCGTGATAACTTTGTATTTTTTTCTTCCAGAGATCTGAAACACAAATTCGTAAATTTTATTCGGTATTTATCAAATAGTAATTCAGTGATATACCTGACATCTACAATTTGACAATTTGACAGTAATTACGTG
>Ga0123352_10016414_pt1 | contig 11798 bp, 1 predicted proteins | sample TergutLab28metaG_FD_89700 | JGI IMG/M metagenome (GOLD analysis project Ga0123352, IMG submission 89700) | Labiotermes labralis P1 segment gut microbial communities from Petit-Saut dam, French Guiana - Lab288 P1 | ecosystem: Host-associated > Arthropoda: Insects > Digestive system > Gut ...
GTACTTTGTAGTAACATTTAATCCAAATGGCGGCACAAGAGAAAGCGGCGGCGAATTGACGCAGGAAGTAGTATCCGGCGATGACGCGGAACTACCAGTACTGGCATATCGCTCTGGCTGGAATTTCCTAGGCTGGGCGCCAGCAGGCGGCTATTTGAACGTAACATCGGCTCGTAATCTGATCGCTCAATGGGAGCAGGTAACGCAAAGCTTTACAGTAACCTTCGACCCAGCGGGCGGCACAAGAGAGAGCGGCGGCGAATTAACACAACAAGTAGCATCCGGCGATGACGCGGAACTACCGATACTGGCAACCCGTCCAGGCTGGAACTTCCTAGGCTGGACCCCGGAAGGCGACTACTTGAACGTAACATCCACCCGTAACCTAACAGCGCAATGGCAGCAGATAATGGTAAACTACACTTTTAACTGGAACGTATCAGGCGTGTCAGATATAACCGGCGCAGTGATATGGGGTACAGCTCCAATAGCTCCAACCGGCGTAACCCGAGCTGACTATACCTTCGGTGGATGGTCACCTGTTGTAGGCCCAATCATAGCAGACACAATATTTACCGCAATCTGGAATCCACTCATTCCTAACCATGTAAGCTATACGTTTAACTGGAATGTTGCTGGCGTGGAAAACGTAACGGGCATGGTTCAACCTGGCAACACGCCGATAGCTCCGACAGGCGTGACCCGTGAAGGCTATACATTTGGCGGATGGTCACCTATTGTAGGCCCAATCACAGTAAACACGACCTTCAATGCAATTTGGAACACGATATACGTAAACTACACCTTCAACTGGAATGTATCAGGAGTGCCAAACGTAACAGGTACAGTAGCATGGGATACAGCTCCAATAGCCCCAACAGGCATAACCCGTGCTGGTTACACATTTGGCGGATGGTCACCTATTGTAGGCCCAATCACAGTAAACACGACCTTCACCGCAACCTGGGATACGATATACGTAGACTACACTTTTGACTGGAATGTTACTGGCGTGCCAAACGTAAGCGACTCAATCGCATGGGGCACTACTCCACCAATCCCAACAGGTGTATCCAATCCGGGCTATACTTTCGGTGGATGGTCACCTGTTGTAGGCCCAATCACAGCAAACACAATCTTTAATGCAATTTGGAACCCGGTAGTTCCGGGCTATGTAAGCTTTACATTCAACTGGAACGTTACAGGCATAGAAAATGTAACGGGCACGGTAAATTACGGTAACATCCCACCAATCCCAACAGGCGTAACCCGTGTTGGTTATACCTTCGGTGGATGGTCTCCTGTTGTAGGTCCAATTACGACTAATACGACCTTCAACGCAATTTGGAACCCAGAACTTCCTGTATATGTAAGCTTTACATTCAACTGGAACGTCACAGGTGTGCCAAATGTAACCGGTTCAGTACAATCCGGTACAGCTCCAATAGCCCCAACAGGCGTAACCCGTCCTGGTTTCATCTTCGGCGGCTGGGATCCTGTGGTTGGTCCAATAACAGAGAACGAAACATTCCACGCACAATGGAACCAGATATACGTAGATTATATCTTCGACTGGAATTATGCAGGTGCGACAAACGTAACCGGATCAGTGCCGTATAACACGGCTCCAACAGCTCCAACAGGCGTAACACGTGTTGGTTACATCTTTGGTGGATGGACACCGGGTGTTGGTCCAATTACAGCAACTACAACATTTACTGCAATATGGACGCAAGAAAGTGTAAGCTTCACATTTAATTGGAACGCAGGAGTACCAAACGTAACTGGCACAGTACCATATAACACAGCTCCAATAGCCCCAACAGGTGTAACTCGTCTGAACTACACCTTCGGCGGATGGTCTCCTGAAGTTGGCCCAATAACAACTGCTACAACGTTTAACGCAATCTGGAACCCAGAAGCTGTGGTAACTGTAAGCTACACATTTAACTGGAATGCTGTAGGTGTGCCCAATGTAACAGGTTTCGTACCAACAGGCGGCACGCCAATAGCTCCAACGGGCGTAACCCGCACAGGTTATACCTTTGGTGGTTGGTCACCTCTGGTTGGCTCGATAACAGCAAACACAACATTCAGTGCAATCTGGACTCCGATATATGTGGATTACACATTCAACTGGAACTATGTAGGTGAGGCTAACGTATCCGGTTCGGTAAGGTACAACACCGCACCAACAGCACCGACAGCACCAAACCGCGCAAACTACACCTTTGATGGCTGGTCACCTGTGGTTGGAGCAATCACAACCGATACAACATTTAACGCAATCTGGAATCCGATAGTTGTGGGTTCAGTAAATTACACCTTCAATTGGAATGTTGTAGGCGTACCAAATGTAACGGGTGGTCCTCAGCCAATAGGCTATGAACCAACAGCTCCAACAGGTGTAACCCGCCCAGGCTACGAATTCGGCGGCTGGTTACCTTTAGTTAGTCCAATAACAACCAATACAACATTCGACGCAATCTGGGATCCGATTTATGTTGACTACACCTTCAACTGGAATGTTTTGGGAGTATCAGATGTAACCGGACAGGTACGATACAACACAGCCCCAACAGCCCCAACAGGCGTAACCCGCCCGGGCTATACTTTTGGTGGATGGGATTCTATAGTTGGCCCAATAACGGCAACCGAAACATTTAACGCAATCTGGAACCCGGTTTATGTAAACTACACATTTAACTGGAATACAGCAAGTGTGACAAATGTAACCGGGCAGGTAAGATACAACACAATTCCAATAGCCCCAACAGGCGTAACCCGTCAAGGTTATATCTTTGGCGGCTGGTCACCTGTAGTTGGTCCAATAACAATAGATACAACATTCAATGCAATTTGGAATGCAGTTCAACCAGTGTTTGTAAGCTATACCTTTAACTGGAACGTTGCTGGAGTGCCAAATGTATCGGGTACAGTGTTGGTAGGTGCAGCTCCAATAGCACCGACAGGCGTGACCCGTGTAGGTTACATTTTTGGCGGTTGGTCACCTGAAGTTGGTCCAATAATAGCAAACACAACATTTAACGCAATCTGGAACCCGATAATGGTAAGTTACACCTTCAATTGGAATGTTTCAGGAGTTGCAAACGTAACCGGTACAGTGCCATACAATACCGCACCAACAGCACCAACAAGTGTAACCCGTGTAGGCTACACCTTCGGTGGATGGTCACCTGTAGTTGGTGCAATCACCACAGCTACAACATTTAACGCAATCTGGAACCCGGTAGTTGAAAACTTTGTAAGCTATACGTTCAACTGGAACGTTGCGGGTGTTACTAATGTCACAGGCTTTGTGCCAATAGGTAACATGCCAACAGCGCCAACAGGCGTAATTCGCCCGGGTTACATTTTTGGTGGATGGTCACCTATAGTTGGTGCAATAACAGTAAACACAACATTTAACGCAATCTGGAACCCGATAATGGTAAGTTACACTTTCAATTGGAATGTTTCAGGAGTTGCAAACGTAACCGGTACAGTGCCATACAATACCGCACCAATAGCTCCAACAGGCGTGACCCGTCTCGGCTACACTTTCGGTGGTTGGTCACCTGTTGTTGGGCCAATAACAGCAACAGCAACGTTTAACGCAATCTGGAATCCGATATACGTGAGCTACACTTTCAATTGGAACTATGCGGGTGAGGCTAACGTGTCCGGTTCGGTAAGATACAATACCGCGCCAACAGCACCGACAGAACCAAGTCGTGTAGATTACACCTTTGGTGGCTGGTCGCCTACGGTTGGTGCAATTACCACAGCGACAACATTTAACGCAATTTGGAATCCGGTTGATGCGGGGACAGTAAGCTACACCTTTAACTGGAACGTTGCAGGAGTACCAAATGTAACAGGCGGCCCTCAGCCAATAGGCTATGAGCCAACAGCCCCAACAGGCGTAACCCGTCCAGGTTACATTTTTGGCGGGTGGAACCCTCCTGTGGCCTCAATAATAGTCAACACAACATTCAACGCAACTTGGAATCCGATTTATGTAGGCTACACCTTCAATTGGAATTATGCAGGAGAGACTAATGTAAGCGGTTCGGTAAGATACAACACCGCACCAACAGCACCGATAGCACCAAACCGTGTAGGTTACACCTTTGGCGGCTGGTCACCTGCAGTTGGTCCAATCACAACCAATACAACATTTAACGCAATTTGGAATCCGGTTATTGTGGGTTCAGTAAGTTACACCTTTAACTGGAACGTTGTAGGCGTATCAAATGTACCTGGCAATGTAGCAATTGGTGGCACTCCAACAGCACCGACAGGCGTAATTCGTGTAGGTTACACCTTCGGCGGCTGGTCACCTGTAGTTGGCCCGATAACAGTGAACACAACATTCAACGCAATATGGAATGCAATTCCACCGGTATATGTAAGCTACACTTTCAACTGGAATGTTGCGGGCGTACCAAATGTAACCGGTACAGTGCAATCTGGTACAGCCCCTATTGCTCCAACAGGCGTAACCCGTCCGGGCTACACCTTCGGCAACTGGTCACCTGTAGTTGGCCCAATAACAGCAGCGGCAACATTCACCGCAGTTTGGAATCCAATTTATGTGAACTACACCTTCAACTGGAATTACGTAGGTGAGTCTAATGTGAGCGGTTCGGTAAGATACAACACTGCTCCAACAGCGCCGACAGCGCCAAGCCGTGTAGATTACACCTTCGGTGGCTGGAGTCCTGTAGTTGGTGCAATCACAACCGATACAACATTTAACGCAATTTGGAACCCGATTGATGTGGGTTTAGTAAACTACACCTTTAACTGGAACGTAGTAGGCGTACCAAATGTACCAGGTGGTCCTCATTCAATAGGTCACGAACCAACACCACCAACAGGCGTAACCCGTGCAGGCTACACCTTCGGCGGCTGGTCACCTGTAGTTGGCCCAATAACAGTAAATACAACATTTAACGCAATCTGGAACCCGATTCCACCTGTGTACGTGAGCTACACTTTCAACTGGAATGCTTCAGGTGTGTCAAATGTAACAGGTACAGTACAATCCGGCACAACTCCTATTGCTCCAACAGGCGTAACGCGCGTAGGTTACACCTTTGGTGGATGGAGTCCCATGGTTAGCTCGATCACAACCAATACAACATTCAACGCAATATGGAACCCGATATATGTGAGCTATGTCTTCAACTGGAATTATGCAGGAGAGGCTAACGTAACCGGTTCTGTAAGATACAACACCGCACCAACAGCACCGATAACAGTACCGACCCGTACAGGCTACACCTTCGGTGGCTGGTTACCGGTTATTGGCCCAATAACAACAGCCACAACATTTAATGCAATTTGGAATCTTGAAGAAGTACCTTACACTTTCTTCTGTACCGTGAGTGGTACCGAACTTCAAGTAGGTGAAGTGACATTTGGTGATATACCGGAATTCTTGCTGTCGCTTCCAACTCACCCCGGCTTCACTTTTGGCGGTTGGAGTGTAAATCCATATCCAATAACAACAGCCACAACATTTAACACAATTTGGAACCCGATACTTCCGAGCTATGTAAGCTACACTTTCAATTGGAACGTTGCAGGCACGGCAAATGTATCAGGCACGGTGCAATCCGGTACAGCTCCTGTAGGACCAACAGGCGTAACCCGCTCGGGCTACACCTTTGGCGGATGGCTTCCTGTAGTAGGCCCAATAACAGCTAACACAACATTCAATGCAGTTTGGGATCCAATAGTAATGGTAAGCTACACCTTCAACTGGAATGTGTCAGGCGTATCGAACGTAACCGGCACAGTAGCATCCGGTACAGCTCCAACAGCTCCAACAGGTGTAACCCGTGCAGGCTATATTTTCGGTGGCTGGAGTCCGATTGTAGGCCCAATCACAACCACTACAACATTCACTGCCATATGGAATCCGATTTCCGCAGGCGTAACATTCCAATTCCGCTGCAATGTAGCAAATACAACATTCAGCAGTGGTACGATACAACCCGGTGGTACACCGACAGCACCTGCAAACCCAACCCGCACAGGCTTCACATTTAGCGGCTGGAATCCAGCAGTTGGTCCAATTACATCAAATACAATCTTCGTAGCACAATGGACACTTGTATCACAACCACCAACCGGCGGCGGTGGCGGCGGTGCAGTACCGGCCCCAACTCAACCAACCCCACAACCACCACAGCAAGAACAACCATCAATTACCGACCCAATAACACCGCCCGACGTCATCGAAGAAATCGACCCTGTGGTAGAACCTCCGGTAGAGCAATTCCACCCACGCTTTATGATTGGTGACGATAGAGGCAACTTCCGTCCTAACCATTCAATAACTCGTGCAGAGGCTGCAACAATATTGGTGCGTACCATGGAAGATTTCGGAATAGCCCCACTTCCAGTTTCGGCAGGTGCACTTGTCAGGTTTAGCGACATAAGTCCAAACGCATGGTATGCAGAGTATCTCGCAATAGCCTATACCCACGGAATGCTTCAAGGCTTCCCTGGCGGCACATTTAGACCAAATCAGCCGATAACCCGTCAGGAGTTTGCTGCAATGTTGTCAAGAACAGGAATAGTTTCGACAAATGGTGGCTTACATTACACCGACGCGGCACTTGTAAGCGATTGGGCAGTGGACTATGTATACACAGCATTTGTATCAGGTATGATGCATGGTGACGCAAGCGGAACGTTTAGACCACTTCATAACATCACCAGAGCAGAAGCGGCAGCAACACTTGCAAGGGCTCTTGGCCGCGGCGATACAACCGCAGAAAGCATTGCAAACGTAACAAACGTATTTATCTTCCCAGACGCGGCAGATATAACTGCGTGGCACTACTTCTATATATTAGAAGCGACAAACAGCCACTGGTTCATCATGGATGACGGAGTAGAAATTTGGACGCGTGTAACAAACTAATTTAACTAAATCATCAAGCGGTCTATCCGGTATGAGTAAACCGGGTAGACCGCTATGGTGATATAAGTCAAGTGCGTATATTTGCATATGTATTTGCCTTATAGCACCATTATAAAACTTGGGATGTAACAACATTTAAAATAGGGCGTTTAAGGCCACTAACTATATCAAACATCACCCAAGGGGGGTATCAATTATGAAAACAAACGTATTAAGCACGAAAAGGAAAGCCGTAGGCTTTATAAAAATGCTTTTAGTAGGGCTCGTAATTGTGTCCATGTTGCTAGAAGCACCGATGACATTATACGCTGGATTGATGGAGACCATCTTCGTCGAGCAAGAGCAGCAGGAAATTATGTCGGATGAAGTTTTGCAAGAAGAAGTGATATCGGATGAAATCATACCGGAAGACAATGTATCAACTGATTCGAAGGGCAACGAGCCTGGTGTAGGTGAAGAAACCGAATCACCTGACCGCGATAATGAGCAAAAAGAAGAGGACGTCACACTTGTTCCTAAATACCCAGAAGAAAATGAATATAACGAATCCACCTATGATCAAGAGAATATGGATGGCTCAGATAGTCAGCGTCTTGTTCACTTTAACCCTAACGGCGGCGCACCGGTGAGTGCACTTGAGTTATCTCGTGTAATTGGCGCAAACAACAGAGTAGTAAGTATGCCTTTGGCGCCACACCCACCAAATCCAAGCCTTGTATTCTTCATGTGGAACACAATGGCAGACGGCAGCGGCCAATGGTTTACGGCCGAAACAGAAATTCCTGCCAATATTACAAACTATAACGTCTTTGCAATTTGGGGCCATACAATAGAGTTTTCCTGTGCACTCCTTGGCGGCTTACCCGGCATACCAGGCGATCCAAGCAACCCTGTGCATTTCCAAACGCGTATAGTCCCTGCAGGAAGCTATGTTGCGGCGCACGCTCCGTTCCAAATTTGGCCTAATTCACCGGCGGCACCTCCTAGCCATACATTCATGGGCTGGTACGACGTCTTGGGCGAGCCAAACACTACTCATGGAAACATACTAACGGCAACAACTCCAATCACTCAAAATACAATTGCACACGCACGTTGGTCTACACTACCGATACGTGAAGTTATATTCAACCCCAATGGCGGTGCTATTGACGTTGCAGATGGGCATAGCAATTTACGTCGTGCAATAAGCGGCACCAGTATCCACGCGTCCCTTGCACAAAACGTTGGGATTATGTGGCCTGATACCGCACCGGAAGCTCATTTAGCAAACAGAACAGTTCTTGGCTGGTACACAAGTCCAACCAATTTTACTCCTGCTACCCGCTTTGCTCATAGAGGTACTGGTAGTAGCGGCAACTATCCATGGCGTCACGCGCGTGCAGTTGTAGACAATAATACGACAGTTTACGCAAGATGGATGATACAAGTAAGTTTTAACCTAAACGGCAATGGTGCTTTTTGGAACACACATATATCCAGTTCTCTCGGTGGTAATTCCTTCACATATCGCCAACAAGTTTACGGTACACGTTATGTAGCTCTGGCAACCCAAAATATCAACAGCAACGCGTTTAATACACACGGCCAAGTGGCAGGAATGCCGTCAAACCCTTCAAGGCCAGGTTTTACTTTTTATGGTTGGTATACTACTCAGGCGGCAGCAAATAGAACACCAGGTACCACCGCTCCGCCCAACACTCGTTTCGAAGGCTCAATGGCAGTAGGCAATAGCAGCAGAACAGTTTGGGCGCACTGGGTGCCCACGGCAGCACTTACAGTTACACTTAATGCAAATGGCGGCATATTGCCAGATTTCGATACCGCGTCTCATATTTATGAAGTCAATACTGGCGGTAGCTTTCTGTCAACACCTGGCATAAGTATGCCAACTAACCCTGTCCGGCCCGGTTTTATATTTGCGGGTTGGTATCGCTATGGAACAACTCATGGTATTGTTCCTGCACCTAATGGCGGTACAATAAATCCGTCAAATGGTATACAAACGCAAGAAATGATACCTAACCGAAGCCAGCCTACAGCGTCGGCCAGTGTTTTGCTTACAGGCTGGAGCCCCGGTGGAGGCGCAAACCCACCGGTAGCTCCCGGAGTACCTGTGCAACCGATTCAAAGAATAAGCGGAAATCCACTATTTGATCAAACTTCTCGTTTCTATACATCAGAAACTCTTTTCGCTCGTTGGATACCTTATGTTACAGTAACATTTATGACAAACGGCGGCACAAGTATTCCTGTTGCTGCGCGCAGTGGTAATGCACAGCATGCTGTACCAACGCGTCAAGTGCCGGCTTTGGCTGCTCAAACTACAAGTGGTTCATTCTCATTTATGCATTCTCTCATGAACAACATGGGCAACCTCAATATCTTTTGGAACGGTTCCCACGGCGAATATCATACATTAGCAACTCGTGCAAACCATACTTTTATGGGCTGGAATTCTGCTCCAAGTACAACCCCAGACACATATGGTGCGCGTTACCATTTTGTAGGTTCGGGGCGGGGTGTTAATGTTCCTACTAGCCCAAACCTTGTTAGTGGCAATTTGACTGTACACGCACAATGGGCACCGCATATAACGTTTAACAACAATTTTTCATTCTTTGGACTGGGTCCAGATGTAGTGCATACGATGCCAATTATGTATGGTCACAGCTTTCTTAACCACCACAATCATCCAAATAGCATTGCGGCAAACTCTAACCACGGCGCACCCAATAATACTGCACCGCGTGAGTTCCCACGCCCCGGACATTGGCCCGTACTTGGTTTCGGCCATGCGGAACGTGCGCTTATTGGTTTTAACACAGCAAGAAACGGCAGCGGAGAATGGTTCCATGCCGATACAGTTGTAACCCGGCCTGTAACTCTTTATGCAATGTGGTCACCGGGTGTAGTATTTAGCTCAGGCATAGCACCAATGAGCAGCATTCAACCCGAAGACTTGGAGCGTTCGCTTCCACCTGTAGGTTCTGGGCTTGGCATAGATATGCCACCGAACCCGATTTGGGCTGGCTACACTTTCATGGGATGGTTTAACTATGGCGCAGGCGGAACAGGCCCGTATACCGCAGCATGGGAAATACCAACAGCCAGAGTTCTTACCGCTCGCTGGGGTATAAGGCTTGTACTAGACCCCCTTGGCGGCCAAGTACAAGGCACAAACCCAGGACAAGTTATAGAAGCTATAATCCCTATAACCAGAGTTGGCGAAGGCGAAGAAATCGGCGGTAGATTCCCCAACATTGCTGCTACTCGTCCAGGCTGGGCAGATGCCGGATACTGGCTTGACCTGTATGAAAATGAATTTGGCATACGTGAACAGCTGACCCCAACAACAATTATTACCACCAACAGAACATTTGTCGCACAATGGAACTCTCAGATAACCTTCAATTTGGATGGCGGCAGCATCGGCAATAATACAAATGAAATCGTAGTTAACCCCGTACGCTATAACGAAAGCTTTGTATCAACCCCAATACAAGGCCAAATGATGCCAGATAACCCAACCCTTGCGGGTTACAGGTTTACTCATTGGGAATGGCAGTATGACGGCTCAATATTTACAGAAAACACATTGATAACAGCTCCTAACTCCACAGTTATTGCCCGTTACACCCCAGTTAACCTATATGTGTACAACCATAGATACGCCGGCAGGCTAAATCCACATGTAATGCAAAGAGTTGCGGCAACAACTCCAACCCCAACAATACAACGCGCGCAAAACAACGATAATATGCGTTTTGTGGAGTGGCGTTTTTACAATGCCGATACAAGCCAACCAATTACAGTTACAGGCTTATCTCATTATGGAATAAGCACATCCTTCAACATGCCCACCACCCATAGCGTACGAGCAGTAGCTGTATGGGAATACAGGGTAATTATCGAAGCTAACCCATCGACAGGTGGTAGTTTTGCTGCTTATTTAAATTACGACACCTCAAACCAGCAGCCTCTAACCTCTGGTCAATTTGTACGCGCAGATGTTCCAGTTACTGTAATCTTTACAGCCACCGAAGGATGGCGTATTAGTGGATTCGACCATCCTGTATTCTTTGCAGAACATGTGCCTGAGGGTGCAATAATTACAACGGGTGCGGTGGAAGGTTCAATACCTTATGCTCGTGAACTTCCTATTGCTGAATTGGAAACAAGCGCACTTATTATAATTCGCGGTAACTTTGAGCAACAAGTCAGAACTTTGACAATAGATAATCTGCCGAACGTAGCCCTAGTCGATCCGCTTGAACAAACTCAAACCGGCCCACAGCAGATAAACGAACAAGTAACTCTCGCACACGGCGAAACGGAAGGCTATCAATTCCTAGGCTGGATTCGAGGCAGTTTATTGCCATTTGTAGGCGATAACCTAGCTCAATGGGCAAGCTACCACGATGTAACAGTGCGAGATGCAGGTTGGTATTTCAACATGCCCGCTGATGAAACTACCTATACAGCAATATGGGGTAACCACGGTATAGTAGGCGGCGGTGTATACCAGATAGCCTTCCACATCTACACAGGCAACCAGCGTCTCATAGACAGATTCGGCTACTACGGAACACCAAATGCAGATGGGATATTGGTAATAAATGTTCCGGTTACGCCGGGCAAACCGAGCTTTGAATGGCCTAACCAAAACCTATTGGATGTTGCTCTAAGCGTTGGGCTCGTTCATGGTGTAGGCGGCACCCCGGGTCACGCGTTTTGGGGATGGTTCAGAAGCGAAACACTAAACAGTTCCGGCAGAAGAGGGCCAACTGCCAATGCCGAAATTCCTAACCCGACTAACCCAGGCTTGCGTCGTCCTTTGTTGACTGACAGATGCGAA
>Ga0123352_10016415_pt1 | contig 11798 bp, 8 predicted proteins | sample TergutLab28metaG_FD_89700 | JGI IMG/M metagenome (GOLD analysis project Ga0123352, IMG submission 89700) | Labiotermes labralis P1 segment gut microbial communities from Petit-Saut dam, French Guiana - Lab288 P1 | ecosystem: Host-associated > Arthropoda: Insects > Digestive system > Gut ...
GATGCTGTATAATACAATTTTGACCTCCTGATGATGAGCACACAGTGCTCGAAACATGTAGAGGCATATAATAAACTTATTATAAAACAAGAATTTGTGCATTAAGTTGGTTAATTACTAAGATTAGGCGGTTATATTTTTCCATCTAAATTTAATGACTGTAGGTGAGAATGTCGAACGTTCTCTTGTTTTATAAGATTCCGATGATATTTTACCTAAAAATGACAATATATGGAACGCTTGTGAGGGATAAATCTTTAAACAACAGCAAATCAAGCAATGGATATTCGCATAATTGAAATCGTAATATGTAAACAGTAATCTGAAGGTGATAATTTTATAACCCCGGTAGTCATTTCCAGCATTCAAGTCGGTGACGTGCATGTGTTATATGTACTGAGAGAAAAATGAAGATGAATAATCAGATCAACTTACCTTACTTCAACGCCTGGCAGCATTTCTTCTTCTCGAAGTGCTATCCTGCCCATAATGAAAATCGACTAATTTTTAAAGAATGACGACACAGCTTGAATAGAGAAATCAATCGATACTAATAGTATACCTCGGAATTTTTTAGAAGTAATAATTCAACAGTGGCCTCATATCAGAAAATGCTACTATTATATGTACATACCACTTCGCTTTCACAGTCGGAGGCACATTGCACATATGACACTTTTGACCAAGAAACCAACAGTCATTCTCAACGTACGTAAACTGCACTATCGTCGTCTAGCGGGGTTTTCAACTAACAAGTGTATCGGTAATGTCGGATGTATTTGTCATATTTTTGAGCTCAACTGTGATATTAACTCCAAATGGACAATTTTTAGTTGTGCCACTCTTGCATTCAGTGAGCGATATCAAAAGATCAATAAACCTAAACTACAACAATATGTTGTTAGCAGATTTTTTTAACGCCGAACCGTATGTTGGTAACAAGATTCGAACTCCATGATAGCTGGTGCAACACGGTATGCTACCACAACACCCAACTTGTACGACGAAATTAATCTGTGACTATTTCTAGTGTGACTTTAGCAAGGAATATATAGCTCCCTGATGATGGTCTTAGGACCGAAACATGTCGGAGCGTTTTAATGTTATAATGTGTAAATTTTATATATGTGCATTGGTTGGTGTAATAATTGAGTAATTCGACAACATGCACGGTGTAACAATAAAAAAAAAAAATTGGGGGTATGTTCCCTTATAATTTTCCCGCCTCGTATTTGTTCCTAGGTCATTCTTATCATACGCCTAACTTTAGGGCTGCAAGCGGGGCAAACATCCCTCCAATATTTTTTTCTAGCTAAGCATACTTTTTGGCTACTAAGTTGAAAAAGGCCAAATAAAGAGCAGAAATATTTTCTAAGAGACTACTTTGGTGGTGGAAAGACAGGAAGGAATGAAGTACTGCATTTTAGAGGACGCGGAATAGAGGCATTGTGAACTTTGCCTTACCCCTGAAGTTATTAAGCATGCGACGCGCGTGATTCTCACCGCTTCTTCCGTGAGGCAGCCAGCAGAAATCAAATCTCAGGTTAATATTCTGCATAACATTCATTGACAGCTTATATAGGCGTGTGAAACTCGAGAAGTATTTTGCTCCGTAAGTTCATCAGTTACGAGGGTGGCTAGTTCTGCACGTTTCGTAACCGTCAAGACTACAGACTATGCACGCGGTAGAAGCTCCCAGCACGAGTGTCGTACGCGACACTCCAGACAGATCGAAACTTGGCAAGAGTCCACCACAAATCCCATCGCTCTTGTCCAGATTGTTTAGCAAGGTCCTCCTGTTGCTGAGTGTAAAATGACCCGTTAGGCTTCGTAGCCTGTGCAGAGAATGCCTTCTGTGCACGAAGTAATACCCACAACAAACCCATGGCAGTTAGGTCGTTCTGTCCGTCACTTTTTTCCCGAAGTACTGAAAGGATTTTGAGGGACCTTTTCTTTCAGAGTTACGGTACAAGTGTTGCAGACATTTATGCTCGATCCACATCGGTCTGTTATAATGTCGAATTTACATACAACTAAAATGACGCTTCTAATATTTTCAGTTTAGAAATTGACAGCCTTTTTAATTAACACACTTAACACTTCTTCTCAAAACAACTCATTGTAGAGAAATTTGTAGGATACCCACTGTAAGTTGTTATTATAGTTTACAATTTTTAAATACTTTTGTGTGTGTGTGTGTGTGTGTGTGTGGAGAATATTTCACGTACCAGACGGAAAAGTAGTTTCTGATTCCTATATCATATACACTTTCTTAATGGTATTTTCATCCGTGCGTTAATGAACAATTTAATAGATAATACTAACAAAAGCACAAGCAATAAAATATGCACTTTCGTACAATCCACTAATACTCCGAAATGTTTCGATCTCCTTCAAATTATCTTCAGGAAGTCTTACATCAAAGAAGCTTGTGAAGTCCTTAAAACTGTGGATATCATAAAATTCCTCGAATTTTAAGATATCCACAGTTTTTAAGGACTTAAATTTTTATCTATTTGTTAAATCATCCGTGTTTTTTTATATGCTTGTTTGATGCAAGACTGTCTGAAGATGATCTGAAGAAGATCGAAATATTTCGGAGTATTAGTGGATTGTATGTGGACGTGTATATTTTAATGCTTGTGCATTTTTCGGTATTATCTATTGAAGCTCGTGTTACACTTTATGGGTAAGGTGATTACTGTGTGGAAGATGAGTTATTGTGTGAAATAAACATCAAGGTCAGTGAAATATACACAGTGTGTAGTTAAGAAAGCACTTGCATAATACGCGTAGGCGTGTGCACATTTTCTCCCCTTGTAACCGACTTTACTTTTGTCCCCTCTATACAGTATTCATCGATGTTACTGGAACATTGCATAAGCGAGTGAAATGAAAGTTGTATGAAGCATCCTTGTTCCCAGTTAGGCCTGGTTAATCAGTGCTCTGCTATAGCTATAGAGTGTCCCAGAACAGTGTTTACGCTCCCATGTTGTATCTAATTTGAACGCAGGTTCTACACAGTAGATGTAATAACTGAGCGGGGGTTGTTTCATGAATGAATAATTTGTTAGAAATTTCTTGCTTGCCTGGTTGTAAAGAAACTGTTATACACACGGCGGGAAGGAGAGGGCTATAGTTGTCCCAAAACTGTCCTAGTTACCCGGTTCCCGGATTACCGAGGGACCGGGTTACCAAAGGAACACCGCGTGTGTGTTCTTTGTATATGTATATATATATATATATAAAAAAAAACGAAAGCGTTCATTTGGTTCAAAAAAAGTACAGAACATACTGACTTCAACCAAACTACATTCACAACGATATAAATGGCGCTAACCACAAAGTCGTAAAACGTGAAAAGCAGCTACAGTGTGCCGGATTAACGAAGAGTACCGTCCCTACAGTCGGAACGTACACAAGCCGCTCCATAGACTTGGATGATCACATTACAGTACCAACATTGTGACAACTTGGGTTTTTAATACAATTTGACCCTATTTTATTTATTTGTAATCCACGTTTCTACAAATATTGATGCACACTCCTTGCAGATTACCCACAGGAAAGGGTCGAAACATGTCTGAGCCCTAGTGTTTTAATTATAACATCTTTCTGTTTTAATATAGTGCATTTATTGGTACGTTCCTGAATCTTTGTGTAAAGTTTATGACGAAACTGCAGTGACCATATCACACCCATCGGAGTATGAGAATGTGAAAGGTCATTGCCTGCTGCATTGTCTTCAGCAGTTTGAAGGATCCACCCTACAGGTCTGTGTATTGGCAACACTGCGGACTTGAACTGTGCAAGCATGTGGTTCGAATCTCGCCTAGTTGACGGGATATCTTGACAGTTAATTTTGCACTTGCTGAAAGTCATTCCAGTCGAAAGTTTTCATTGTACCCTGCACGATCCAGTCCTTATAGAGAACTTCATTCTCTGTTCATTAAATAGCATAAACGTTTTGACAGTCGCAGAACCTACGCAGTCTCGTAAGTCGATATACCGTTCCCGACGTTTCGAGCTAACCTTGTGGCCTCAACTTCAAGTTTCGAAATGCCAGTTACCAAAGCACACGCTATTACATTTTTGTACTCAGTAGACGTAGGCAAGCTCGAAAAATTAATTCCAGTAAGTGTCAAAAGTGTCCTAAGTCATAAGTATGGTTTAAATGTGACCGTTAAAAGAAATTCAGTTACAGCCGTTCGTTCGTGCAGTATCCTCACTGAAACACGTACACTGTTCTTGAAAGGGGCAAACAGAAATTAAAGTACCTTGAAGGGATTTATTCTTCCATTTGGACAGTACAGCGCTGTTGTACACGTGACTTCGTTTACACAGTCCCAGTGATGACTCAAAAATGTAGCATACCATAGCGTGCCTTATTGCATGGCTTGTTTATAGAAGTTAGCGACCCGTTCTTTCGTTTATTTCAGTCCTTTTTCCTCAGAAGTTTCGGATTTCCAAAGTCTGATATAATATTTGGAAAGCCACACTTCTCTAACCATTTACTGTTCCAAATGTCTTTAACTGTATATCCGGTATTACGAGAGAGGGCCATACCTTAATAGGCTATTCGTCGGCTTCGTACCGGTTTTCATGCCATGTCATGTGTGATTTGTGGTGGACAAGTTAGCAGTGGAACAGGCTATTCTCTGAGTACGACTGTTTTTCCATGTCAGTTATTATTCCAAAACTGTTGCATGTTTGTCTATCGTCGGACAACAATTGGCTACATTAGAGGCCGTAGTTTCACGGGGCGTGCCTTCACCCCCAAACTAAGAATGAACAAAATAATCATTCATGGTTGTCTTTGTAGTAAGGCCATATCTTTCGACTGCATGTAAAGGAGTCGTTACATAACCTAAGAATAAATTGCGGTTTACGTAATGTGTAGCTATATAGTTTCAGTTACATGTAGCGCGCATGCCAGAGATGAGAAATGTGTAGTGAGTTTAGTTGGAAAACTTTGCTTGGATTGGAGGATTATTGGAAGAGTTACGATCTTAGAGAAGCAGGATTTGAAGCCGTAGCCTGAATTGTTATTCATCAGTATAGAAGAAAGGTGAGATCTTGGTCACACGGCAGTGACCTTTCGTATCTCACAAGAGAATAATTTCTTCAATAGCTAAATGACTATTAAGCTTTTAATAACTTTGAATAGAGTTAGTCAAAATTAGTGACTTCATATTTAAATCGTCGGTAACAGGCACCGTATTACGCGACGTTGCTTAGCATTTGCACCTTTTTTTATTAAGCGACATATCGGCGCTTAATTACAATAGCACCTAGTCTTAAGACTAACAAGGTATTTTGCTCTGTCTTAATTTGCTAAAGGAGTATTAACTTCAGGCGTCGCCCAGCGTTTCTACCTGTTTAGTTTTGTTTGCTGATGACGCATTTTCTTTTCCTTTGTTGGCGGTGATTACTGCCCTGTATTTATCAGACATTAATAATGTTTATGCTGCACATCACTGTACTCCGCTTCTAGTGTTCACTAAACCAGCTCAAAAGGTGACATATGCAGCTGAAAAAAAAAGTTTTAAAAGAAATAAGAAACCAGCAGTTGTAATTAGGACTTGACAGTGGAATTGTTATGTAAGTATATTTTGTGTAATTTTGTGGCTTCGTAATTGGAGTAATGTATTATTAAGCTAAAGTTTTTATGATATTTTTATTATGAATCAGTTTTTTTTGCAATTTAATATTCAGTTAAAGTGCTGTGATGTGATGCCGTGTAGTCTGGTACATCTCAGCAGATACTACCCTTCAAATACACTGTCGTGGCTACCTCAGATTTCGCTTACGCATGAAGTTTGTCGGAAGATGCATTTGATTAGCACGAAGTGTTAAACATAACAGCACAAATCTATCCATGTAAGGAATAAATAGGTTTCAGAGAGATAAATCTTTTTCATAACCTCATACATGTTAGAGCCTCAGCTCCGCGGCGGTCTATGTCTCGTACATTTCCTCAGCTTTAAGTTCGTCTAACCAGGGACCTAAACTCTAGTACATTTATTAAACAGATCTTAATCCTTTGAAGACTGAAACGAATTTTCATTAGATATAAAGATTTAGTTTGTACCTCACACAGAACAAAGTATCCTTCTATTGAAAAGAATAACTAGCAAATGTCGTGTAGGGCAAAAATTACTTGTTATAAGAGTAACTTAGAAAACCTAAACACATTTTTTGGTCAGAACGCAGGGTTTTTTTCGGTGTTGCACACGGCAGTAGGTATAAAAACCATTAGGCTTTAAAGGTAACATCTTGAAAGAGGACAGGACTGGGAAGGTGTAGTCAAAGTGGGAAAGGAGAGAAGTAACGGCAAATTTGTGCCCAGATAGTTGCGGCTTCCTGAAGGCGGAACTTTTGATCATAACGCCGACGCACTTCGGCAAAGCCGACTGACTGTTTATAGCAAGACTAAAGCCTTTCAACTTTTATGCCAGGCTTCGTCCCCATTCGGCGTTGTGTCTTCTCTGTAATCGACAGCCTCGCTCATGCATGGGAAGCATTTCCACTTGAAGCACAGCATAGTTACGTTTAGAATAACAACCACCATGTTGTTCAAATTAGATGATTCTCTGCTGTTGGAGTTCGAATTGCGCGTCACTTTCTTATACGTTACGTATTTATGTAGACTACTACTGTATTTATGTAGACTACTACTGTATTTATGTAGACTACTACTGTATTTATGTAGACTACTACTGTATTTATGAAGAAAACTGTGAGAAGAATATTTTTATGTAAGGATGAGAAAGAGCAGGAGAACGGATAAACGATACGATCTGATATAATAACTTCGAGATGTGTGCTCGTCTTGTGATATTAAATCGAATTTAAGCGAATGATTTGTATGGATTTCGTGCCAAGCGTCGGAAAAGTGAGGCGTGCGAAATATTTCTTCCGGGACATCTTAACGGAAGAAACACATGGGGAATGTAGACTTAGGCCTATATGAGAAGACAGTTTTACAGGGAGTTCTGTGCGGAAATTAAGAAATCTGCTTTTCTGTTTCAAAAGTTATGTCATTAAAAATTTTATGTGATCTATGAGCTCAAAGTTCAGTAGCCTAATAAATAAAACAGTATTTTAATATCGCTTTATTTATTAGTGCCGTATAACGCAACGGGGACTTCTTGTCTAAAAAAAACTTCAGTAACCTTTCTTTAGTTCATCCAGCTAAACTACGAAAATGACGTCCAACCTGCATCCGCCTTCATTATTTAATAACTAAAATATCGACCGACTTAATAACCAACCAACCAACCAACTAACAGAATGAATAACAGGCCTAAAAATTGAAAGACCCATGAACTAACGAGGCACGAGTTGGCGCAGTTGGTTGAGGAACTAAGTTACAAGCCGGAAGGTCGCGGGTTCGATTTCCGATGGTGTCATTGGGATTTTTTATTTAAATAACCCTTCCGACCGCACTATGCCGCTGGGGTTGACTCAGCCTCTAACAGAAATGAGTACCATGAATATTTCCTGGGGGTAAAGGTGGCCGTTGCTTAGGGCTGACAACCTTACCACCTTCATGTGCCGATTGTCTTGAAATCTGGGAGTCTTAGCCTCCTGGAGCCCTCTGGTCCTGTCCAGGCCTCTAATGGGATTGCTTTAAATTTTCCCATAAAATAACAGCCACTATTGAAAAATCTCTGACCAGAACGTGCCTTATAGGAAAGTGAATGAACCCAACTCAATATCCTTTACGCGAGAAGCACGGCTTTCGGTAATTTTAATACTGCAGTTACACTTTTGTCTGTCTGTCAGTATTGGTCACAAAATGTTTCCCGTTAGTGGCACCAATATGTCATATGCATGCATGCAGCGTGTTCCTTCGTTACGTTCGTCATAAATTGTGGGTATAATGTAAGATATATAAGAAATTCTTCAAACACAACTAGTATACTTAATTAAAATCAGCATCTATTTAGTTCCAAGTCAGCTACATATTTCAACCGTATGAAGTGTCACTTGGAGCGGCCGAAGCTGAGGATGTATGCCTGGCTGGTTAAAGGTAGTTCTTTCACAGAACTGCGCCAGGTTGTATTTCTTTTGATTTTAGGATACGATCAATCATTTATTATGATTTTGTACGAAATATTTCGAATGAATTATTATTTTTTTGGTAGTATCTGCTGTAATGATTTTTTGATTATATAAATTATACGTCGCTTAACTGCCTCGCTTCACCAAACACCGCAAGAAAAGGTTTGAATGAAATTACTTGTGAGGCTCTTAGGAAAATTAGCTGAGAGGAATCCGCTCTTCAAGAGGATTATAACAGCTTTATTTCCCCGAGGAACGAATTCCTCAACCATTCCGCTGTGAAAGCCTCACATCTCGTAAAATTATCCCAATTAACATCAAATTTATATAAATATATATTATATTGTTTAAGACTAACATGGTAATGCTGATCCCGGTGGCCGTGCGGTCTAAGGCATACGTCTGCGCCTGCTGTTTTGCTGGGATTGCGGTTCGAATCCCGCTGCGGATTTGTACATTCGTCTCTTGGGTATGTGGTGCGTTGTGTGGGTAGCGCCCACTGCGAGGTGCTGTTCATTCGTTCAGAGGAGTCTTAGGGTGTGTGTGTGTGTGTGTGTGTGTGTGTGTGTGTGTGTGTGCCTAATTTTGTGTAATCTAGAAACCTTAACAGTTAGGCGGCCTAGGCCCTGGTTGGGCTGTTGCGCCACAAAAAAAAAGTTTTTAAAGATGTGTGTGGTTTTCGACATAAGTAAACAGTAGCGAACACGTCACAACTGTGGGGTCTACAAAATACGCACGTTTTGTAAATTGTAAACCTAACTGTTAACCTGCTTCAAAATTTGATTTTTGTTTTAAAGGTAATATTGTAGTTCATATAAATTGATGACCTTATCTCTGCCAGAAAATGTACTTGTTGTGAGCCAGAAATACCCGACGAAACTGTCAGTCGGTAATGGTGTTGTAATAGTTCTTTTCTCCGTAAAGTGGAGGAGGGTTCTGGAGCGACGAATCCCCCGTATCCAATTCGCTCAGTGGGGAATCTAAAGCGACAAGAGGGCGATGTTCACCACTGCTCTACACTTACTGTCGTAGGTTTGCGCACATTAATTCCACACCCCAAGAAAGACTTCAAAGCTTGGCAGTTAACGTTGAGAGACTTTTTAAATTTCAATTAGTGTAACATAAACATTGACGGCTGGTGAGAACAGACAGAAAAAACTGCAAAGCTCTTAGGAATTCAAATATCATTTTCTTCACACGAAGGAAACAAGAGTCTGTTAACGATTCAGTGACATGTTGTTTTAAGATGCCTTTAATTTTAATGAATATGTAATTTGTTCCTTGTATTATACTAATAACAAAGCCTGAGGCCTTTCAGAATTTCTTTCTTGTCTTGCCTTGTTGCATAAATATTCAGCTGTATACGTAAGAGATCTCCGTCATCAGATTCAATTTACAAGAACGGCTTACTCACGAACGCATTGGCTCAAACTTTACCAAAATCACGACATTCGCCTGTAAGATTGAATTGTGTGTATAAAACTCCCAAATCTCTAAGTGAAACAGAATTTCCTGTTTACGTGAAATTAAGTGAAATGCCAACTTGATGCAACTAGGTAGTTTTATTGATGTATTCTTAGCTCGACATGTTTCGGGTACATACCACCATCATCAGGAGAATTAGATGTTGAGTTGCAGCTTATGTTTTCTGCACCGAGTTTTTGAATGGGTGGTGGTCTTGAGAGCCGCTGCGTAGGTCGTGTGTACGGTGCGGATGGTGCCGTGCGGCACCATCCGCACCGTACACACGAGCCTATAAGAAGTACAATAAAATAATAAGTGGCATCTAGCTTTTTTTATTCTTCAGTTATCGCAATGATGCACGGTCCAATAAACATCAGATTATCTTAGTATGTTCCAATCCGTGGATTAAAAATGTTCAATTTTGATTAAAAGACCAACAAATGCACATTTGTAAGATGCGTTTATCACTTGCTACTCGTTCACCAACATGTTTCGATAGCCGTCCCGATCATCATCAAGAATATTATGAATCCCCGGATTCGTAATATTCTTTAAGGTTACCCTGATGATGATCGGGACGGAGATCGAAACATTCTGGTGAAGGAATAATTAAGAATCGCATCTTACATATGTGAGGAGGGTAAGACCCACCCAGGGCTGTAGAGCCATGATGATGATGATCTTACAACGTGTATTTTTTGGACTTGTTATGAGAAAAGTTTTCAATTCGTAAAGAGATGGTCATTTATTCATAATATTACAGAATAAACGAAATATAAGTCCAGGAGATTAAAAAACACAGCTTGCTGCTTAGCAAGATCCAGCCAGTCTCTCACGTCACTATCAATCCTTCTGAACGTGCCCAGAGCCAAGTTCTTTTGAATGTGGCCAGTTCCATTGTTTCCAATGTCAGAGTTTTGTACGCCTGCAAATTTAAACGACGGTGCAGTATTTTATGTACAGTTTCTGACGAATCTGAAGCCCTCTGCTAGTGGAACGGATGGATTTGAACGGGTTGCGCCTTATGTCCACTGTGTCAGCGTCTGTATCAAGTCCACCAGCGCCCTTCTCATTCAAGACACTGCCTGACCTCTCTATAAAGTGTTCCGACCAATGCCTATTGGACCGTCCCGCAAACTTCAGACCGCAATCACAGATTCCAGCTCCCAGTACAACTACATATACATACGTATATAGTGTGGCGACGCCATTTCTTTTTCGGGGTTATTTTCTTCATCGGCGCCACTAACGAGGGCACTGTAAATTTCCACGACGGTTTGAGCAGCTCTTTCGAAACAACACTTTCTTAGTACTGAGTGCTATAACTTTTACTGTGTGTTTATGTAAGTTTTCAGCGTGGTGAATAAGTTATGGGCGCCAAAGTAATGACGTGGTTTGGTGGACGTGTTTGCATTTCTGCATGCTTCCGCATCCCTCCTGAGCGCACAATAAAATCGCTCGCAGTCCATTTGTCCGTAGCAACTCGAGAACCGCTAAATGTAGTATTACGAAATTCTAAATAAGTAAATTTCACGAAAAATTGTGGGTCGGTTCAGTTTCGATTTCCATTCACGTAGGGCAGTTCTCATTATCACTTCACAGGCACGAGTGCACGCTTCCGCCTTTGGGTAGATACGTTCTCCGTTCTTCTGGGTTGTTACGAAGCGTTATGTCTGTAGATGTTTACTGACGATTCGGAACAGCGTATTGGTCCCATCTGCAAGGGTCAAGGGTCCCGAATCTACTTAAACTGCTTGAGCGAAGACCTTGTCTATATTCGTTTTTTCTGGCACATCAAGCTTAACTTCTTGCGTACCCGGGTGCTGATAAGTCCTTAGCCCGACCAGGAATGAAACAAGCTCGGAAGCATGTCAGGGACGCGCGCGATTTCGACAACATCGAGACGCGAGCTGTCATCAATCCCCCCCTGCAAGACGAGGCGCCGAAGGAAATTCACGCCATTCTGACAGAAACATTAGCTTGTTTCCTTCCTGGTCGGGCTAAGGACTTATCAGCACCCTGTAAATGTTATTAAAAACAAAAATGTTTCGCAGAAACGCTATAGAAAAGAGGGAAACTCGTTTTTTAAGTTGCATCTATGCTTGCTTATACGCTTACGATTTTCGAAGTTTTGAAACAAAAGTAATGCTATGCGTACATTTTCATACTTGCACGATACTGAAATTCATCGAAGGCCTTTACCGAAATTACACATCGTGCCACGTGAAATACACAGAAAGTCTCGACTGTCTTTAAACTGCGTTGAA
>Ga0123352_10016418_pt1 | contig 11797 bp, 10 predicted proteins | sample TergutLab28metaG_FD_89700 | JGI IMG/M metagenome (GOLD analysis project Ga0123352, IMG submission 89700) | Labiotermes labralis P1 segment gut microbial communities from Petit-Saut dam, French Guiana - Lab288 P1 | ecosystem: Host-associated > Arthropoda: Insects > Digestive system > Gut ...
CCATCGACGCCGCCGAATGGACGTTCTGGGATGAAAATATGAGAATGAACCTTCACGAGGTTGTTACATATGTAAAAGACCCAGCTTTCCAGAACGGCACCTGCACATACTTCCCGCTCACCGTAAACACGGCCGCGTGGGAGTCTCTTCCTGAGCACCTTCAGAACATCGTCCTTGTGGCTCGTGACCAGGCTCGTTTCCGCTCGGCCATGGTGCTTGTAGATGAAATGAAATCGCGTGAAGTGTGGAGAGAGCTGCCAAATATCACTATCGTAAGATGGAGCCCTGAGGAAGAAGCGAGAGCAAGAGCCATCGGGCAGCAGCTTTTCAGAGAAACAGCCGAGCAGACAGAGTGGGGCAGATGGTACCTTGATGTCTACCGTACGGTGCTCTGGGAACTTGGTTATAGAGAAGAAGCCATAAACCTGGGCTTCGAACCCGCAGAGTAAGAAAGCAAGAAAATTGACATAAAAAGCAGGCGAATCCAATAGGGTTCGCCTGCTTTTTATTACTCACTCACTAAAACTAATTCACGCTATGCCAGCTTTGCCAGCGCGGCCTCTATCCTGTCCATGCTTTTTTGCAGGTTGTCCATGGAGTTGGAGTAAGAAATTCTGACGTTATCAGGCGCTTCAAAAGAGATGCCTGGCACAATGGAGACAAGAGACTCCTCAAGCAAATATTTGCAGAAATCAACGGAATTTGCGATTTTAGCGCCGCCTGGTGTTGTCTTGCCAAAGTACGAACTGACATCCGGCATCAGGTAAAACGCGCCTTTTGCATCGGCGCATTTGACGCCGTTCATTGCGCGGAGGCGTTTGACAACATATGTCCTTCTTTCGGAAAATGCCTTGCACATATCGCCTATGAAATTCGATGGCTCGTTTAGAGCCGCGAGCGCAGCCCACTGAACGAAGGTCGTAATATTGGATGTCGTGTGCCCCTGCAGGGAGCGAATTGACGAAGCAACGTCCGCAGGAGAAGCGCTGTATCCTATACGCCATCCTGTCATGGCGTAAGCTTTTGAGAAACCGTTTATAGTGATAGTGTGCTCCCATATTTGCGGCGACAGGGAAGCGACGCACACGTGCTTCTCGCCATCGTAGATAAGTTTTTCGTAAACTTCGTCGGAGATAATATAGAAATTATTCTTTACGGCGAGTTCGCCAAGGTGGCGCAAACTCTTTTCGTCATAGACGGCCCCTGTCGGATTGTTGGGTGTATTGATCAGCACTGCGCGAGTTTTAGGTGAAATTGCCTTTTCAATAGCGCCCATGTCAAGCTGGAATGTGTTTGGATCGGTGTCAACCAGCACCGGTACGGCATCGGCCAGTTTAATGATTTCCACATAGCTCACCCAGCATGGCTTGGGGAGAATAACCTCGTCGCCGGGGTTGCATACGGATAAAATCGCGTTGTTGAGCGCCTGCTTCGCCCCTACTGATACGACAATATCGTTGGGGCTGTAAGATACGTTGTTGTCGGTTTTCAGTTTTTTTGCGATTGCCTCGCGAAGGGGCATAATCCCGTCTACTTCGGTATATCTTGTCTCGCCGCCTTTCATGGCTTTGACGGCTGCTTCGATGATGAAATCGGGCGTGTCGAAGTCTGGCTCACCGACGTTCAGGCCGATGATATCTTTTCCTTCAGCTTTTAAACGGGAAACGGTCTTGTTTATTTCCACAGTCGCCGATGGGATCATCCGAAGAATTCGTTCGCTTTTCATTCTGTAAACCTCCATAAGTTTTAGAGCCGCGGCTCCTTTTTTGTTCAAATATCTGCATTATAGCGTAGACACGGCCAGTATAGTTAATTAAATAAAATAGCCAACGGTTCTAATGCACTATAACCATAATGCGATTTATGTGGACAAGTATAAAAACGCGGACTATACTTTGATAGAAACGCGAGGGTATCATTGATAGAAACGCTGGCCTTGCTTTGATAAAAACGCGGGGTCGTATGGTTGGGATAAATATATTATATTGCATGGAGCTTGATTATGACTAAATTATTTGCCCGCTGGCAATTAAAGCGGATACAGGAAGTTTTAAAGACACGGCGCGTTGTCGTAATTTCCGGCCCCAGACAGAGCGGAAAAACTACACTGGCGCAGCAAGCGACATCTAAGCGAGATTCGTTTGTCACACTGGACGACAGCGCCATACTTACCACGGCTTTAACCGACCCTTTGGGTTTTGTGCGCCACGCAAAGGGAACAATGGTTATTGACGAGATACAAAAGGCCCCTTCCTTATTGCTGGCTATCAAGCAGGTGGTTGACGCTGATAATCGCCCCGGGCAGTTCCTTATAACCGGATCGGCGGATATCCGCAGCCTTCCAACCGTCACAGACAGTCTGGCCGGGAGAATATCGCATATACGCCTCAGAGGTTTGACTGTTGGTGAAGTTTTGGGAAATCAGCCGACGTTTTTGAAGCGAGCTTTTCAAAAAGATTGGCCGCTGCAAATCCGTGGTTATGATAAACCAGCAGTTCTTGAGCTGGCTTTTCGCGGAGGATACCCGGAAGTGTTACGGCTCGCGGAAACGGAACGTCGGGCATGGTTCGAGGATTATATCAGGAGCCTGCTGTCCAGAGACTTGCGTGACATCGCCAATATTCAACGTCAAGATGTTATGGAAGCGTTGTTGAACGTCCTAAGCGCCTGGTCAAGTAAGTATATGGATGCCGTGGCGATTTACAGTAAACTCTCCATAGTACGCAATACGTTTAACAGTTACGTTAATGCGCTGATTTTGCTTTGCCTGTTTGAAAAAGTGTCGCCGTGGATAAAGACAGACTATGACAGGGTAGGGCGCAGAGAAAAATTGTTCGCCACAGACACAGGATTGATGGCGCACCTGTTGAACTGGCGTCTTTCCGATGTTTTATTGGATTCCGACAAATCTGGGAAGATGGTTGAAACATTGGTATTCAATGAACTGAGCGCGCAGATAGACCTTGACTATCAATATTCTTTAAGCCATTACCGGGATAGAGAAAACAGAGAAATCGACTTTGTTATCAGAAACGATTCTGGAGGAGTTTTAGGGGTGGAAGTAAAGGCCGGCTCGGCTGTATCCCGTGAAGACTGTCGGCATATGGTATGGTTTAAGAACAACATCTTAAAAGACGAATCTTTTGTTGGCATCGTTCTATACACTGGCGAAACCGTCCTGCCCCTGGGGGAAGATATGCATGCCGTGCCTATTGCGGCGCTATGGAGTTGAAGAGAATTGGTATTATGGCGGTTTGAGAAAGCATAATCCAGTGGCGAGCGGATGTGCGTGGGAAGCGGGCGAATGCAATTCGCCCTTGCGATAATCAATTATAATATCGTTTTCCGCAAGGGCACCACCCCGGCGCTGTGCAGCATTTTTCGTCCGCAGAGATAGAGAAAACTGTTTCCCAAACCGGTATTTTTGGTGTGTTCGGCAGGTGGGTTTTTAACAGGCAATCAGAGCTGCAGACCTACCGGCGTGCGTTATAATACGCAGGGTGGCGCGTTTACTTTCCGTAACCCGGTCAGCGGGGCTTAAAGGGGGAAATACTGATGGAACGGCGTGAGTTTTTGAAAAAATCGTTGTCTTTGGGGCTTGGAGCCGGTATGCTTTTCCTTCCTCAGGGGCTGAGAAGTGGGGTAGTGCAGGCGTTGGTCAGCGAGCCGCCTGACCTCGTGGCCCTGAGGGGCGCGTCTCCAGGAGCGATGTTCGACAGAGGCATTGAGGCGCTTGGAGGCATGGGGCGTTTCGTGAAACCTGGACAGACCGTTGTTGTCAAACCCAATATATCTTTTGACCTACCGGAGGAAATGGGCGCCAATACGAACCCGGCGGTTGTTGAGCATGTCATCAGACATTGCATGAACGCTGGAGCTAGGCGCGTATATGTGATAGACCACGCGATTGAGCGGTGGGAAAGCTCGCTGGAAAGAAGCGGCATCGGCGCAGCCATCAGAGCTTCGGGCGGCATTCACGTTCCGTCAAACGAAGAAAGATTTTATCGGAGAGTCAGCCTGAACGGAGCAACCCTGACGAGCACGCAAGTTCACGAAGCTTTACTTGAAAACGATGTCCTTATCACAGTTCCTGTTCTGAAGCACCATGGCGGAACGGGAGTCACCATCGCTATAAAGAACCTCATGGGCTGCGTCTGGGATCGCCGCGAATATCACAGGATAGGGCTTCACCAGAGCATAGCTGATTTTTTGCACGTAAAAAAACCTGTCCTGAGCGTAGTGGACGCGCATCGCGTAATAACTCGCCACGGGCCAAGGGGAGGCTCGCCTGATGACGTTGTCATGATGAATTCTCAGATTATCTCCCCCGACCCTGTCGCCGCTGACGCGGCCTCGGCCATGATGCTGAACCGTGAGCCGTCGGATATAGGTCACATTCGCCTCGCCTCAGAGGCCGGATTTGGGGAAATCGACCTGACGAAGCTTAACATCGAACGGATTTCACTGTAAATCATGCCGGCAAATTCTAAACGCCTTGCGTATCGTTTATTTTCCTGGGGCCGCCTGTTTCTGGCTCTTGTCATTCTGGCACTTTTCTTTTGTGTATATTTTTCGCAGCTTATGAGATGGAGCGACATTCGAATTGCTCTCATGAGTACGCAATTCACTGGTATTTTGCTGAGAACGGACGTGCTTTTATTCGCGGCTGCCGCTATTCTTGCTGTTGCGGCATTTGCGGGGCGATGGTACTGCTCCGTGCTGTGCCCATTTGGAACATTGCAGGAGGCCGCGTGGAGAATAAAGCGTGCATTTAAAGCCATGTCTGGCAAACTTATCGGAGATCGTTTCGCCATGTGGAGGCACCGCTTTATATCGCCCTGGCGTTTGCGTTATATCGTACCTGTTTTGACAGGAATCGGGCTTATGTTTGCCGTGCCACAGTTTTTCCTGACAATGGATCCTATCTCGAATTTCGGGCGCGGTGTGCGAAGCGCATATCTTCTTATAAGCGAAGGCGCTGCTTCAATGACGTTTTTCACGTGGGCGGCGTTCGGTATGTTCGCGTTTATTCTCGTGCTGGCGGTGGTTAGAGGGCGGCGGTTCTGTGACTGGTGTCCGGCCGGTATTCTGCTCGGTGCGTTTGCGCCTGTCGCGCCGTTTGGTATGCGCCTGGAAAAAGACGCCTGCGTTTCCTGCGGCAAATGCGAGCCAGCCTGCCCAATGAGCTGCATCGACGCGAAAGGAAAATTTCTGGACGAATCTCGCTGCGTCCTCTGCTTTAGCTGTGCGGGAGAATGTGCGTTGGGGGCGTTGGAATACGGCTCTGTTCCAGCCGCTGAAAAAGCAGAGCGGCGAGCATTTTTTAAGAAAAGTGGACATGCCCTGAGCCTTCTGGCTGGGGCGGGATATCTGGGCGGCGTTGCACTACGCCATGTTATTCCAAATTGGGTCACGAGCACAAGTATTTCAGGCCCGATACCGCTTATCATGCCGCCTGGCGCACGGGATATTGACCATTTCACGACAAACTGTATCGCCTGCAAAGCCTGCGCGGCGGCGTGTCCGGTGCAAATTATCCGAACTGATAACGGTCTTCCCAATCTGGATTTTACGGATCACTATTGTCAATTTGGCTGCATGGAGTGTTCGAGCGTCTGCCCTTCGCAGGCTCTGCGCCGTTTCGCGGACATTGGAGTGAAGCAGAGGACGCGCATCGGGCTGATAGAGCTGAATCTGGAGCATTGCGTTGTGATGGAGGGTCATGCCTGCGGAGCCTGCGCGGAGGTGTGCGCGCCTAGGGCGCTTCAAATGGAGCCTGTTGTTCCGGGTGAGCCGCTGACGAAGCCGGTGTTTCACCCCGAATATTGCATTGGCTGCGGGGGATGTTATCACGTGTGCCCTATCCGATGGGAGCCTAGGGCGATAACGATAGCTGGTGTAACGCCCCAGACCTTGACGCCTGGTATGTACAGGTCGGAAAACGGTGCCGGGCAGGGTTTTTATTTCCTGAACGGTTTCCCGTTTTAAAATAAACTCACCCTGCTCCTGCGAGACTTAACCTATATTCATGAGGGGATGGAAGTTCCAGGGGGAGTATTTACTAAGGAGGACTAAGTTATGAATTTGGGAATGGGTCAAATAGCCCTTTTAATTGTGCTGGCTCTGGTGTTGTTTGGGCCAAAGCGCTTGCCAGAAATGGGTAGTGCCGCAGGCAAGGCCATACGTGAATTTAAAGCCGCGCTTAACAGCGTCGAGGTTAAAAAAACCGATGACAACGCGGATAAAACTGAGGGAGATGACGGCATAAAATAAGCCGCGTACTATGGAAGAGTGGATAGAACACCTTGAAGAACTGCGGCGGCGTATCATCGCCGTGCTGGTGGTTTTTTTCGCGGCGGCTGTAACGGCCTTCGTGTTTTCATCTTACATCGCCGCGTTTCTGATTGCTCCGCTGGATGCTTTTCAGATAAAACTCCACGCCTTTGCTCCGACCGATATATTTATGGCTTATATGCGGCTTGCGTTTTGGGCGGGTGCGGTTTTCACAGCGCCGTTTTTTTGCCTGCAGGCCTGGCTGTTTTTATCCCCAGGGCTGCGCGGCAGCGAGCATCGTTACGCCGCCGCTGTTCTGTTTGTCGTTCCCGTACTTTTTTTTATTGGGGCGGGGTTGAGTTATCGCTTTATGGCTCCGATGGTTTTTGGATTCTTCCTGTTCTTCGGCGCGGGGGATGGCATTGAGGCGCTTTGGAGCTTCAAAGAATATCTAGCGCTTCTGTTCAACATCATGATTGCTGCCGGCCTGATGCTGCAATTCCCGCTGGCGCTCTTTATCCTGATCGTTACAGGAGTCGTTTCTGCCGCGCGGGTTGCGTATTACCGAGGCCACATCATTTTCCTTATTTTTTTGACGGCGGCGCTAGTTACCCCTCCCGATGTCATTTCACAAATAATGCTGGGCGTTCCTCTTTATCTTTTGTTTGAGGGCACTCTGTGGCTCGGTAGAATGTTGAGGCGGGAAGGGTAGGAATTCCCGCCGCTCTGCGAGTCCCTTATCAGGCATGGGGATTGACAAACATAATTATATATCTATAAATTTCGCATATCACATCACAACGTAGCTGAATTGCATTATAATACAGCTATCATGTTGGGGGTGTTAAATTATGATGATAAAGCCGTCGGCTGCCATACGGAACAACTACAGAAAAGTAGCTGATTATTGCCTTGAAACGGGCCAGCCGGTTTTTCTGACCAATAATGGCGAAGGCGAACTGGTAGTCATGTCTATTCAAGCATGGGAGGAAGAGCGCCAGCGAATTCTTGTAGAGGAAGCTCTGTTGAAAATAGAGGCTGAAGAAAAGGTAGGAATCGCGCTCTATACGCCTGCTGAAGAAGTATTCACAGAGCTCGACCGAATCATTGACGAAACTGAGGCTGCCGTTTTGTGAGTAATGAGCAGAATCGATATACAGTTGTTGTTCATGATAAAGCTGTGCAAATGCTGTACTCCCATATACGATTTGTAGCTAATGTGAGCGTTAGCGCTGCTCGTAAATTAAAAAGCAGGCTTTATGATGCATTTATTTCTCTGGAGAAAATGCCATTTCGCTGTCCGGTATATCGTACCCACAACACATCAGCCAACTATCACCAATTGATTGTAGGGCGCTATAAGATTATTTTTGCTGTTAACGAAAAAAATATGGTTGTTAGTATCAGGTATATTTTAGACACAAGGCGGAAAAATGATCTGTAATACCAAGGTCAGGCTCGTGTTACCTTGTGAAGAATAGTTTTGCGATAATGGGCGGCAAAGCGCCGCCCATTTCTATTCATCAATATAACTGTCGAAATATCCCGATATGTGTACTACCGGAGTTCCTTTGTCGCCGGAGCCGGAGACAAGGTCGCATAGGGAGCCGATAAGGTCAGAGTAGTGGCGCGGGGTGGTTCCGAGCGATAATTTATCGTCTTTGGCGGCTGTGCTGTGTTTGCTCTCTATGGCTTGCGAAACGGCTTTACGAGCCTCATCGGCTGTGGCGTTTCCTGTGCTGTCAGCCACAAGCTTCAATTTAATCTCGTTTGGCGTACCTTCCAACCCGTCGGTATAACCTGGGGATACTACAGGGTCGGCGAGTTCCCATATGCCGCAGACGGGGTCTTTAAACGCGCCATCGCCGTAGATGAGTACTTGCATGTTTTTTCCTGTCTCGCGGAAAAGCGCGGCTTGCAGCTCGTTTACGAAGGGCTTGCAGTCGCGCGGGAACAGCTTCAGGCTTGAATCGCTGGAATAATTCGAGCCAAGGAGTCCGTATTCCGGGTTATAGCCCGACCCCTTGCCGATGGGTGAGTTGCAGATTTCGGTGAGGTCGCAGAGCCAGTTTGCGCCGCCTTTGCGTAATATTTCACGATGCATGGTGCGGGCATGGATGCTCGCAATGATGACATTCTGGTCGCGTTTAAGAATGTCGAGCGGGTTGTTGGTAAACCATAATTCAATACGGTCGGGATCCGGGCTGCGGTAAAGCTCCACATAATCAACGCCGGTGAAGGTGTGTTTGTATCGCCCGAACGTGTTCTCCCACGTGGATTCATCAAAGCACTCGGAAACAAGGCCAGAGTTTTTCTCGTAAAACGCTACTGGGTTGATGATGTGGTTTCCTACCTCGTCGAAAGGGTATGTCGTGTATATGCGAATTTTTCTGGGGGCCGGAACGCCTTTTACAATTCCGCGCAGCATCGGCAAAAACCTGTTTCGGCTTAGGATAGGGAAAGCAATAGCGATGTCGCCATCGGGTATTTTGCCGGCAACGTCTTTCGCCACGTCGTCAAGGGAGACGACATTGCCCTGTCCTCGGGCGAAAAAAGACTCAGTAACGCCAACAATGTCGCGGTTCTTGAACTTGAACGGCTCATTTTTAGCGGCCAGAACTAGGTTATCTGTGATAATTTTAATCAGGTCGTCCCCTTTGCGGACGATAGGCATCCGAATACCGCGTACTGTAGTTCCTGTGCAGCGCATTTCAGTTGCTCCTTTCTGTACCGCCGCTTTTGCTTTTTTGCCAGTCTCTGGTGTTTTCTGAAGCGGCTCACAAAACGATATTTTACCTTATAAATTTTGGAATGTCCGCATGCAATTTAGCTGGTGCGGGCAAACAATCGATGCCTGCGTCCTGTATAATTAAATAAATCCCAAGATTCACAGGTAGATTTTCATGACAAGACAGAGGGGGTGCTTTCACGTGACGGAAAAAGCAGAAGAAAAACATATCGGAGAGCGCAAGCCGGCGGGGATATTCAAAAGGTGTCTTTACGCCTTCGGTAGGTTTGCCCTGAGGCTTCTTTTCAGGGTCGAGGTTCGCGGTCTGGAGCACTACCACGCAGCAGGTGACAAAACGCTGATTCTGCCTAATCACGTATCACTGCTCGACCCCGTGCTGATTGTGCTTTTCCTTCCTGAATCGCCTTCTTTTGTCATCAGTGCACTCGTTTCCAAATGGAGATGGGTGCGGCCATTTCTGGCTTTGGAGCGAACGTGGCCAATTGATCAGACGAATTTCCTGGCTATGAAAGGGCTGATTACGGAGCTGAAAAAGGGAGGACGCTGCGTGGTTTTCCCGGAGGGCCGCATCAGTACGACCGGCAGCATTATGAAAATTTACGAAGGAGTAGGCTTGATGGCCGAAAAAACAGGCGCAATGCTGCTGCCTCTTCGTATAAATGGAACTCAGTTCCTTAAAGGTTCGTATCTTGACGGAAAATATCCCACCTGGTGGTTCCCTAAAATAACCCTGACATTTTTGCCGCCGCGCCGCATCGAAATTCCAGAGGACGCGCGTGGGCAAAAGCGGCACGAACTAATGCGGCTTTTTATTGAAGATATTATGCGCGACGCCGCTTTTCAGGCGATTGGACACAGAAAAACGCTCTTTCAGGCGGTGCTTGAGGCTAGGGATACTTACGGGCGCGGGCGGATCATCGCCATGGACGTCACTATGAAGGCGTTCAGCTACGATAAACTGATCACAGCGTCTCTGGTGCTTGGAAATATTTTCGTGCCGATCACGCAAAAGGGCGAAAATGTTGGAATTATATTGCCAAGCAGCATAACCACGGTGGCCATGATTCTGGGGCTGTCGCACCGGGGACGCGTACCGGCCATGCTGAATTTTTCGGCGGGGCTGAAGAACATCCTCGCCTGTTCTGCCGCAGCCCAAGTCAAGACTGTCGTTACCTCACGCCGCTTTGCTGAGGCGGGCAAATTTGAATCCCTGATGGATTCCCTGCAGGAAAGCGGTCTTAAAATCATATGGCTGGAAGATTTTGCGAAAGCCAACGTCAGCATTTTCACCAAAATCAGCGCGTGGTTTAAAGCGCGTTTCATGCGCGTTTCGGACGCAAAAGGCGATCCTGATGCTCCTGCCCTGCTGCTTTTTACCTCCGGCTCCGAAGGAACGCCAAAAGGCGTTGTACTTAGCAACGCCAATATAGTGGCCAACCGGAACCAGCTGATATCATCCATAGACTTCTGCCCAAAAGATGTAGTGATGAACGCTATGCCGATGTTCCATGTCTTCGGCAGCGCCATCGGAACCATGATGCCTCTTCTTACCGGAATGAAGACGTTCTATTACCCCACACCTCTGCATTATCGCATTATTCCCACGATAGCTTACGAGATAAATGCCACGGTCATGCTGGGAACGGATACGTTCCTTTACGGCTTCGCGCGCAACGCGCACCCTTACGATTTTTACAATGTGCGTTACGTTGCTGCTAGCGGTGAAAGACTGCGCGAGCGCACTAAAAAACTCTGGAATGACAAATTCGGCATCCGCCTGCTTGAGGGATACGGTTCAACGGAGGCTTCCGTTATCGCGGCCAACACGGCTTTGAATTTCAACACCGAAACGATGGGGCGGCTGCTGCCTGGAATGTCCGCCAGAATCGAACCCGTGCCCGGGATAAACGAGGGCGGGCGCTGTTACCTGAAGGGGCCAAGCGTGATGCTTGGTTACATAAAGGCCGACAAGCCGGGAATTGTGCAGCCGCCAGAAGATGGCTGGTACGACACAGGCGACATTATTCATGTTGACGATTACGGCTTCATGACCATAAAAGGACGCGCCAGGCGATTTGCGAAAATAGGAGGGGAGATGGTCTCTCTCACGGCGCTGGAGGAAGAAGCCGAGCGCGTGTGGCCAGGCATACGCCACGCTGTCCTATCTGTGCAGGACGATCGCAGAGGAGAGCAGCTCATGTTGATCACAGAAAAGCAGGGCGCCGACCGCGACGAGCTTTTTGCCCACATGAAAGAAAGAGGCTACGCGGAGTTGTCGATACCCAAAAAAGTTATAGTCGTTCCGAACCTGCCTCTTCTTGGCTCAGGGAAAACAAACTACCCTGAATTGACAGAGCTTGTGGCGGACCAGTGACTCTGTTGCTGTAAAAAACGTGACGGATAGAGATTTGTATCTACGTCTATCCGTCACGCGCCGCTGCTAGATAGTATCGTCACGAGATATTATTTATGATAAACTTTCTCTATATGAAATAAATTACATACAGGGCAACAGCATTTACATTTTTTTGCCAAAGACAATGTTGTGTAAGACTTCGTAATTGAGTGCGGTTTTGAGCATCTTCTTTCTGGCACCAAGCCGCTTACTGCCGAGCTCTGCCTTGCGTGTCAGGGACAACGTGGTTTTTCGTCGAACATTCATATTCAGAGGAGAATTATCCTTGCGACTCATTGATGCGTCCTCACGGAATATTACATCCAATTTCCAATGAAGCTGGTTTTCTATAGACCAATGCTTTCTTACGGCATACGCGA
>Ga0123352_10016420_pt1 | contig 11797 bp, 9 predicted proteins | sample TergutLab28metaG_FD_89700 | JGI IMG/M metagenome (GOLD analysis project Ga0123352, IMG submission 89700) | Labiotermes labralis P1 segment gut microbial communities from Petit-Saut dam, French Guiana - Lab288 P1 | ecosystem: Host-associated > Arthropoda: Insects > Digestive system > Gut ...
CGTTGTATCGGACGGTGATGGTGTAACAGATGCGCCAAACGTTTCCATTACAGCTTTACGGTACGGTTTTTGCATTGCAGATACTTTAACCATGAAAACTTTCAAATCCAATCCAAAGTAACTACACGCCATTGATAACGCAGTACCCCACTGCCCTGCTCCTGTTTCGGTCGCAACACCTTTGAGGCCTTGTTCTTTTGCATAATAAGCTTGTGCAATGGCTGAATTTAGTTTGTGGCTTCCTGATGTATTTCCACCCTCATATTTGTAGTAGATTTTTGCCGGTGTGTCTAGTGCTTTTTCAAGGCAGTAGGCTCGCACCAAAGGTGATGGTCTGTACATTTTATAGAAATCACGAATCGGTTCGGGAATTTCTATGAACCGATCTTTGTCATTAAGCTCTTGCTTGACCAGTTCTTTGCAAAAGACAGGCTCAAGTTCTTCTTCGGTCATCGGTTTGAGTGTTCCGGGGTTAAGTATCGGGCGATGATCCGTTTTCATGTCGGCACGTATATTATACCATGCCCTTGGTATCTCATCTTCTGTTAGGTAAATTTTGTACGGTACTTGTTGATTTGACATTGTTCTTCCCCTTTCACTTTCTGCCTCGTTTGTGAGGCTTTGGAGCTAGGGCATATATGATGTGTCCCTGCTCCGATGGTTATGGAGACAAAGATAAAAACCCTCGCCTCTACAAATGAATGCAGGGACAAGAGTTACAACTCCTGCGGTACCACCCGGCTTGACGCAATTGCGCCCACTCATTGCACACCATCATGTGCTGACTTTTTGTTACGAAGAGCCACCTCCGTCTCACATACTCACTCCCTTGCTGTCTCAGTTACCTGCAAAGACCTTTCTGCTCGCCCTCCCGGGTCCATTCGTCAACGCCACCGTGCTACGATTCCACCACCCGCAACTCTCTTAAAAACGGTCAGGAAGCTGACTACTCACTCCCGTTCATCGGTTTATTGTGCCTATTATTATTGATAATTAGTGAATTGTCAAGTATTTTTTTTAGTAAGCTCTGCCGCTCTGATAAAATATGCCAAAAGACAAGGTAAGTGCAGCTTGTGATTATAGCGACAAAGGTTTTTATGGATCAACTACAAATAGCTCCATAAACCGCGTTAAAATCGCGGCGCTATGTGCGCGGGTGGTGGTACTCCTTGATGCTAAGGTGGTGCTCGTAGTGCCTGTGATGAGATTGTTATACACAGCCCAACGCATGGCATCTACCGCCCAGCTACTGACTGCGTCTCTGTCCGAGAAGTGGTTCCAATCAAAATTAGGCGACACGGTGACATCGTGACCTTTGGCTCTGGCATACCGAAACAGCATGGTAGCAAACTGCTCTCTGGTAACAGCATCCCTGGGCACGAACATGCCAGACCCTACGCCCTTTGCTATGCTCTCTGAAAAAGCCCAGGCAATCGCATGTGTGTACCAGCGGTCAGCTGCCACATCCCGGAAAACGAATGAGACACCTCCCAACGGTTGCTCTTCCATGCGCCAGAGGGTAACCGCAAGCATGGCGCGAGAAAAATCCATATTGGGCGAAAACAACCCATTCCCGGTTCCGTGCATAATATTTTGCGCGGCTATTGACTCAATATAGGGTCGATACCAGGCATTGGGACACACGTCAGTGAAATTAACAAGGGGCGGTTTTGGTGTTGGAGACACGTCTGTAGGATTAGTGGGGGGTGGTTTTGGTATTGTCACAACTAAAGTAAGCGATGCTGTATGCCCCCCATCTACCGTTGCCACCGTAATCGTAGTGCTTCCAACGGATACAGCCCGAACAAGGCCGAGTTCATTCACTGTTGCGACAGCCGGATTGCTCGATGACCACACTACATTTTGATTTGTAGCGTCAGCCGGGGCAACGGTGGCTGCTAAGGGGAGCGTTTGTCCGATTGTCAAGTTGCGTGTATCCGTCCCGCATATGGACACGGCTGTGGTAGGGATGGGCTGTCTCTGCCATACCCATGTATCCGCCATAGTCGCGCCATCGTAAGTTTCCATTAGTTCGGTCGAGGTCAGTACAAATTGACCTTGCGGAGTGCTTACTGTACCACTGCCAACATTCTGCCAGTACCCGGTGTAGGTGTCATTTTGCAAAACTTGGGGCAGTTCGGCTTCACCTCCACCTACAAAAGTAAAGTTTTCTCCCAATGTAAGCTGACGCAGGGAGGCTGCACCCCAAAACATTGAACTCATATCTTTCACGTTGCTTACATCAAAACCAGATATATCTAATACCGTTACTTCCTCCATAACAGAAAACATATGCGACATGATTGTTACATTGCTCGTATCGAAGTACTCCAGACCCTCAATGCTAGTTACATTCGAGAGTCCCGAAAACAAAAATTTTAAGGATGACACTCCAACAACCGGACCGGTAAAGTGAATCTTATTAATTCTATCTCGATGAAACCACCACGGGCTCCGCCATGGCCAACTCACCGACTGGATATACCCTTTATCCACCACCAACGTACCATCAGCATATAAACGCCAAGGTGCACCATCGTAAGTGTTGCGGTATCCAAGAAATCTGCAAGAGTCAATTATAGACTCGGCAAATGCAGTAGGAGAAAACAGCGTGAACATCATGCAGAAAACTAAGAGCAAACAGAACACGCGCTGAAAGCTTTTTCCATTTAAGTACATAAAACCACCCTCCCATTCCTACATAAGCACTATTGCACAATAAGCGAATTAAATATACTATAATTTTAGAGAATATGCAATATGGTTTCTCCGATTTAAAAAAAATATTTTCTCGTAAATTGTTTTTTGTTTTCTTGACATTTTGATTTAATCCAGTGTATAATCGTTCGGTGCTTGCTGGTGTGGCGGAACAGGTAGACGCCCGGGACTTAAAATCCCGTGAGTGAATAACTCGTGCCGGTTCGATTCCGGCCACCAGCACCAAAACCCGACAATCCGAACCGCACCATACATCAGTATTGGTGACGAGTTCGGATTTGTGATTTGGGCAAAGTGAGTGTTATGGTATCGGCGGTTTGGGTTTACTCAATCCTCCGATTCTAACTGATGCATATTCGCTTTACAAATATTTTTGTCACCGCTAGAGAGCATTCTTTTCATCGTAGTTACCACAAGAATCATACCTTCTTTCGTTGTTCTTCCAGATCGGATAATGTATTTTTCAAAATCCGCATAATCCAGTAAACATAAACACTGGCAAAAAATGGCAGCACATAAGCTGGCAAGATACTAAATGCCGTTGCGATAAAAGCCGAAATGACCAAATTATAAAGTGTAATCGGCCATCGCTTAAATGTCCAATAGATTGATAAAAAACACAAGTTTTTAAGGCGCATCTCAAACCGCGATAAAATTGCAAACCCGTATAAACCAATCATCAAAACCAGTGTTATCAACAGCATGAAAATTATTGATAACCAAAATGTACTAAAAATAAGCCCGAGATTAATAATCATACTTATCAATAATAACGATAATATAGCTCCGAACGAAAATCCAATTTTAAAATTCATCGCATAGCCTTTTAGATAAGTTTTTACCGGATTAATATCACCCTCTCGCACCAATTTACCCATACTGTAAAACAACGCTCCAAGTGCCGGGCCAACCGGTAAAAAGCTAATGAATAGAAACAACGTTGTACTAATTAGGTTTGTTTCAAAGAGAACAATGATTAACAAAACATTTGATAAGATGAACAATAAATTTGTTATAAAAAAAATGTAAATGTAGGTGGTAATTTTATATAACAAGCTGTCCACAAAGTTTTTTTTCACTTAAATCACCCACTTTCCGGGAGTTTCTGTTGTATCTGCTTGAAATGAGCAAGGCCAATGAATAGCCTTGCTCATTTAATCGGACAAAATACTTACTTATCTGCTGGCAAGCCACGCATCAAATTGACGTTGCATTTCAGCAATAATCTCATCACCGCCGGCAAGTTCAATTCTAGTGTTGATTGTATCGATATGAGCATCAACATCAGCAACTAGTCCCATAGATAGTGGTTCTCTAAACTCATCCATGATATTGCTGACTGCTGCCAGTTGTGCTTCAAATCCTGCCGGATCAAAGACAAATCCCATTGACGGTGGAATATGGAATGCCGCATTGATTGCCGCATATTCAGCTTCAATATCAGGGAAGTCTGCCGGTGGTGTACGTACAAATTGGTTTAAACCAAACTGCCACGGTCCGCGATTGAAGTACTCTTCACCACGTGGAAGGCGCTCAGCATATCCGGCAGCATTTCTTTCCCAATGCGTACCTTCGATTCCCCAGGCGATGTAGTTATTAAGTGTTTCGTCTGTCTGTAGCAAGTAAATGAAGCGTACTGTATCTTCAGGGTTGTTTGTTCGCGACCCGATAATGTTACCTTCGAAGTTAACACCTGTTCCAAACGGTTGATATAATTGAACTGTGTACAATCTCAAGCCATCAAATTGATTTGATAGAGATTCACGCGAGCGATCACTGCCGCTGTATACCTGCATGGATCCCAGCCACTCGTCATGTCCAAGTGCAGCTGCATATTGCGTTGCTCCAATGCCGTCCGGGAGGTACATAAGCCCTTCTTCAACCATTATACGAATTTGGCGGAAGTTTTCTCTCGTTGTTTCTAAATCAAATACATTTCGTACCAAATAAGGGTCGGCACCATACACATCAAATCCAAACACTTGCGCACTAATATAGTGGAAGGGCTGCGCTGATGAAGCAAGCTGCCCCGGCGCCCCAATCATCGGATAACGAACATCATCCTTCACTGTTCTCAAAAAATCAGCAAGCTCGGCATGAGTGAATCTAGCCGGAAGTGTAATTCCCATTTCATCGATCAAATCTGCATTAAATGCATAGTGAATAGTTGGTGTTAATGCAGTCCCTGTTCCCGGCATCATATAGATTCCGCCATCTGTGAAACGCATTCTACTAACAAAGTCATCGCCAAATCTGTTAAGTAAATCTTGACCATTTGCTTCCAGCCACGGGCTCATATCTAATAATAACCCTCTTCTGGCGAGATCCGGGAAGCGACCATGCCACGTATAAACGATATCAATCGCATCACCGGCAGAAAGTCTTAATTCATTCATATCTGCAAGTTCGTCCCAACCTAAGCTAACGATGTTTACCGCCAACCCGAATTGTGCTAAATATTCATTCATTGCTTCCCATACCATTTCTGAATCTTCTGCATCACTGGCGCCCGGCATGTACCAGTCTAGTGTTACGATTTCAGTTGGTTCCGTTTCCGGTTCCGGATCTGTGTCCGCTTCCGGTGCCGGTGTCGGATCTGCATCTGCTTCCGGTGCCGGTGTCGGATCTGTGCCCGCTTCTGGTGTCGGATCAGCATTTGTGCCACATGCAACTAATGCAAATGACAACAGTAAAACAGCAAGCAGTCCTAATAATTTGAATTTTTTCATTTTTCTTCCTTTCTATATGTGTGTTTAATATTTTTTTGCTAACTTACCTTTGATGTGAATCTAAAAATTTGTTATCACCAACTCTCATTATTTTTGATTTACCAAATTCACATTTTTATTCTTTTACCGCTCCCACCGTCATCCCGCTAACAAAATGCCGTTGGAAGAATGGATAAATCGCTAATATTGGCAACGTTGAGACTACAACAATTGCCATCCGCACAGTATCTGTTGAAATATTTATAACCATATCAGCATGTATTAAATGCGCATTTTCAATAATAAATCTTATTTCGTTCTCAATTCGTACAAGCATCAATTGCAACGGTTGAATGTGATTGCCATCAATGAAAAGCATTGCTTGAAACCAGTCGTTCCAATAGCCAATTGTCAGGAATAAGGCGATTGTCGCAATCCCCGGTAATGATAATGGTAAAATAATTCTGAGATAAATTTTCCATTCATTCGCCCCGTCAATATAAGCTGATTCAATTAGTGCCGAAGGAATCGCCATCTTGTAGAAGGTTCGCAAAACAACAATCGAAAATGGCGACATTGCCAGCGGTAAAATTAATGCCCAAATAGTATTTCTTAATCCAAGAATATTGTTCATTAAAACGAAGTGGCCAATCAGCCCGCCGCCAAAGAGCATCGGAATTAAAATCAACCACGTCATAAAATTTTTATACTTATAATCCGGCCGTGATAATGGGTATGCAAAGGTTGACATCAAGAAAATCCCGACTAACGTTCCGACAATTGTAATCAGAACCGACCAACCAACAGCACCAACAACAGAGGGGTCGGAAAAAATAACCTGATACCCTTCTAAGCTAATGGCACGCGGAATGAAACTGAAACCATACAGAATAAGCGAGTCGCCATCTGAAATCGACACCATCACAACTAATATGAACGGCAAAGCGCTTAAGATTGTAAAAATCGCAAGAATACCTGTTACAAGCCAGTTGGCCGGTCTGCTAATCTTGCCGAACTTCGACGCACTCTCGCCCAGCGTTTTAGCTGGAGGGCTCTTATAAGTCTCTTCTTTTTCTCTTTTAAGCATACTCTTTAGCATAATAATCTCCTTTCATCTGAAAGTTTGATTAGTCATATTTTTCGGATAAGACTAGAACATTGCTGAGCCACGGTCAATTTTTCTTACAGTAAAGTTAGTGGCAAGCACAAGGGATAGACCCACAACTGACTGAATAAACGCAACTGCCGCCGTTATACTAAAATCACCAAAATTGCGCATTCCGCGGTAAATATAAGTATCGATTACTTGCGTTACCGGGAAGAGCAGTCCTGAACCGCGCGGAACCTGGTAGAATAATCCGAAGTCAGCCCGCATAATTCCACCAACTGCTAAAATTAATAAGATAACAATAATAGGACGCAGCATCGGGAAAGTGATTTTTGTAATTTGCTGCCACTTTGACGCCCCGTCAATCATTGACGCCTCATAATACGACTTGTCAAATCCGCACATCGCCGCCAGAAAGATAATCATGTTATAACCAACCCCGCGCCAAATGTTAACCAGTGGTAGCAGGAACGGCCACCAACGCGGTTCAGCATAGAAATTGATTTGCTCAAAACCCCATTGGTAAAGCATTGCGTTAACCATTCCGCTTCTGGTATTCAAAAAAGCAAAAACAATGTTTGTTATAACCATCATTGACAAGAAAAACGGTACAAACAGTACACTTTGAAATAATTTTGACAAAAAGCGACTATGGATTTCGTATAACGCCAGAGCAAAGATAAGCGGCACGACAATTCCCAAGATGATAAAAACGATGTTATACAGAACCGTATTACGAATAATCAGTTGAGCATCACCCATCCGAAATAACATTTCAAAGTTAGAAAATCCAACCCATTCGTTACTGAGAATGCTTTGGAAAAATGTCCCCGTAACGGTATGGCGTTGGAACGCCAACACAATAGCTGTCATCGGTATATAAGAAAAGATAAAAATATACACCGCACCCGGCAATGACATCATCAACAAAGGACCATTCTTTTTAAACGTGCGCAGGAAACGCTCCATTCTTTTGATTTTACCCATGCTCGGCGTTGCAACAGTTTTGTTTTCTATCATTTCAAAACCTCCTCAATCAACAACCATAAGTTAATATAACATTCTTAATGTAGCATGTAAAGACCTAAATGTCTACAATTTGAAAAATTTACGGAAATTTACATCCCGCGCCGATAAGTATAATTTTTTTTAACTTTTTAATGACTTTTTTTAACTTTTTAATGACAGGCTCCTTGTTTTTTTTGATAGATTGATATAAAATATTTGCATTGTATGCATTGGGAATGATATTGTCAACAATATGATAATATGGTTATGCCGTTATTTTTGGTATTTTTGATTACAGATTTAAAAACATTTTATTTGATGAGGTATAACATATGCACAAATTACCCGAAGAATCATATTTCGAATCACCCTTTCCTCATGGCAAGTATTTGGAGTTTACTATGTATGAATATGGTCATCATCGTTGTCCTCCGGGGTATTCCGTAGAGCCATTTGATAAGCATCATTATCTTTTTCACTATGTACTTTCCGGTACGGGAAAATTCATTACAAAAGACAAAGAAGGCGAAACAAAGGAATATCCTGTTAACCCCGGCGAAGGGTTTATGCTTTATCAGGAACAAGATGGGACTTACATCGCTGACGAGGAAAATCCGTGGCATTATGCATGGGTTAAGTTTAACGGATTAATGGCAAAAGACTTGATCGCAAGGGTAGGATTTGATTTTGATAACCCGATGTACCGCGCAAAAGACCAAGCAGGGCGAGACAAGGTTACCAAGGCGTTAACTGCCATTGTTAGAAATGCAGGTAGCCCGCATTTAGAACTGATGGGACGATTCTACATGTTCCTTAGCGCACTTGCAGAATCATCTGAAAGACAAGATGCGATGTCTATCGAAAGTCAGCAAGATATTCATTTAAAGAAAGCGGTTACCTTCATTGGGAAAAACTACAGTAAAGGTATTGGCGTACAGGAAATAGCCGACCACTGCGATATCCACCGTAGCTACTTGACCAAAATATTTAAGCACGCATTAAAGGAATCGCCACAGCACTTTTTAATCACTTTTCGGATAAAACGCGCCTGCGAATTGTTAGCAACGGGCAAGTACTCAATAAGTGAGCTGTGTACAAAAGTCGGATATCCAAACACAGTAAACTTCACACGTGCATTCAAACGTGAGGTAGGTCAGACACCGCAACAGTGGAAAAAACAGAAGACCACGCCAATGCGCCTAAAGAGTGTGCACTTTGAAAGTGATATATAAAATTAAACCCGCATATAATAAGAGGTATTGATATGATAACGCAAATAACAACAAAGGAAATCGATCTTGCTGTTTCTACGGCATTGCAAATTCTGCGGGAAGATGAATCAGCCGCTAAAAGCAGATTCAAACCAGCTGTAAGTATCAACAATATGTACCCATATGGAGAAAATGATGACTGGACAAACGGCTTTCACACTGGGCAATTCTGGCTTTCTTGGGAATTAAGCGGAGAATGCGCTTTCAAAGATGCCGCACTTGCGCATGTTGAAAGTTTTCACCGACGCATTACGGACCGCATTGTAACAGACCATCATGACATGGGATTCTTGTATACGTTGTCTTGCGTTGCCGCATGGCGGCTGACAGAAAGCAAAACAGGCAGAATGGCGGCTCTATTGGCAGCTGACAATCTTATCAGTCGTTTTCACGAAAAAGGTGGATTTATTCAAGCATGGGGTGCATATGGCGCGGCAGATAATTATCGTCTGATTATTGATTGCTTAATGAATCTCCCTTTACTCCATTGGGCTGCAGAAGAAACAGGCGATTATGAATATGCAAAAATCGCCAACATTCACACAGAAACCTCGTTAAAAAAACTTGTTCGCGAAGATTATTCTACTTACCACACCTACTACTTTGACCCAAAAACAGGTAACCCGTTAAAAGGAGTTACAGCGCAGGGATATAAAGATTCTTCCCCATGGGCAAGAGGACAGGCATGGGGAATTTATGGGCTTGCACTTTCATATCGCTATACAGAAAAAGACGAATGCATCGACTTGTTCTATAAAGTTACAGATTTTTTTCTGAGCCGATTACCGGACGATATGATATGTTATTGGGATTTAGATTTTACTGATGATGACAACGAGCCAAAAGATTCTTCTGCGGCGGTAATTGCGGCTTGCGGTATGTTGGAAATGGCAAAATATCTACCGGAAGAAAAAGCGAAATACTATACATCAATTGCAAAACAAATTGCAGGTTCCCTGGCGCGCAATTACACAGCAAAGCCTGGTGATTCAAATGGTTTGATATATCATGGGGTTTATGCTAAATCGTCGTCATATAATACCGTTTCTGATAGCGGTGTGGATGAATGCACTCTCTGGGGAGACTATTTTTGGATGGAACTCTTGATGCGTCTTTCTCGCAAATGGAAAATTTATTGGTAGAAGACGATTAATCTGTTACTACATTAGAGCGCGTTCCAATATGAATCTCAAGCACTGTATCCACAGTGTCCGGTAACGGGTAAGTCCAGTTTGTCACATCACCGAGCGTGACAAAGTACATGTCTTTGTATCTTCGGGAAGCAAATGACCCTGCACCGGAGCAAACCGCTTTGCCGTCACGCAAAAACCGTACAGATTTTATTTGGGATGGCGCAATCCCCACAAGTGCCAACGGTCCGATAGGCTCTTCAAAAACATGGGCATAAATGATGTCGCCATTTCGTGTATAACGCCCCCAGTCAGGCTTAGGAAGGCCTGCATCACCGCAACCATATATGCTCTCGTTGTTAACGGACATCCACTTACCAATCTCCGCAAGTATTTCAAGAGACTCTTCCGGAATTTCCCCAAAGGGATTCGGTCCGACATTAAGCAGCATGTTTCCGCCCTTTGACACACATTCAACTAACTTATGAACCAGCAATTGTGGACGCTTAAACACTGTATCAGTAGGGACGTACGACCAGTTATTATTCAAAGTGGTGCATAGTTCCCAAGCAATAGCATCGCCGTTATTTTTTGTAGGCCCTTTATCGGGAATATACTGCTCCGGTGATGCAAAGTCACCGGCATAGATTTTCGGTGTTTCCTCATATATACTGCCCGGTGTCCAGCCCGAGCCTTCAAGCCTGTTGTCTATAATAACATCGGGCTGATACTTACGTACCATTTTAATCAATTCGCTTGCGCGCCATTTTTCGCCTGCCATTTCATCATATGAAAAGTCGAACCATAAGATATCCAATTTGCCATAGTTTTTGCAAATTTCTTCTATTTGACCATGCATAAAATCCAGATATAAGTCAAAATCCACAGTTTCATTTTCATATGCCGGGTTTTCACGCATCGGGTGAAATTTGTCGCCGTATTTTGGAAAATGCGGATGATGCCAATCCAACAAGGAAAAATACAACCCTACCTTTAGCCCTTCGGCACGCACAGCCTCTACATATTCTGCAACCAAATCACGACCAAAAGGTGTGTTGGTGGATTTGTAGTCTGATAGTGCCGAATCAAAAAGACAAAAGCCATCATGATGCTTGGCTGTCAAAACCATATACTTCATGCCCGCGGATTTTGCAGTTTTTGCCCAGGCTTTCGGGTCAAACTTTTTTGGATTAAATGTATCAAAATATTGCTGATAGTCTTCAATACTAATTTGTTCGATACTGCGAGCCCATTCGCCACGCCCAAGAATGGAATACAGTCCGAAATGTATGAACATTCCGAAACGGTCTTGCGTGAACCAATCTGTACGATTCATTAACTTCACCTCATTATGATATTTTTGATATTGCTTTACAGTTCCTGCCACTCTTAATCATGATATGCAGGCATGTTTCAATTCCTCAAATTTTAAAAAATCGGCTGTACTTGCGTTATGATACAGACCTTTAAAGTTTTTGCCAATATGCTTAAATTGAGACAAAAACGGCTTTTCGCTTTATCCTGATTGTTGCTGTAATGTTGACTTTTTGGCTTTTTGTTTGCAATTTTGTTTACACTTTTCTTTTTAGACGGTTAATTGATTGCTGAAGAATATTTTTTTTTGCGCAGATGCAACTTTTGACAGGCTTTGTGTGTGTTATAGGTAAAGCATGCGATATGTAGATGCTTTTGTATATTGAGCGCAGGAAAATTATATTAAGAGTAAAAAAAAGGAGAATGTAAAATGAAAAGGATTAGGAAAAGTTCATCAATATTAGTCCTATTGTCCATGTTTATGCTCATCGGTTTAGTCGGTTGTGTTGAGAATCCGCAACCAACCTCAACGCCGGAGCC
>Ga0123352_10016422_pt1 | contig 11797 bp, 4 predicted proteins | sample TergutLab28metaG_FD_89700 | JGI IMG/M metagenome (GOLD analysis project Ga0123352, IMG submission 89700) | Labiotermes labralis P1 segment gut microbial communities from Petit-Saut dam, French Guiana - Lab288 P1 | ecosystem: Host-associated > Arthropoda: Insects > Digestive system > Gut ...
CGGCGAAGTTGGGGTTGATATCTCAAAGCGTATCAAGCCCGAATTTGAAGTACTACCCAAAAGATGGATTGTCGAGCGTTCCTTTGCCTGGATGGGTAATTCTCGTCGGCTTTCAAAGGATTACGAAATATCTACTGATTCCGCTGAAAACATGGTGCTCATTTCAAATCTTCACATTCTTTTAAAGCGTTATTTCTAAAGTTGAATACAGCTTCTTATAGATGGCCACAACAGATATAAAATCATTAAAAAACACGACTTGCCGTTCCGCACAATAGACATGGCGTTTGATTCTCGTGATGATGTAATCATATGGATTATTTCTACTCAGGTTGCGCGTAGGAATCTAAGCCCCTTGCAGCTAAGCCATTTTAGGGGGCTTCATTATAATACGAAGAAGCATATAATTAGAAATCAAGATGGTCTAAATCAGCATACCGAGGTTTGTGTTCAAAATGAACACAAACCTCCCGGGAGAAGAACTGCACAGATTTTGGCCGAACAAAATAATGATGCGATTAAACGTGCAAGCCACGCGCAAATATGCAATACTGTACCTACAATTAGCTATGGAAGGTTGAGGGTGAAATGCATAATCAACTGGCCGGAAAACCGACCGGTTGATTTTTTACATTTTGTTTGCAAAGCTTGACAAATCCCTATAACTTGATATCATAAAGGTAACAATTTCATATGCATCCAGAGAGGTGGAGGGAACAGGGCCCTGTGAAACCCAGCAACCGGCAGAGTCGAAAAGACATATAATTGCATCGGTGCTAACTCCCCCGGGTTTTGTTTTCATACAACCCCGGAAGATGTCTGTTTGTATATAAAGCCCTGTAGGGCTTATTTTTGTGGGCTTCAAGCCCACCCCGAAGGAAGCGGAACAGGGATTCATTCCCTGTGTAGCGGCGGGGTTTGGGGCAGCGCCCCATTATAATAGGAGGAAAAGTATGTATCTTTTCACATCAGAATCAGTAACAGAAGGGCATCCAGACAAAATGTGTGACCAAATTTCGGATGCGGTACTTGACGCAATTTTGGCAAAGGACGCGGACGCGCGTGTTGCATGTGAGGTGCTAACTACCACAGGTATGGTGATGGTAGCTGGCGAAATCACTACCAACTGCTATGTAGACATCGAAAAAATTGCCCGCGACACAATTCGCGAAATAGGCTATACCGAGGGCGACATGGGGTTTGACGCAGACGCCTGTGCCGTGCTCGTAACCCTTTCTGGCCAGTCACCAGACATTGCAATGGGCGTAGACAAATCTTTGGAAAGCCGCGAGTCAAACTCTGAAGCAGACACAGGTGCTGGTGACCAGGGTATGATGTTTGGCTATGCCTGTGATGAAACAGAAGAGCTTATGCCACTTCCAATTTCTTTATCGCATAAGCTTACCAAAAAACTTGCAGAAGTACGCAAAAGCGGCCAAGTGCCGTATCTAAGGCCCGATGGCAAAGCTCAAGTCACCGTGCAATATGATGACGCTGGCAAACCCATTGCCGTTACAGCAGTCGTAGTTTCTACCCAGCACAAGGCAGACGCCACCAACGCGCAAATTCATGCGGACATTATGGATAAGGTTATTAAACCGGTTATCCCCGCGCATTTGCTTAACGATGAAACAAAATACTATATCAACCCAACAGGCCGTTTTGTTATTGGCGGGCCGGTTGGCGACGCGGGCCTTACCGGGCGTAAAATTATTGTAGACACCTATGGCGGATACGCGGCCCACGGCGGTGGCGCGTTCTCCGGTAAAGACCCCACAAAAGTAGACCGTTCTGCAGCGTATATGGCGCGCTACATTGCCAAAAATGTTGTTGCCGCAGGCCTTGCCCGCCACTGCGAAATTGAGCTGGCATACGCAATTGGCGTTGCCCGCCCTGTGTCAGTGCATGTAAATACCAAAGGTACCGGCACAATTCCAGATGGCAAAATTGTAGAGTTGGTTAACAAACACTTTGATTTGCGTCCTGCTGCAATAATAAAACATTTTAACTTGCGCCGCCCAATTTACAAACAAACCGCCGCGTATGGCCACTTTGGCCGTCAGGATTTGGATCTGCCCTGGGAAAAAACAGACATGGTAAATGCGTTAAAGGCGTAAAAAGCTACTAAGATGCTCACTTCTAAAAGTGCCTACCCATTACACATACAGGGTAGGCACTTTTGAAAATAATTTACTGCACTGCAATTATAAACATGTAGCTGTCTATCATGATTACACTTCCCCAGTCGCCTGCTACGCGGGCTGTCACGGAAAATCCATCTTGGCCCAGTCGCGCATTATCGGCTGCTGATATTGTTATTGTGGCTTGGTTATCTACAATGTAGAATCTTGGGCCGCCAACAACGGAAAGGTCTGTACGCCATACATTTAAGTCTATCCACGCGCCATCAGGCATTCCTTGGGTGGTAACTATGATTTCTACTACGCCGCCGCGTTCTACTACTGCGGGGCTTGGCGTGACGCTTATGATTCGCGGCTCTACCGGGATATCTTCTGCAAATATGGCGGTAAAGGTTATATTGTCGTGTACTACAAAGCCTGTCGGGTTTGTTGGATACCAGCCCACGAAATAGAACCCTGTACGCGCGTACGTGCTTGGAATTGCACCGGCAGGGATTGCTTCGCCCACTGGTACGTCTACAGTAGTTGTAGTATTTACATAAACGCCAACTGCGCCCACTTCTACAATAAATGTTACGGTAGCGTTTTCTGCGGGTGGTTCAAACAAAGCATTAGCAAGCAGCACATGAACAGTTTGGCCGTATACCGTAATATATAGGCTGATATATTGCCACTGTCCGTTTTTGTTGACGTCTACCATGCTAAAATAGTCTGCCCAGCCTATGCCGGCTACCCACATTCTGTTTGCTCTTACGAACTCCATAGCGCATTCGCCATCTTGGTCTAGTGCAACAATGGTATCAGAAGCGGCAAGGTATACTGGTGCATTTGTGCCGTCAAGCTGTGTCCACATGCGGATTGTGCCATTGGCGGCAAGGCCTGCGTTTGGACGCGGATGTTGCGTGCCGCCAGGGCCATTATTAAAAATACTCCAGCCAAATATCGGTAGTTGTGTAGCGGTATAGTTGGTTACGACAATCGTACCATAGGTGGTTACTCCGTTAGGAAGAATTCCACCAAGTTCTGCTGTCCATGCAAAGGTGTTTTGTGCGCCAGGGGCTGTATTAAATATTCCTGTAAACGACCAGTTGATTGGCAGTGATGTTGTTGCGTCTGTAGTCGTTACATTAACCATGTCGGGCAATAATGCGATTACAGCCTCATAGTTTGCTACCGCTTGGCTCAATGTTACATCCGTTGGTACGGTTAGGGTTATCAGGTTTGGCGGGTCGGCTGCCTCGGGGAAGGTAAGCGTCCAATTTGATATCCTGTATACCGACGGCTGAGGCCTGTCACCGGTTAATACAAACGTAGCTGAGGCAAGGCCATCTGCAAAAGCGTCCCTATGTGCAGGCGGCATTGTGTGGGTAGCCACGCGGTGCCGGTAATCGCCTTCCCATAGTTCATAGGTTACGGCAAATGTGTCGGTGTCTATGGTTACGACAACTTGATAATCTACGCCTTCTGTCATTCTGAAGGCAGGCCATAGGGTTACGCTTGCCCCGGTCTCGTTCCTTACAACCCAAGCATTTGTGGTTTGACGATGCTCAATAGCTATAGGCGGCCCGGTGACGGCAGCCCACTGCGTATACCACGGATAATTTGCCGGTTGCCCCTGTGGCCTCATATAAAGCGTTAAATGAGAGTTGTCATTGGCGTCGGGGCCACCGCTTCTGCGCACTAGGTTGATATCTGTACTCCAGACGATTGTGCCATCTTGGTCTGGTACTATATCGCCCGGTGCATAATTAATATGGTGGCGTGTCCAATAGCCATAAATTACTCTGTTGCAAGAACACGCGTCCCATTCGCCAAACCGTTCGCCACATGTTGCGCAGTACAGCTCTGGTTGGCATATGATGCAGCCAAAGTCGTAGCAGTAACCGCAGTCTACGTCACCGGTTACAAACTGATATGCACCAATGTCCAGTACACCGCCTGTTAAAGGCCTGCGCATTGTTGCGCCCACTTCCGCCGTGAATACATACCGTGGTATTAGGCATATATCAATGGCGTGTGTAAAGCCGTGTTGCGCGGCTATTACGTTAGGATCAATGCCTTGCCCTATGACAAGTGCCCTTGATTCGGGGGTGTCAATGATTCTTGGGTCGCGACCATAATAACGGTCGTAGAATATATCCGGGCATTGGCCGGGCCGGCCGGTGAAGACATTGCTACCTACATACCTTGCCATCGTGTGGAAATTCCTAAGATGAAGCTGCGAAGGATCCCTGCCGAATATATTGTTTGCCACGAGTATTTGCGGCTCTTCGATTCGAGGGTCGGTACCCCACAGCGGATTGTACAGGTCGATAGGAACATTATTAATGGTATTGTCGGACATGAATGTGTTGTTGATTACAAAGAGCCTGCGCCCGTGACCACGATCACCGGCGAGGGCGGCGGCATTTTGCTGCCCAATATCGATAGGGCGTATACCGCTGCCGGAATGGCCGCTAGGTGCTCCTCTTCCGCCGTATTTTGAATAAAAGACATTACCGATTAAATATATGTCGCCCTGTTCGTAAAAACGGATGGTACGCGCATGGCCGAAGCTTTCACGATAGGTGCAGGGGGTGACGTCCCCTAAGCGGCTATAACGCATAACAAACTGTGATGTGCGGGAGGCTATGATATGGGTGCCTGTTCTTGCCGTCGGGTCAACACTTTCGGATTGCCTTAGAGAATGGAAATACGAATGGGATATTTCAACGTTTCTTGCCCTGAGATTTATCATGCTGACAAACGCCTCTGGGCCTCTTTCGCCGCTGTGGCTGAACTCGGAACGCTCGATAACAATATCCGTATTCCATGCATTCACATGGAAGGCCATTTCGCAGCGGTGGATGTGGATATCCCTTACCGTTACGGAACCAAAGATATTATTGATAACCGAGATACCCATAGCGGGGTTTGCGGCATTAGTATTCGTGGCAGCCCCAAATAACTCGATGTTTTCAATTACAACACCGCGGGATTCCACTATCCACATTGCCGTCCTGTTACCCATAATTGCTCTGGTTTGTTGATGGCGGCTTTGCGGGTCATTCCGGTTTTCAAAGTGGAAATTCTGGTATGGCAGTTCCATTGCCGGACGCCCATTGAAGCCTCTAATCGTAAGGTTCGGTACCGTAATAGTCAGCAAAGCGGCGGCACCAAAGTATGTGCCTTCCGCGTCTATCATAATGATGTCACCGGGCTGCGCCGCGTTGTGGGCAGCCTGCGGTGTGGCAAACTGACGGCCGGGTCCTACGACAAGCATTCTGTGGTCGCAATTGCCCATGTCGTCGCAGCATACCGGGATACTGCAGTCGCAATTATAATGGTCGTCGCAGCATAATGGTATGCAGTCGCATCTGTATCTGGTGGCTCTGGTCATGTCCTTAAATGTACCGCAGTCATAACACCAAACACAAATGCAGTGGATAATATGAAGCGTACAGTCGTCGCAAAGAGGTAATACATAGCCGCCGCCGGAAACACGCGTGAAATTTGATATAGCGTATGCAGGGCCAGAACCGGCACGCAACGTGATTTGAACCGCACCAAGGCCGTAAGCAAGCATACCCCTGTTATGGGTGTGGGCGGCTCTCATTACGTGGGTAGCTTCACGGACGACGCTGCCGTCACGAGATAATTGGTACAGCACTTCATGGGTAACGACGTTTATTTCCACGGATAAGTTATACGCCACGCCCAATTCCATGCGGTAGGGGGCCCATAGAGTAACACGTTGGTCATGTTCATTGTAAATTACCCAGTTATCGGTCGCACCCGCTTCTGTCTTCCAAAACAGTATTGGCGTACCGCAGTTTTGCGGGCCGTCAACAGCGGTGCTGGCAATATGCTGGAATGTGCCGAGAGGGGTCATGTCACGAATCCAGAAGGAGAACAGCGTGTCTGTAGAACCCCTAGCCAGCTGGGTAATATCTGTACGCCAGCGCAGAATCCCCTGTTCATCGGGCATAATGGTATCATGTGCGTAGCGCATCTGGTGATTTGTCCAGCCGCCGCCAAATGTACGGTAATTCCCAGCCTGTGCCCAATTGGGGCCAACGAATGTAGGCAGTGGGCATGTACACCTGTCCACAGGGTATACGGAATATCCGCATACGTCACAGAATATGCACTCGCATACAGCTTTTTCGCAGTCTACGCAGCAAATACAGTCGTTGGGGTTATAGCCGCATTCTTCGCAATCAGCGAGCGCGCTTACCAGCCCGTCGATTGCGGCTTGAAGGGCAGTTATGGCATTAAATACATCGCGTTGTACTGCGTTATCGTTATCCCTTACGGTTATCGCGTCGGCTAGGGCTTCGGCAAATATCGTCCAGCTTCTGACTGTCCAGTCGCTTTCGACTAAGGTTTCGGCATATTCGATTAATGCTATAAGGGCTGATTTATCAACGCCAACAACACGACCCGGCCAAGTTTGCGTGTAGTTTGTTAATGTGTAGATTACATCAAATGTGCCTTGAATAAAGGCCGTGACTCTTGCAAGACCGTCTTCGAAAAGATCCCTGTGGTTAGGCGGCATTATTATTGCCCCGTCACGCAGGCGTTCGCCGTCTTCCCACAATTCAAATTCTACTTCATGGGTAAAGGCATTTATGATTATATAGATGCGGTACGTATTGCCTTCTTCCATTCTGTAGTTATTCCACAGTTGAACCCGTTGTCCGGCCTCATTCATGACTCCCCAAGCACCGTTGGCCGCATTGTAATTTAGTGATACCGGCGCGAAGTTGGGACCCACCTGTACCCACCATGACGGGCCGGTACCTGTAAACCCTTGTGGAGACAGGAAAATGCTAATATTATTGTTGGTTACACCGGCTTTTTGGCCTACAGTCAGATCCGTTTGCCAAACAATTATGCCGCTTTCGTCAGGTACAACATCACCCAGTGCATAATCTATTGGTTGGATTGGTGGGACGCTCCAGTTGCCCCTCCATACGACAGGGAGTGGGGGAGGTACATCGTCATCGCAGTCGCAATCTGGGTATTCTTCGCAGCAATCCCCTGCGGTGAACACGATGTTGGCATTGGTTGTTACATCCGCAACCGTTTCGCCGGTTATCCTGACATCAAATAAATAGTTGGCAGCGGCAAGCCCTGCGGTGGTTACTACCGGAGCATCCTGCCATGCCACTACTGCGGTTACAGCAAGGCCGTTAACTACAGCGTTTACTTTGTCTTGCATTTGCGCTAACGCTGCCGCGACTGTGTCTTGAGACGTTCTATAAAAAGGCTGTGATACCGGCGGCCAGTGTACAGGGGTAAAGTGTACTGCACCAACCGCAGCGGCGGCCAGCTCAGTATTTGTATGCCCCGATAACAGGATTTCCAGTTTTGCAATCAGTTCGGCTTCGGTATATGGGCCGGGGGTAGTCATTATCGCGTCAAAGAAAGCTTCGGCTGTATCTGGCATGGAACTTGGGTTTACTACGAGAAGCTCCCTAAGGATTGCGGTAAGCCCATGCAGTTTGGCAGAGGTTTCGTCCGATGCAAAAAAATTGTTGTCTTCAACTACGATGTTTAATTCCGGATTAGAAGTATTGTCCGGTAACGGCCTTGGGTGAGGGGTGTCCGGCCAGGGTATATCTGTACCCGGTATAAATTCGCCGCGTTCGTTTGCTTCATAATCCCTAAAAAAACTTAAATTGTTAGCGGATGTGTTATTTCTAAATGCCATGTCGCGGAAGATGATGGGGGACCTGCCGGCTGCTGCCTGGCTGCCCCTGGCCCAATAATCTTCAAACATGATGCCGCCTGCGCCATTGCCAAGGGCTATATTATTATAGACTTCGGTTATGCCGCCTATTGCGTAAAGCCCGGGGCCGCCAAACCAATACCAGTCATACATAAACAAATAATTATGTGTCCAGCTATGGTGTGGCCTTTCCCAGTAGTCGCCAAGTATGTTGTATGCACCAGCGACGATGTTGTTTCTGACTATGCTTGTGCGGATTTCGTCCGCGTTTGACATGCTGGCAATCCCAAAATCCCTTGGGTCAACGCCATAAATCATAACGCCGGGGCCCCTTGAATTAAGGATTATATTGTTTTCGACAATTCCGGATACATTAACTTTAAATTGTGCGAAATACCCGGTTGTCATGTCCACTCTGCTAAGATGGCGGCCGTCAGAAATATTATTGCGGATTTCTACATTGGTTCCCCAGAATTGCCCGCCCTGTACACCGATATAAATTGGTGAATTGCCATAGTTCAAGAATACGTTGTTCTCTATGAACAGCCCGTCCAACCTGTTCCAGTTCCAGTTGGCAGCAATGCTTACGTCATTTCCTGCGCCGTTAAATACAGAATCTCTGACCGTAATTTGCTGGATTACCACCAAGTTGGCCGGTGTGCCAGAAACGCTAGAAAGCCTGATAGCATGCGCACCGCCAGAGCGTCCAAATTCCAAGTAAGCAATGTCAATAAAGCTGGCGTTAAGTGAAAACAAAGGCCCTGCTGTCGGATTACCTGGGGCATCCAGGCTGATGCGGGGACGTGCGCCGTTTTCATAACCACGGATAGTTATCAGGTTGCCTTCTGTCCCACCCATTGTTGGGTTTGGAAGAACAAAGCTTGCGGGAAGACCGGCCCTGTGCTGTGCTTGTCCGGGCCAGAGTGTTGGCATTCTGCCGTAATTTCCTTCGTGGAATATCAACGTGTCGCCAGGCATAAGCGAATAGAAAGCCACTGCCAGTTCGCCACCGGCGGCGGTTTGGTTGATTCCGGGCCATACTTCTATTGTTACATTACCATTGACCTTGGCGGCTTCAAGTATATTACGCCCTGCGCGCTGGCCAAAAGTAACACGGTCGCCGTCTTCTAGGGCTGCAATTGCGCTTATCCTATCATGCGCGGAGGCCACTGCTGTATCTACTGTATAAACCCTGCTGCCGGGGTGGCCTGTAACGACTATACCCGGGGCAAATTCAAATGTGTCGCAGATGCAGTCTTCTTCGCCGCAATAGTCACAGACAGCAGATTGTGTATACGTAAAATTAATCGTGCCGGACAATGTGCGCCCGGGGATGCCTGTTTCTACGGTAAATGTAGTTGATGAAATGGTATTGTTGTTGCTCCTCAAAATACCGTTTTCATAAGTAATATTGGCATCGCCGAAAGTTGGGTTGTTTAGCGAGATTTCTAGTGTGAAATTCGTACCGCTTCCAGTCAATTCAAGATTGACCGTTTGGCCTATTCCGTTTAAAGACGGCACCCATTGATTTGGCGCATTAACACTAGTTAAATCAAGTGCTGTAAGGCGGTTGCCGTTGGCCGAAATTGTAGCCAGATTAGGTGAATCCGGAATAAGCAACTGGGTAAGGCCGGCATTGAAAACATGAAGAGTTGTTAAACCTGGCAGCCCCGAAAGATCCAACGTTCCAAGGTTACGATTGTTATTAAGGGTGATCCAGGTCAAATTATCCAACCCATAAGCATTGAAACCGCTTAGGTTGTTCTCGTTCAGAATAACTTGAGTCAAATAAGGCAGCCCGGTAAGGTCAAGCGTGCCGGTCAAATTATGCCATGTAACGGTTAATCCGGTAAGGCGCCTACTGGTTTCTGCATCTGACCACACTGTATTTGGCATAGGGGGCAGCCATTCGTCCGGTATGCTTGAGCCATCCTCCGGGGCTTTGGGCCAGTTTAGCCCATTGTTGTCAATCATGCTGTTAATAGCAGCAATATCGTCAACATTAAATGTGCCCGGGGCTGATAATGGCTCAAACGTATCAACATTTGCATAAGCAGTTAATGCATGAGCCGGGACCGTCAATAGAGTCATAATAATTGCAATAGCAAACGCTGCTAATCGTTTACCCATTTGTAGTGATTTTCTCACTTGTTAAAACCTCCTTAAGTTTTACAACTTTCAAATGGTTTCTATATGATTCACTTTAGTCACTTACGACTATGGCCGCTTTGCTTTTGTATTTTTACACTTCTCCTTTTTGCGTATACCGAAACTGGCAACCCCCTCCCATTCCGTTACAAGAAAATATCAATTAAGTCACCATGTTGGTGTCTAATTAAATTGTAACACGCGATAATTTACAATTCAACAAATTTATTCCAATGGATACTAAGATTATTTGTATTGTTTTACAAAATTCTGCATATAAAAACAAAATCGACCGACTCAAAGATTGAGCCGATCGATTTTACTACGTTTAAGTCTTAGCTTTGCGAACAATCTCCAAAGCATTTTCAACTAATTTTTCTGGTTTCAGCCACGATTCATAGTATTGCTGGTTCGCTAATTTCATATTATACAAAGCATCAGGATTTTCAAATAAATGATTTACCTTTTCTAAACATTGGTCAACGGTTTCAAACCCTAGATAATTTTTTCCTTCGCTAAAGTGTCCTGGCACTTCATAATTAAATTTTTCATGTACTATGGCGCGGCTCGCGGCAATATATTCGCCTGTTTTCCAACCGATAGATTCGTGCAGCCCCGTTGTTCCTATGCATATATCTGACTGGTGCATAATGTTGAGGTATTTGGGCCGTCGAGTGAAATCAGGGGATACAATTAAATCTGGACATGTTTTTCTCGCATATGGTTTATTATCAACGCCGCCAATGAAATGGTTCTTAAAATGCTTTTTTAATTCTCGTACTAATTTAATTCTTGTTACGCTAATTTCTTGGTTTTCCCATAAACGCGTTAAATACAGTATTTTAATGTTATCTTTTTTGTGTTCCGCCATTTTTTCGAATTTATCTTGGGTATAATAGCGGTCTCTTCCGTACCCCTTAATCATCTTTGCGATTTGTTTTATTGGATAATGGAGATTTGCCGACCCAGCCAATAGCGCTTTAATAGAAAAAAGTGATTCGATCGGATTTTTAAAATGTGTGACATGATAATTGAACCCTAACGGATAGATTTTTTGCTGAATAGTTTTTGGGAAAAACATATTTTTTTTAGTTGAAAAACTTCGTTTAAAATAGTAATCAACATTGTCTATGTACGCTTCAAGGGTATCGGTATTCGCATATCCATCACACATGTCAAAAGCAATCCGCCGTCCTTCAATTTCTGCTTCAACCAAATGAGAAACAGGGAAAGGTATAATTTTGTCGTAGCACACATTAATATTAAAATCCAGACGTCCTTTTTCGTGCAACGATAAAAAGCCTGCAATTATTTGACTGATATGTTGGCCAATATGAGGACGGCTTGACATAATTTTTAGTTTATTCATGTTGTACTCCTTGTTGCCGATATGCGAATTTCAGCACTTAACTTAAAAAAAGTCAAGACCGCACTATCCCACCGCTCCGCTATTCTTATTAAAAGTTTAACTCATGAAACCGAACCAGTCAATCCCCAAAAAGAAAATCTCTGGGGTAATGATGTGAAAATCGTGCGCAAGTGTACTCCGAACCGCAAGCCGATTACCCCCGCTGAAAAGGATGAGTTTGTTGAAAAATATAATGCTGGTGCAAGTATGGGTGAGATTGCTAGGCTATATGAATGCCACCATACTACAGTCGGCAGGATATTGAGAAGCTGTATTCAACTTTAAAAATATGATAAAATATCTCCCAAGAAGGGAGAGAAAAGCATGTCTACAGTAGAGTTTAAACCGACGAACTACCCAAGTGACTTAACAGACTCACAATGGGAG
>Ga0123352_10016424_pt1 | contig 11796 bp, 7 predicted proteins | sample TergutLab28metaG_FD_89700 | JGI IMG/M metagenome (GOLD analysis project Ga0123352, IMG submission 89700) | Labiotermes labralis P1 segment gut microbial communities from Petit-Saut dam, French Guiana - Lab288 P1 | ecosystem: Host-associated > Arthropoda: Insects > Digestive system > Gut ...
TAATATAGGTATAGCACTTACCACTAGATAAATAAATTAACACACAAAACCTCTATCATTGCAGCCTACACAACAAAACAAGTACTCGCTAGCTCCTGAAGATGGACGTATTAACGTCTGAAATATGTTGAGCAATATATAATAAACAAGTATCATCTAGTTGGTCAACCTTTATTCAAATATGGAGTTTTGTTAGAAGATGTAATAAATAGGATCATTTATTAATATTTCCATCGTATTTGTATGATAGTAAATTTTCAGTGTGAAGGAAAAAGCATAAATTTCAAGTGTGAAGATGAAGGCAACTATATCCTTTCTGTTTAGTAAATACAAGTGTTTGAACACAAAATAGTCAGAAGAAATATTTGGGCCACTCGAGGACTGTGTGGGGACTTCAGGAACCGACGGATTCCTTCACGCAGAATGGCGGTGTTTAAAAACACTCCTGCAAAATATTGAGTGACGCAAATCAGGGAATTTCTTGAATGCCTGACTAATGCTGCCTGTCCAAGGGAAATCCCAAGCTACGCAGTTCGTGTAAATTAACTTCCACAGAAATGAACTGCGAAGAGTCATTAGAGGGATAAACAGCCGTGAAATGCCTTTTCCTTATATTACAGAGAATTCCCTTTAAATTACTCATGATAAAGTGGCGTGAAAAGAACAGAGTGGGTAGAGATTTGGTAAGTCTTTGTCAGATAATAAGTACGTGCTTACAGGAAAGAAAATTAGGGAGTTTGTTGGACGTACTTGTTCTGGTACATGAACAACGAAGTTCAAGGTAAATCCAAATTGGTGTTCTTTTATTATTGTAATGAATTGCACACGTCTCTATAAAGCAGGGGTAAGCATACTAATTTGTGGGCCACAGTATATCGTTTCACAATAAATTGTAAACGTCAATTATTGACCTAATATCTGCTGTATGTAAGAGAATAGGCCTATACTATCGTATATATACACATCTCTCCACGCTCACCAACTATAAAGCAGTTAAAGCATTACCCACTTCCGGTTCCTGTTTACTCCGCACATAAACACACCTAACTAGGAAGTGTATATGCAGCCACATTTACCAAGATTTTATCATAACAATATATTACTATATTCTATTTTATCATTTTAATAATTCATAACTTTAGCTAACACAACTGTAAACTTCCTGAAGATGGTGTATTGACACCGAGACATGTCGGAGTAGTTTAATATAAATTTACACAAATTACACGTATTTGTACATATGTTGATACATAATAAACATTTATCAGTTAAAGTCTCTTGATTGTGCTTGGTACGATCGTCACTATTGGACATATTACTCTTGACTTACTTTCTCCAAACAACAAAATCAACATAAAAGCTAAATGCAACGCTATAAACTGTTACACATAACAGAAACAATTACTTTACACATCCTGAAATTTTGTTTTATAATAGATCTGTTTAAGAACATCTAATCTTCGTTGACAGTAACTTTCGTAGGATTTAAAACCACAAAATAGGAGCCAAGCGAAATATTTATTGTTCTTCCTGGTTTATGGCTAGAACTGAAGAAAGAAAGAAAGGCAGGGGACTAATGTTGTATGAAGATAATTTACAAAAGTCTAGAAGTTTTGCATTATTACCTTACTTATGTTTTAACAGTTATAAATGTTTCAACGCTAAGAAAGCTTGAGGTTGTGTAAGTCGAATTTAATATGATTGGAATAAGTCATACAGTAATTAACTTCTGGCTGATTTTTAGTTTTATTACATCCTGCATATTGAAACATGTAAAGAAAACTACTCGCCACAAGTTTTGGTGTTTTGCTGACCGTGCATTTCAGTATGTTTATCTTAGTAATTAACCAATTTAATGCACAAAATTTTTGTTTTGCAATACGTTTATTTCATGCCTCTACATGTTTCTAGCACACCTGTAGGTGTGATGATACCAGAGGCTGTATAATACAATTTTGACCTCCTGATGATTAGCACATGTGCTCGAAACATGTAGAGGCATGAAATAAACTTATTGCAAAACAAAAATTTTGTGCATAAAGTTGGTTAATTACTAAGATAAATATACTCACCACATGTTTATCCAGACAGCCTTGAGTTCGGTATAATGGTCGTCCGTAACACATCTGGCTGGATAAATGATGGATAAGGAACTTAGAATGGGTAGGGGAGTGGGGTGGGTTAGTGGACGGACAGAAGATTTTGTTGTCTTTGGCCTTGCTACACATGAGGACAGATAATACTTAAACGGTGATGTAAACTTCAACATTTTAATTTAAATTAATGTTTTGTTGACCTGCGTCGTGTTATATCCTTACTACAAGAACCAACAGGAAGCACTATTTACTTTCAATTTATTTGAGTAATTAACCTCTGCGTGTTAATCATTCAAATAAATTGAAAGCAAATAAAGCATCCTGTTGGTTCTTATTGTACGGATATTTCAAATTAATTTACAATGGGATCTCTTTGAAGTTCGTTCCGGCAATATTAATAATGTTCATTTGTTTGACCTTGAAATGCTAAACCAATCAAAATATTTTTTAAGATTTCATTTTGTACCTCGTAGCAAATATTCTGCATGTCAATTACAAAGACAGATTTGTTAATGTTGTTAGAGGCATCATAACAAACACAAAAATATAATATATGGGCAACAGGTTTATGACTGTTAAAGCAAAATGTGTATCGTATTTAATGCGTTTTAAAAGGTAATGCACAACTGTAAATAGGTGTGACATTTAACGTCGCCGTGATTAGGCCGGGCCATGCAGTGCAGTGTCCTCCTCTGGTCTACCACCTTGTCAAGTGGGATAGCTAATTGTTACTTTTAACATAGTGTACATGCCTTTCCCTTAACACTTTTATAAATGAGTACTTGATTATTGCTGTAGGGGCCTAAATATGTAGCACTTTTTTGACAATTACGAGTAAATAATTTTTGTCAAAACTTAAGTTGATATCGGCGTTCTTTGTTCTCGTGAATCTGAATAAATTGTTTTGTTGTGGGCCAGTGGGTTGTTAGTTCCTACAAGTTGAAATGAGAAATGGGGTTGGAATATTTAGAAAGTTGTTTGGCTGTTATTGTGACAGGTGAATTCTAGCTTCACGTCGTTCATATGATCTCGACAGAGAGGGAATATTAACTTGTGACATTTGCAGAGGATGATTGTACCGGTCCGGTGATTATTATCTTAGATTGATAATATATTGGTTACTTCTCGGTATTTTTATTTTCACTGTTGGAACAGGCAAACACTGCTCCGAGTCCCTTTCTTAAGGCACTTTTTATAAATAAATCTAATAATATACATTGTTGAAATTAGTTCGTATGCATAGTTACGTTCCACAACTGTCCTTAAGTGACTTTAAGTTCAGGTTTGAACTGACTGAAATATTATCACACAATTTCAATGCATTTCACTCACCAAAGAATTCAAATTACATTTAATATTTCTATAAATTTTTCGTGAGAATTCCTGAAAGTAGACACTGATTTCAGGCCTGAATACTTCGAGCCTGAAAGACAAGTTGAGGTAGTGCCCTAATCTAGTAAAAAAGCCTTCCTATCGCGAAAATAATAACCTCAAATATTTCTAAATTCTCCTATTGGTTACTACTCATTATTCTACAGTTTTTATGGGCTAAAATCTAAAGTTTCGAAATCTCATATCTGAGCTAGTCACAAAATTCTGCTTGTTAATCCATGACTCAACTAGCGTATCTACGTAGCTATTCTGAAACATTGTTTTCGGGAGGGAAAAATCGTCGAATTCTACAAAGACTATGTGTGAGCTGTGAGCTAGAACTGTCAAAATCTCGAAATTCACTTCGTGCACTAATTCTAAAATATCTAAGTATGATGACAGATTCTAATGCTTCTGTTCCATTTTGTCTTTCTCAGATCTCAAGCTGCCTAGGTCTGCTCTTAAGTAGTTTCCTTCTAAATTTTGCCTAACAGCGCTTGTGCAGCTACATGTTAAATTAATTCTCAAAAAAGTACAAAATATGTCTGCTTAACTTTCTTACAATCAGTACTCTAATTTAGTGTCGAAATCAGGATACGTGATGAGAGTACTATATTTCTGCGGATTACAGACTACCTTGCAGTCTTAGCTGAATGTCTCCAGGTAAATTTCTCAATGGTGTCTGGAGAGGAGCTACCACAATTTCACTTAATTCATTGTGCTTCATTATTCGCCATTTATGAGAATATACTTTTCTCGGAAGTATTACTTTACGAAATGTGATGGCTTACAGTCAGGTGAACAGGAAGGGCAGTAGGCTACGTCACATCCTAGTAAACAGTGGCCTTTATGTCACCGACGTGAGAACGTCAAATGTACTATAATGAATAACCACCTGTTGATGACCCATATATGGGGTCGAAACTAGTTACCAAGTAATAAATGTTCGCAAAAGATTGTATTGTGTGTGACTGTGAACATTGATATACATTGTACCGTACGTCCATTTCTTTCGATTCACTATAACCCTATTTTCATTTGAAACAGCAGCTTTCAATTACCTATCAATTAATAAATGTAAATAGAACCTCCAAAAAATATCTGTGACATATTTATTATAAACCGTGCAATAACTGCGGAAGTAAATTAATAAGATGTTATTCTAATACTTATATATATATCCTTCATTTATATATACAAGAATATCCGACTATTTTGGTCCTAGGGACATTGTCATGAAAAATTTATTTAATTACAATCAATGGAATAATACGGAAAGCTTTTACACGAATACAAATTAGAGATATAAAATACATATATCATAATGTCCAAAAATCACATAAATATTATATATTATTAAAAATGCTGTAAATGAAGAAATTAACTATGATTAACTTAGATAATCCTTTTTAATTCGTGAAAGGTGATTCATTCCGTACTCTTTGAGTAACTTGTTAATATTTGTGCCCTGTCGGTGCGGTATTTATTTTTCAGTTTATTATAACAGCAATACTGCAGTTCCGTCAAGTGTCGTGATCTTCTACCTTAGTGTGCTCTTACTTACTGTTTTTCTGAACCGTGAATAAGCCTTTTTTTTCTTGTTTTGAACAAATGGTGAATTTGACATGTTGGTCGTTAAGTAGACCGAGAAAAATCATGGCACGTTTAATTAAAGATGTTCAATATGCAATATTAAATACCCCTCTCATGTGGAAGTGTATTGTCAGTTTTGCTTAAATTCCAGAAATTATTCTTATTGTGGACATATCTTACACAAATGTACGGCAATTTAAGTAATATTATCGTAATTCAGCATATATGCCTCAAAACAAAATACAAAAAAATTATAATGATAAGTGTTGTATCTCTTTAGAGCTGCCGTGAAAATTCCAACAAATATAATAAACAACAACAATAATTACTGTATAGTTACGTGGAGAAGAGAAAATAGCACACAAGAGTCCCTTACAGGGATTCATATAACACCACGTCTCAGGAACTTGAAAATTCGACCCGTTATTAAATGAAAATATTTTACTTGATACACATTAAAATATTCAGTAATAAAAAGATACAATAAAACAGTAGGTCTATGTAGGCCTAATGAAACAATAGGCCTATATACAGGCACGCTGCTTCATTGTATCTTTTTGTTACTGAATTTTTTAATATATGCACTTTATAAATCTAATTTTTATTCGTGTAAAATATCTCGGTGTTCTTTCAGCACTTATGATTCAAAATCTATTTCCCGGTTGGTGTTCCTGTCAGCAGAAATGTCGAAAATACTCTGTTAAATGAAGGATACGTGTTCGTTTGCGCGAGATAACGGTACACCATTAATTGTATGTGTTTTAAGTATATTCCGCCCTACATTAACTATCGAATTTTCAGCTTCTTTCTGTGCATTGTTACATTCAAACATGTGAAATGAGAAAGGAGTATAATAGATTAAAGACAAGATAAATGGCATGACCTGCGTTACCCACGTACCTTGAATAAGGTAGGCGACATTATTTTTTGGCAAAGCAAATGCGGGTCAAGTTCCTGGTAAAAATGTCATCGTACTGAAGGCTATTTACTTCCAAAATCAGGCATTTCTTCATTGTCCATTGCAAATTGTGAAGGGATCTTATAAATGTTTGGTTATGACTGCGCAGAACAGCGTTTGTATTTGTCAGTAGAATTCTGAATTGAAAGGTAAAGTTGAAATTGTCTCAAAGGACGCTAGATATAACGTGATGTTTGTAGAATGTTTTCTTATTTATTTCGTGTGTGCAGATTATAAGGTATGGGTGACTGTGCTTGTCTTGCTGATTATGAAATTACAATAAAAATATTGTACCTCTTATGCAAGAGGAAACAGCATAAAAAGTCTACCACCTATTACATGAATTGCAATAGCTCTGCCGCTTAAGTGAGAACGTTGTCTATTAACAGTAAAATACGTACATTGCTTTGCTTAGTTTAAAAAAAAGTTTGAGGATACTAAATTTAAAACAAAAGTTAAAACGATATATTTTGGCTCAAAATTTAGTACATGTAACACAATATCCTAAAGGGATGCAAAATGTTTGCGTCTAGATTTGGTAACAGCTTACTAAAAATTAAATTGAAGATTTATTTTTTGTTATTTTATCATAAGCGTTTTATGTTATCAGATATCTTGACCTAGAAGTAACAGTTACTTAATAGTAACAATGAAGTTAAAAGGTTTCAGTATTTGTCCTTTCTGACATCTTTAGTTTCTTCAGACGAATTCCAACACACAAGGCCACTTTTAAAAGGCTAAGACAACTTCCTCTCATTTCGTAACAACTAACAAATTTATTAAAGCCGTGGCCCTTCTAACTTTCATTCAGAAGGGCGCCTGTTCCTGTTCTTACCAGCAAGCAGACCATCCAGTAAGGTTTTTCGACGCTATCCACGCTTTGTTCAAGCATATGTTCCTATAGTAAATCAAATTAGGCCACGACCCATCCTTATATATTTGCAACTTATTGTTCAGGAACGGTACTATCCTTCACGCTACATTCCCTGAAGTACTGACAACATTACTAAACAGTTCTTAAAAAACACAAATAAATAAGTAACGAGGAATTTTTTTAGCTTATTAATGGCTGTCATCTTCGGAAGGACGGTTAATTCGTAAGGAAAGTTAAATAATAATAATAATAATTATTATTATTATCGTCATCTCCTTTATGCAGGGTATTTATACTTACATTCCTGATACAAACAATGTCCCTAGGGAATACAGTGTTGTGGCTATTCTGTTGTTACTATTCATGGCGCTTATATCGTTAGTTTCAGTGTTGAATCTATTGTATTTTTACATTAATACTTTCTGAAGTATGTGTGCAGTGCCCAATATGGTTGTTTTCTGTAGTTTATTATTATTATTATTATTATTATTATTATTCAATTCCTCACTTTTTAACGTGCTAGTTTGACAGTACAGGGCCATTATAAAACTAACATAAAATATACAAAATTAACAGAAAATAATACACAAATTACATTTAGAAGCACAGAACCAATTGTAAAACTAGCAATAATATTACATATATGAAAGTAAAGCTGACTGGACTAGTTTCCTTTATTAATGTCTTTCTGGGCGAAACTGTATGTGCTACATACATTATGGCCAGTCAAAAATCACCACACTGTTGGAGCACTATTACGTTCACTTTCCGGAATGGTTTATGTCCAATCGGAAGAAGAAGAGAGAGACATAGACAGAGACAGAGAAATTTTAGAGAGAGATTTAAGGTTTGATTTAGTATATGACATCGCCTAGCTTAGTAGATAGACATAAAGTTTTCGGCGCAACATGCTGCCTCCATCTTCAGAGCAGAAGCAGCTCATGTCAGATAGTGATGTTGAAGCGACTAATGACTTGACGTAATTGGTTGCTTTACAGTCCCATGAAGGTTGTATTTTGCACATTATGCAAACGACCATTATTTAAACTGTAACCCAGATGATGATTTCATTTCAGTTCTTAGTGATACTGCTTGCTTTGTTAGCCGCTGGCACGATGGCCCAACACTTCGGGAAATACAGCGGATAAGGCAACACTGGTAGACATGGCGGTGGATACGGCAGAGGCCGTGGCCACGGCGGACAGCATGGTTAATATTGCAACCATTTCAGACGTCAATAAGCAGACTGACTTCCTCTTAACTCTGTCCAAGATTTCAAATAGCTGTAGGCCTACTACCTTCGCACATAATTACCCTCATGTCAGTCTGCAAGGTGAGACCAAACAAATATCTTCGGTCAGCTGACATTTCGTTTGAAAATTCTAAAAATTAATTTCCATGATTTACTGTGAAACCATTGAAACACAATTACACAGGACAGATTAAAAGTCAAAGAAACGCAGACTTGTGCAAATAATATTAACGATTCTCTTTATGTGGTATGTGTGAATAGAATAAGTAATTATCATTCATATAAAGAAAATAAAATTATTTCACACATCTATGTTTAACTTATTGATAATAATGCCTCATAACATAAAACTATACTTTAGTATAATATACGTAATATTTGACCGAATTCTGAAGCTCGAATTTTAACACTTTTTCTGTTCAGTAAATATTTACCGATCCCTGGTAACTGTTACGCCCTTCTCGCATTAGACTGCCTGAAATTAACGTGATTTGTGAGAAGCTGTTGAAGGTAAGAGTAAAGTACCCCCTTGATGTGTCTGCGCGTGGATGAAAAATGGATTTTCAGTAAGACACAATATGGTGGAATGAATACATTTGACTATCGCGATGATTGTGATTTTAAAAAAAATTAATTTCTTGACAAGCTGAACGATCATTAGCCTGTCAAGAAAATTTTCTGAAGATAATAACAATTTTAAATAGAGACGATATACTCGTATTATTGTCAATCGTTCCCGTGTTACATGTTTCGGCTTAAATAAAACATCATTCAGGCATGAGTTGAAATACATATAAAAGAAAAAATGTAACCAAAAAATTGATGCAATTAAGATGTCCGTTTGGATGCCAGTGACTTGTATACTCATTCATCTGAAAATGTGAAATGTTCATGTTAATTAGATATTTAAGAATATACCAAATTTGTAATATAAATATTTACAAATGTATTGAGTCAATTAAAATACATAAATTTAAAGATCACGCATCTTGGTAGAAGTACTATATTTTTACATTGTTGTATTTTGTACAATACGCTTTTTAATATTTTACTTTCGAGGCATAATTAAAATCAGCATATCACACTTTCAGTTAAATGAATATACAAATTACTGAAATATGAAACCGAGTAAATTGTATTTAACAGTATGTTCGACACAAGTTTCATTTAAATGTTTCGACTGTTACCTGATGGTAACTTTTATTGAAGCCGAAACATGTAGCAGGAGCACGATCGACAATAAAATATTGCCTGAAATATTGTTATGATTGACGGTTGGTAATACGGAAAGCCCTTGATGTTTTGCATGTGAGTAAAGGAAAGTTTAGTAGGTCGAAACATGTAGCCAATTGCTCCAATAAATATTTGTTGTGTTGTATATTTGTGAGTTTATTATAGAAAAGGAGTGTTTTCTTTGATTTGGGATTTGCTGTTACTTTAGAGCCCCGCAGGATGCTGCAGGAAGAAAGATTTTCTAAAACTTGCCTCATGCAAGAAACATTCTGAATGCAGTTTCCATTGTTTGAAGGTCACTAGTGAAGATTCTCTATATGAAATTCAGTTCGTTGTAGACGGCGCCACTGACAAGGATCCTAGCATTATTAGCAATGAACAAGTTCAGTTGAGTTAACACAGATGTCAGCAAAATCTGTAGAGGAAAGGTAGAAGGACAACCTGCTGCCGTCTGTTCTTCCTTCCCACTACAGGCGTCGTGTGCAGCGGTAAAATACTGAAGCTATAATGAAGCACAACTTTAGTCTCGCCAACCGTGGATTTCAAGTTTATGAGGTCTTGCATTCGTTTCGACAAGCGCGGTATGTGGTTTTACGTACTCGCGGTTTTTAACTTGTGGCCACGAGATAATAATCATTGAAGTCGATAACAATTTCACAGAGTTGTGTTCTGATTAATGTTAAAGGTGATCATGGCTACTCTAACAGTTATCCATAAAACCTTTATTTCCATAACGGCTGTACTTTGCAAGAACATCATAAGTGCGGTTGTAGTGTGACTGCTCTGCTTTATTGTGACATGGTCCTTTGCTTCTGTAACTACACAGAACAAGACTAATGCAGAGAAACATTAATGTCATATCTGAGTACCAGCACAGATATTCTCGATACAGAATAAATAAATTTAAACCACGGACATCAAGGACGTTAAGAAATCAAATTTGGCACATTGCTAGTACGAAGTGCAGGCTGATTAATACAAACATAACCACGCTACAAGAAGAGACCAACTGTCGGTGAAAGTATTAGACTCTGTACTAAACTATAGGCTGGACATCCAGGGTCAAATCCTAGCACTGACAATAGATTTTCTATTTTTCCAAAATGTCCAGACTATTCCTGGGGACCGCTCAGTCTCCTATTTAATGGGTGTCGGAGATTCTTTCGTCAGGCAAAATGCATTCGGAGCGTGAGACTAAAAATCACTTCAATCCAGAGACGAAATTAAGAATAAGTATAGCTAAATCCCCACTAACTTCATATTCGTTCACACCTTGTGCAGAGGTAACGTGACTTTTCGTTCCAGCAGAACAAGTGACCTGAATCCTTCTGCACATTGTGACCATCTGTGAGACAGTTACAACCTTATCAAAGTCACATAACAAACGTAACAAACCACTGTTGCATCTGAACTGTTACGGACGCTTACACAATGACTTTCAGATTCTAAAATAAAGTATTTGTTTCTTTGTTTACATACTGCAACTGAATGATTCGTACCAAGTTAATAAAACAGATCCAATAAAACCAACAAACATCACAGATATATTGTATATAAATCAACAGCTAAACGTTTCGGCTGCCCTGACTGAGGTTTTTCCGTGCTTTTTCCTCAGTTGTAAGGCAAATGCCAGAGTAAAACCTGCAAAGATGGGGCACGGCCCACTCTCTTCCAAAATTTTTGTGTTGTTCTCTGTATTGTTTGTTTTGTGTCGTTCTGTGTATTGTTTTTGTGTAAATGTGTACTGTACTACTGCCACCGGGTGGCTACCCAGTTGCAGTTAACAAATATATCATTTCATTTTAATAGCCCTCAGCGGGTTGCACAACACAATTGCAAATGCAGTAAGCGAGCTCAAACTTGACAATGAATTCATTGACAAAATCAGTATAAGGTATATCGTCTAGAATGAAATAGACTGCATATACAATTTAAAAAAGCATATAAGGGCAGTACGGTGTGTGATGTAAGGTTAAAAAACAGATCTGAGTTCTTCTCTATGTCAAACAATACCCTAGTGACATGCGGCAGACATCAGATTAACTGTGCACTTACTTAAGTATATAACTCATGTTATTTTTCCATTATATTATTCTATCTTATCTTATATTTCTATAATGAGATTTTACAGATTATCTTTTTCCTTTCTTTACAGATATAATAAAATAGCCAAAATTCGACTTCATATAATTACGTAACAATTAATTAACTAAGAATTATTTTAAAAATCCCAAAGTAAAGACACATAAATATTTCAATCGAATCTTTCATTTTTAAATTCTTTTTTCTAAATTTCAATCACATCTTTAATTTTTGCAGATATGTCCAAACTAAAACCAATTTACTGCAGGATCCAGAATACGAAACTATACACACACACACACACACACACACACACACACACAAACACACACACACA
>Ga0123352_10016425_pt1 | contig 11796 bp, 6 predicted proteins | sample TergutLab28metaG_FD_89700 | JGI IMG/M metagenome (GOLD analysis project Ga0123352, IMG submission 89700) | Labiotermes labralis P1 segment gut microbial communities from Petit-Saut dam, French Guiana - Lab288 P1 | ecosystem: Host-associated > Arthropoda: Insects > Digestive system > Gut ...
GTAATGGTGTAATGGTGTAATGGTGTAATGGTGTATGAAGAGATTGACTAAGTGTAAGGCATAGTTACAAACATTAAACAAGATATTATTAAAGAGGTGTGACAGAGAACTAAGCAATTTATTGATTTCGGTAAGGACTACGTATAGAATATTCATGATGAGAGAGAGTCGCTTTATTTTGTAGCCGTGTATGTGTATCTGTGGTCGGTCCCAGTGGCCGCGCGGTCTAAGGCACACGTCTGCGGCCGCTCGCCTGCTGAGATCGTGGGTTCGAATCCCACAGGGGGCATGGATGTTTGTCTGTTGTGAGTGTTGCGTCTGTTGTCAGATAGAGCTTTCTGGGACGAGCTGATCACTTGTCCAGAGGAGTCCTACCGATTGTGATACGTCGTTGTGTGCGATCAAGAAACCTCAAAAATGAGTAGGCCATGGCCCGAGTTGGGCCGCAGCGCCACAGGAAAACAAAAAGTATCTGTGGTACGCGAGTCTGGATAGTTCAGTCGATATAGTGACTAGACTAGTGCTGGACGATTGAGGAATCGGGCTTACATTGCGGTCGGCGGAAAAGATTATTTTTTACTCCGCAGTTTCCTAGCTGGTCCTAGGGACCCACAAAGCAAATTACTAAGTTGGCACCTGTTGCTTTCTCCCTGGGGATAAATCAGCCGCGACATGAAGCTTGCCGCTTACTTCCATATAGCTAAGAATTCGTGGAGTCTTACCTACATTCCCCCATAGCTTTACGTGGTGTCTTGCTTCATTCAGCACAAGGACAGCTTTGCCATATGCCATTTAGTATTGGAGCGATTATATGCTGGCGGATGTAATAGTGGGGATGGGCAGTTCATGCAGAATGCTAGACGGCCGGAAGGAAATTTTCGAGACCGAGGCGTAGTAGAAAGAAAGGTTTAACCAGTGCTTGTTTAAGACAGTGTTTCTCAACCTTTGTGAGACCGCGGCCCGGCAAATTCTTTTTTCATAAGACGAAGGCCCGGTCCCAACAAATTTGCTGGTAAATACCTTTCCATTTTTTTAAGTTCATACATTAAACTAACATAAGTATTAATAATTAATTATGGCATAATCATAAAGAGTATTAGTACACTTATGTATAATGCGTGGCATGTTGACAAATATAAAATTACATTTAAATTAGTTATCAATCACTGGACCAACGAAATCTTGTAGCATATTGTAATTTCCTCAGGCCAGCATCTGGGTCTGAGTTTTTCGACACATTCACGAATATTTTTTTCCTCAGAATATTTCCACTATAAAAAATTTATTCATGAAATTTGCTTAGAAAACTAAAATGACAAATTGTAAGGGAACCTCACGCGGCCCGGTATAATTGATGCCAGGACCCGGTACCGGGCCGCGGCCCGGCGGTTGAGAAACACTGGTTTAAGGAAATAAGAGTGTGGTGGAGGTACAGCTCCACGAATTCTTACCCTTGACACTGTGCAGGCGACATCGCGGATGTTCGCCATGGTCTCTCTACCCCTAGCTAAAGAGCCCCCGGTAACTATTAAATTGGAAGCTGGGTGGGCCCCAGAACCGGTCTGGGCGCTCTGGAGAAGAGTAAAATCTGTAGCACCTGAAGGTGTCAACCACCTTTCTATCTCAGCGTCTCTCAACAGCCGGACCGCGACCCGGTACCGGACCCTGGCATCAATTACACTGGGGCGCGACAGATTCTCCTGCAATTCATAACTAATTTAAATGTAATTTTATATTTGTCAACATGCCACACCGTACACATAATTGTACTAATACTGTTTACGATTAAGTCATAATTAATTATTAATACTTATGTTAGTTTAATATATGAACTTAACAAAAAATTGGATAGGTAATGACGAGTAAAGCTGTTGGGAACGGGCCCTCGTCTTATGAAAAAAGAATTGACCGGGCCGCGGTCTCACAGAGGTTCAGAAACACTGTTCTATCTGATAGTCACTGTACTGGCTGAGCTACACCGACTCTCCCAATGCGTAGTTGTGAGGATAATAATAAACGGATATTAACAGGCTTGTGTGTGAGGGTGTAGATTGGGTTCAGTTGGCTGAGGATATGGACAAATGTCCGGCCCTCGTCGAACATGGTAATAGAATTCGGGGTTTTAAAAAATTTGAGATTTTTGGAGGAGTTTAGAGACAATTACCTTTTCAAACAAGAACTCCACGTGCGGTTTTTAACGTATCGAACCAAACAAACACTAAATGTATATATTTATTATTTTTCCATGTCCCTCTATTAAAGGAATATTTACAATTACGTAGTTCAACAACAAATGCTCGCCGGTATAATACGCTTTATGAATTATTAATCAAATACATGTTTCGAGTGTGCGTTTTTTGGTTCACTGCTTGAGTGCAAAAAGCTGAGATTATGTGTGCCGAGTGCGCTTGATGCATTTTGCTGTGACGCTCTGTGTTATTCACATACTTTAGGCTAATAATCCCACACACAGTGTATCTGCCGCGCATTAAAGTTACCCGTTTAAATCGTACATTTAACTCAGTGTACGAACACCACCTCATGTGACATTGAAAAAATTTACATTTTGTCAAACTATGTATTTATCTATTTATTTCGTACAGTTCCGGCAGCCAAAATTATTCCCAAAAGAGCGATAATGCAGGGACACAGAATTTGTTCTCTGTGAGGTACGAACTGAATTCTTAAATGCAGTTGAGGAGAATATTAACCTCTGGGGCTATGCCGCATGACTTAGGCAGTTAGTCACCGGTGTGTCACCGCGGAGAGTCGGGTTTGATCCCAGATCAATTGATGTGAAATTTGTGGGGAGGGACAAATCAATTTTTGGGGCAAGTCCTCCTCCGAGGACATCGGTTTTTCACTGTCAGTACCATTCCAACAATGCTGCATCTTCATTATCATTCCTGTTACCAAACGGACAAAGGAGCGATACCAGAAAATCTTTCAAAAAACAGTGGACTTTCAGAAAATCTGGACCATTGAATTTTCATATTTTGTAACATCAGTCTTGAGAGGGTTAATTTTGAGTCTGAACCTAATCAACGTAAGCAACTGGCCTTCACGTAGCACACATGGAGTCAGTAATGTGACTCTCGGGAATGTCGTTAAACTGGCACCACGCTGATGGCAAAATGACACTGTGGACAGTGACCATCGAGCAATGACCGACTACGTATGTGATGCTAACCTACGGGCTTCGTACAGAAGTCCAGTACAGCGTGTGGCTTGCTTGAAGCAATTGCATTGCTTTAATTTGAAGTTAACTTGATGGTCTAATGTCAACAATTCGCGTGTGGTTATTAAGGAGTCTTTGGTGACTCCAAGTTTAAGAGGTCGGGCAGTTAAATAACCGGACTGATTTTGTACAATAAAGTATCCTGTGAAGTATGGAAAGGAGTAGGATTAGCGTAGTAGATATAGTGACTAGGCGACGGGACGGATGACCGAGGAATCGTGGTTCGATTGAAGGCTGGGGCAAAAAAATGTTTCTCCAGAACGTCCACACCAGCTAGAGGCCCCGTTGAGACTCTGTTAAATACGTAAAGGGGAGCTCTATCATCGAGACTAAAAGCGGCCAGGGCCTGAAGCTGACCACTGCTCGCGGACAGATTTCTCATAAACCGTGTATTAATATATTTTCATTAAGTATATCCAATAATATTTAAAAATTCGGTTTCTACCTTCGAGGTAATATACTAAGTGCTCTTAGAATTTTCAGTTGGTTAATGCAGTTCATTGAAACAATTTTTTTTGTTATTTTGAGAGTTGTACGAAATGCGCTGTGGGGGCGAAATACAAAAGTGAAGTTACGTACAGTCTAGTTAATTACCGCTCTGCTAAAAGGACCAACACTTTTTACGAATGAAGTACTCAGTTGCGCGCATGTTATGTTGTTCTATACCCTTTCTGAAGCGCGTCTGTTGCTGATATGCTGTGTGGTGCCATAGCCAGGGAAGAGAAAAGAGCCTTTGATCTTAACAGTGGGTTAATCCACACAACATGTCCAGCGTCTCACTGCCTCCTGCATCTGCCACCTAGCATTACAATTGTCCGCTTACGTATTTCAGAATTACGCTGGTTTATCTAATCGGCTGGAATATTGCGTTCTCTTCAAATAGTAAGCATTTTAACTCTTCTTCTGTTTTTCATGCACAAAGAGAACGAAAATTGAGTGCTTGTGATTGTGCTGTAAATCTGTAACAACCAAATCCGTGACGCAGGGTTCATTATTATCTGATAAATACTCGAAAATCGTGCTGAAATACTTCCCCCACCCCCTCCCCCTACACCCCCAATTTCAGGGAACTTATGTGCACAAGATTCCGCGGTTGTGGGCCTGTAGTTAGACCTACTAACTGCTTGGAGAGGAGAATTTTCTGGAAAAAAAGTTAGTACCTCATCATGTCATTAACCTGTTAAAGACTAAACGTAATCTGCTTTATATACGGAATCAGCCCCCGTACCGCGCTGTAAACACTTTCTACCATGGTTATAAAACCAATCAGATAATGACGTATAAAGCAGAGGCCGCTGTCTCTTCTGATATCCGTACAAAACACACAAAGCAAAGCGAGCACCATGTAGAATTTTTGGATGTTAATCCTGGTGGTACGTAAAGAAACCTCTAGGCTTTAAAAGGTTAAATTCCCCCTGCCTCTTATGACACCCCCGGCTAATAACCATGTGGCACTCACAAGCCAAACACCGGACTCTGTCGGTCCACGTTTTCACATCCCATCATTGTAAAGGTTTAAAGCCCAATGGTCATTACGTATGCCATCTGTTGTAACATTAAGAAACTGAATTTTGTCCACACTGATTTTACCCTCTCAAAGACGAAGAATTGAAGCGGCAGAAATGAAGTTACTGAGACCTCTGGCAGGCTACACCCTTCATGACCACAAAACAAATGACTACATACGCCACAGACTATAGATTACAGCATACTAGACAAGATAGATGAATAAAGACGGAACTGATTTCAGTACTTGCAAAGAATGCCACAAAACCGAATCCCTTTGAAATCATACCAGTACAGACCACAAGGAAGGAGAACAATTGGAAGACCGAAGAAACGTTGGAGAGAGCAATTGTAACTGTGGAGACGGAACGGATCAAAGGGTCCAATCCTTGATGTTTATGATGATGATGATAATGATGATTTTACGCATTTCTTTCAATTCACAGAGTATTCAAATTTAATTACTCAAAAGAGCTACAACACTTCAAGCCTAATGATTGGTAGGCGCGTTCGGAAAATTGCGAAAAGCTACTATTAGCGCCGTCATGTCCGTCCGTCTGTCCGTCTGTCCGTCCGTCTGTATGAAACAACTCCACTCCCACTGGACGGATTTCCGTAAAATTTATATTTGAGGATATTTAGAAAATCTGTCGTGAAATTTCGATTTTCATTGACACCTGCCAAGCAAACCGCGTACCTCACGTAAAGACCGATGTACTGTATGATTTTGATAATATCTCACTAAATTCCTCTTAGAATGAGAAATGTTCCTAACGGATTTGTAGAGAAAGTCGAAACACACAGTCTGTGTTCAATAAAGTTCTTTTCCCCCCAAAAAATCCTGCCTTTTGTGAGTTAATGTGGATAAAAATGGTGGAGCCAGCAGGCCACAAACGAAAATAAAATAAAGCGCATGCAATTTGTATGCTGGCTATATAAGGCTGCAAACACACTCTAAAAATATGTAATAATTATTGCTTTTTCATGGCAACATTAGTCACCGAACGCGCCCGAATATTACGTTTTGCGTACATTGCCTATATTCTATATACAGCCTGACGTAACTCCAAAATTCTGCATTTGCTCACAGAGTATGATGACGTCCTTTATATGATTATTACAATAAATCAGCTATTATTTACATATATATATTTATTGATTGGTCTCTGTGAGGTTAGAACTGAATCTTCATTTCTGTTTTGCATTAATTTCCGTGTTACGAAGAGGACAAAGTGGCACTGTATTTCTGCGTCCTTCCTGTCAGCGTCATTCCACCATTGCCCCACACTTGTCTTCATCTTATTGCTTCTCTGATTGGAAGAAGAAGAAGCAGGCTACGTGTGGAAACCATCAAACAAAGCAATGCTTTTTGTAGTCGTCGGGGATCATTGGATAGGCACTGCTTTCAGGTTGTTTCCCGATCTTCAGGTTGTTAGTTCTTTTGTCTTCATATACACAAGGAGTGTGTTATATGTGGCATAGAATCTAATTTTTGTGTGATGTATATTTTGAATTGATGCCATCCTTCTGTCGGTTGACATCAGACTGAATGCGACGTCCTCATACACGCCTAGCTGTAACTGTCACGGGCTACATCAGCTGGTATTGCAGGCTGTAAAAAGGTAAAGGTAAAGTGATCCCGTTACAGGCCCGGTGTGGCCCAGAGGGTGGGTAGAGGTATAGCTCTACTCTTCCATGACCGCGGCACTAGAAGGTGGTGAGTAGTCAGCAGCACGCCCCGGCCGCACTTTACCTCCTGGAAAGACCCGTTACCGATTTTACAGGAGGCTGGGTGGGCTCCAGGGCCAGTCTGTATGGGCGAAAAATCTCTCCCCACCGGGATTCGATCCCGGACCGTCCAGTCCGTAGTCAGTCGCTATAATTGTAGGCTGTACTTTAGGATAATCACTCTGACTATCACTCGTTGCGTTCGTTTGATACACCAATTTGTGAACTATAAATGTATTCAGTATTTAGTGTAGTATTGTATTTCGTCCATAAAATCGATTTCGAGCACTATTCCATTTTAAATGCCGAAACGTCGAATGATACACGTAATGAAACAGATTATAAAAATTGTGTTTTTTTTTTGCGTAACAAATGTTTTCCGTTTATGTTTTAATTAGCTGCATACGTTAAGCGTAACTGACAATGAAGTGCCTAGGAACATCTGCTAATGTCTAGGACGGTGCTGCGGAACCTCTTTGAAGGACCAAATTGTCTGTGAACTTTAGATGGATACATTCGTGCGCCCACGGTAATTTTGAAGAACAAAATAGGGTCTTGGAATCTTCCCTAATTATTATTAATGCATATAATAATTATATTGTATCATTAATGCATAGTATAATAATAATAATTATTATTATTATTATTATATTTCTAATAAAGGCCTCTATGAGGAATGCGATAAATAAGAAAATATGGAAGTAAGTGGGGCCGCTACTAATTACTCTTTGAAAAGAAAACTGTAAAAAACTTTTTGCCCAATACCACGTATCCGCCAAGTCACCACCAGGCCGGCGCCCCAATGATAGATATCCAGTCAAAACTTCGCATCGCTCCCGATTTGAGTAAAAACGTTTCACAGCAGCGTTGTTTGGTAGCAACGGTAATTCATATAAAATCTGTGTGCATTTAGATATCTGTCTGTCTGTCCGTCTGTCTGTCTATCTACCTATCATATATCTATCTATCTGTTTATCTATCTCTCTATCTGTCTATCTATCTGTCTATCTGTCCATCTGGCTATCTGTCTGTCTGTCTATCTGTCTATCTCTCTGTCTGTCCATCTGTCTGTCTATCTGTCTATCTATCTACCTACTACCTATCTATCTATCTATATCTATCTATCTACCTTCCTATCTATCTACCTACCTACCTACCTACCTGTCTCACTGTCTGTCTGTCTGTCTATCTATCTTCATCATTTACAGAAGCTGGTCGGAAAAAGAAATAAAAAAATTGGGACAACATTGAATGTCGTGTACCCAGGAAATCTTCCCGCTTGCCATTACTGGAACGCGAGCTACAGGTTCGGCAGCCCTGGTCTAGACACATACATGAGATGAAGAGGGAGATGGCTCTCAGTAGCAGGATACTGGTGAAAAATACACGCCAATGAAGTTCAGAAGTACCAGATTTACAAGTTATTAAGGTGCTGGCAGGAAAAGATAAGCCGGTAAAGCGTAGTCAACACAGCGACACCCTACGGAACTGATGGCCCACGATTCGAATCCGCGTAAGGGTAAAGAGGTTTTTCTGCTTCCAAACCGTCCAGACAGCCGTTCCTGCCCCCCCCCCCAGCCTCCTATATAATGGGTACCGGTTTTCTTGCCCGGTGGTACATCAGCCGGGGCGTAAAGTTGACAACTCTCCTCCATTTATGACGGAGGTTATGAATGAATGGAGCTGTGCCTTTACTCCGCCTATACGTCTGTATGTCGTGGACAAGTACAACGTTACCTTTACTGTCAGTAAAATCGGGGATGATGTTTCTATGGGATAAAGCAGGACGGTTGCGAGAAATTATAAATTCAGATGTAATTGAGTTGGAAAATGTGAACGGAAGAGATCACTTGGTAGACCCCAACCTAGACGGAAAAGATGTGAGGTCGTCTGTCCAGTTAATTTGACTTAATATATGATTCAGTGTCTTGTGGAAAATGTTATTGGAAATCGTGCTAAAAAAAAAAGAATTCTGTGAGTAGAATGTTAGAATTCCAGGAGGTACTATGCTACGTGTGGGCCCGGTAGCTCAGTCGGTATAGCGACTGACTACGAGCTGGACGGTCCGGGATCGAATTCCGGTGGGGACGAGATTTTCCGCCCGTTCAGACCGGCCCTGGGTCCACCCAGCCTCCTGTAAAAAGGGCACCGGGTCTTTCTCGAGGGTAAAGTGTGGCCGGGGCGTGCTGCTGACCACTCACCTTCTTCTAGTGCCGCGGTCATGGAAGAGTAGAGCTAAACCTCTACCCACCCTCTGGGTCACACTGGACCTGTAACGGTATCACTTTACCTTTACTATTCTACGTGGTTACTTAACGAATTATTGAGTTTTACGGTTCTCTGTAAATATGGTGAAGCTGTCTGTATCGATATTTAAACATACTTCGCAATATTCACATATCTTTTTCAAGATGACAGGCTATGTACTTAACCTATAACATAATACCGTGGCCTGTTCTCATAACCATTATTGCACTGAAGATGCAAGAATACGTTATAAGTTTTTTGTTGAGTTACATGAACTAACACTGTCAACAGCAAAAAAAAAGTACCGGGTGTTGCTCAAAGGTGTTTTATTGGCGAATTTGTATCGCCGGTAGCAATAAACCTAGTTAGGTCTTCGTGTATGCATTTCCAAATATTATTTCCGATTAATAATCTTTAGCTACATCATCCCCATTATGTTATAAGCAATGAAGGAGGGTTTGGGGTACGTCTGGACGTACATTTTGCACAATCATAAATACAACAACTTCGGAAACATCCATGTAGTCGCCACCGATGTAGCAACGCGTCATGAACGCTTGGGACACCCCTAGCTCTCCACTCAGAACGCACAAATCCCTCTAATTTTCGCCTGGTATAGGGCGTACTACTTATATATTACAATCTAGCTTAATGCACCATTTGTAAGACTAGGTATTACTTAATTTTATATATATATATATATATTCTTATACTCTACTTAGAATAGGTACTTTTATCTCAATATGTACAATACAACCGACAACGAGATCTCGTTGAAAGTTTAGAATATGCACCTCTACTGTGATTATATTCTGTATAGTTTTTCTCTATATACATTTTTGTGACATGAAGATGGTCCACAGTGGCCGAAACATGTCGTCGTCAGCACAATAAATAGGATACAAGACAGTTGTGTTTTGACGTAACCCACCTCCTCCCTAATTTTGCCCGAGTTTATCCAAATTCAAATTTTCTCCACACATTTTCATGAAGGACTTCAATACCAAATTTCAAGGAAATCCGTCCAGTGAGAGCCACGCTGATATGTGAGGACAGACGGACATACGGAAGGAAGGACATGGCGAAGTTAACATGCGCTATTCGCGACCGTGCGAAAGCAACTATGAAGAGAAGCTAAATCTTACGCTGGCTATAGGCACTCGCCACCAGTTACCCAGTTGTGCTTAGAACGTAGTGTTGACTCTTGTTTGTTGCTGTACAGCCGCATACTTAAGCCTACGGAACACTTCCACCAAGAACATGTGGATTCTAAACTGGGTCGTTCACGTCGGTAATTTATTAATGGGTAAAGCTGTGTACTTAAGAAGGGTGAAGTAAGTAAGCAGTGTCGGATATTGGAGAGTGTTTAACGAAGTACTGCATTATGTATGCAGGTCAAGGTGTGTTGTTGGAATGGTGAAATACAGACTACACCTGCTGACTTTGTGGCCAGGTTTTGGAACACAAGCAGTGCGTATGGACTTGTTCTAGAAGTTGTCTTAAAAAACGGCCACTTGGAAAACCTTGAAGAATATGAAAGGATTACATGAGGCCAGATCTAACTGAAGTAGGTTATGAGATCAAAGTGGCACTATATTATCTTTATCGTTGCACCGTGCATCGTGTAGTTTATTTAAGTAACACGCCAACAAATGCACATATATAGTTTTTAATAATCTAAAATTTACATTAAAACACTTAAAACGCTCCTACATGTTTCGATCATACGATCAATATCAGGGAGCATACTTTGTTTCTTGCTAAAGTTACAGTTTAAAATGCTCAGTGATTTACTTCGTTATATTAATTTGGTGCTGTGGCAGCGTGTCGTGTGTTATGTGTGAGTCGGACGGTGTTCAGTTGAGACCGGCTGTCTAACCGAAAGACGGTCTCAACTGAACAGCGTACGACTCACACATAACACACGACACGTTGCCACAGCACCAAATTAACCTTTTGACCCCTAATGTCAACTATAGTGGTCGTACCGCACCGCTAACCTCTAAAGTTGCATTTTATATATTTATTCAACAAATATAGGCACTGAATATTTTAAACGTGGTATATAATTTCCTTTTTTTTTCTTAAAAATGCAGTTTGTTTCATAATTCTAAAGTATTTGGTTCCTGTATTATTCACATTTTTTATACAGGGTGTGTTAAAATTAAAAAAATAATTCCGGCGCCAAAAGGTTAATTATAACGAAGTAAATCACTGAGTGTTTTAAACTGTAACTTTAGCAAGGAACAAAGTATGCTCCCTGAGGATGATGGTATGATCGAAACATGTAGGAGCGTTTTAAGTGTTTTAATGTAAATTTTAGCTTTTTAAAGACTATATATATGCTTTTGTTGGTGTGTTACTTAAATGGCACTGGGTTGTTTAACTCTTTAGACGCCGAGTAAAATCCCATCTGCAATCTGCTGGCATTATAGGAAGCTCACCATATTTTCCGCGTTAGCGGGTTAAGGGTTAAATCAGACACTTGTTTAGTGTGTTGAAGTTTATGACCCTGCTGTCAAATTCATTCAGCTGTGGACTGTTTCAAGGCTTTCTCATATTAAGTGCCTAAATTCAACAGTTGGATTACTGGCAAAAAAATGACCATTAATTTAGTGTATGTTTCTAAACTGTATCGGAGTCAATTGACATGAGCCTATGAACTGTAGAGACTAATTGATTAGTAAGTCTGTGACTGAATGTTTTCACCGGAGTTGCTATGAAGAGTGCCTGGAAAGTGGTGGCAATATAGTCAGTGAAAAATTCCATTGACACCATCGAGAATCCAGCCTGTGTCCTTCCGGCTTGTAGCACAGTGGTTGAGTTCAATAGGTCACTGTGACTTGTCATTGATATTGTACTGAGACTAAAGAGATGAATAATCAGACGAAATTATTGTTACAGTTGAAACTTATGTTTATTGGACCGTGCATCATCTTGATAGTTGAATAAAGAGAGACCAACTTGATGTCACTTGCTTTATTATTTCATTATTTAATGTTCAACGTGTTTCGGATGTTAATACATCCATCTTCAGGAGCTTGCGATTTATTTGTTGAGTTATTTCATGGGTTGTA
>Ga0123352_10016427_pt1 | contig 11795 bp, 5 predicted proteins | sample TergutLab28metaG_FD_89700 | JGI IMG/M metagenome (GOLD analysis project Ga0123352, IMG submission 89700) | Labiotermes labralis P1 segment gut microbial communities from Petit-Saut dam, French Guiana - Lab288 P1 | ecosystem: Host-associated > Arthropoda: Insects > Digestive system > Gut ...
ATTAATCAACAATACCGACACAGTCTGACCGTATACAGTCACGGTAAACAGGATTGTCTCCCATGGCGCGTCCTTCGTCACGTCGAAGTTAGCGTTGTAATTAGCCCAGCCTGCATCTGTCCAGACGCGATTCGCTGTCACAAACTCCATAGCGTCATTGCCGTCTTGGTCAACCGCGGTTATTACCGCAGCCATCGGAATTGGTGCTGAAGTGCCGGCAAGCTGCGGCCAGATACGGATTGTGCCTGCCATGCTTGGTACTTCTGAATCTGTGCCGTTGTTGAATGCAACAAGCCCTAAGTATCTGCTGTTAACAAGCTCCACTTCAACCGCGTTGCCGTTCAACGCAGCGGTAAGAGTCATTCTTGCCCATGGCGCATTTTTGTTAACATCAATATGGTTAACATTGCCCGGATTCGCCCACATGTTATTAATGCGTACGAATTCCATAGCATTCGTGCCGTCAGGAAGTTCTGCCGTCACTTCCAAATCTGCATAAGGTACAAGTGCATTTGCTCCGTCTATTTGTGTCCAAAGGCGGATTGTTCCCGCTGCCGCTAAACCTGCGTTAGCAGTTGATGGTGAACCGCCAAGACCGTTGTTGAAGATGTTAAGACCGAAGTCAACATCAGTTCCTCCTAGAGGCTCAAAGGTCAGCCTGAATGTCATGTTCCAGCCTAAATTAGCTGCACCGTCAGGTCTTCCTTGCCACATATCAAATGCACTTATTCCATTTTGACCGGCTGCCGGAAGCCCGCGAGCGTTTCCTGCAAACACAGCAAACGTATTGCCTTCCGCGTGAGCAGCCGGCGGGAAATTAACCCAGGTATTGTTGCCTGCTGTCATGGCTGATGCGAGAGTCATCTCGGCAATGTACACAGTGCCTTCGGTAAAGATATGTCCTTGAGGCACAGGCTCAACGCCTGTCAAAGTATCTCTGAACCAAGCAATACGTGTACCATGTGCTGTGCCGCCGCTATAAGCTGTGCCACCCCATGTCTGCCCGAATGTAAAGAGCGGACGTTCGTTAGCGTATGGAACGTATGGGAATACAACATTAGCTCCTTCAGGTATCGGATCGCTGTTAAACGGGATAAACGCATTGGCTTCAGTATTGCTGAAAGCTACGCTGAAGGCCCGTTCTCCAACAACCGGATTCGTAAACGTTCCCCATGTAAAGCCTTCACCGGCACGCATAGGACGCCCATTCGCTCCCGGGTAGCCGCCGGCGCGCACCCATACACCATAGCTTACCGATAATCCATCGAAAGGATCTTCCGGGTTCTCGGCATGGATTGTTGCCGTTACAATTACGGGCGAAGTTTCTGCGTTGCCCAAGAACGGCATAATCGCGCCTGTTCGGTTGGAAGTAACAATGTTCAAATCTGCATCTACAAGTGACGCATGGTTGCTTGAAACAGTATAAACAACATGACCCGGGCCATCCCATCCTGTAAGCCTGTTGACCCATGGATAGAAGTTCGGACTGCCTTCACGCGTAACATCGTAGAATGTAAGACTTACCGTTTCGCCGACTTCTGAATGTTCAAAGCTCAACTGATCAATCGGCCCCGGATCCGGACGTTCGCCCGGAAGCTGCTCAAATGTAAGAGTAACCAAAAGCAGCCAACCGGCCTGCCTTGTAAAAGTAATACTGCTTATTCCGCCTTCGCCCGGTTCGGGAACCCCTGCGATATTAGCTACAAATGTAGAGAATTCCGCATCTGTGAGATTGTTCCAAGTATTGTTGGCCGGGAGCATCGCACTAGTAAGTACCAGTTCTGCGATATAAACAGTACCCGGTTGGAAAACGTAGCCGTGCTGCGCATCCGGCGTTACAGGTTGGCGTGCGCCCGCTTCAGGCTGCCAGAACCAGCTAACGCGTGAATTGTTTGCCGCACTGTTATAAGATGTGCCATCCCATGTTCTGCTGAGCGTCCAATACGGGCGGTCATTTTCATACGGAGTATAAGGGAATGGGATTGGTACTGCCGGCAATGGTCTGCCATCAATATTGATACCCGGGTAATCCCTGGCAATAGAATTATGGAAGATAAGGTTATAGGTGCGCTCACCTTCTACAGGTACTCTGAATGTTCCCCAAGTAAACGATGGAATAAGAACACCTGTTTCGTATTCGCCTACGCTCATCATTCCGCCGTTGGAGCCAATACCGCCTCCGCGAATTGTCGCGTAGAAGCTTCTTTGCTGGCCGTTAAACGGGTCGTTTGAGTCAGTATTGCTGACTGTAGCGGTTATTCTGACTGTACCCGGGCCTCTCCAAGGCAGCATTTCTCCCGTAGTACTGGTAGGCATCAGTCTGAATCCGCCCGAATAAGCCGCATCGGCTTCAACAAAACGCATTGGAATGCTGCCAACCCCCGAGTTAACAATGCTACGCAAATCTGCATCTGTAGAGGCAGAAGGGAATGTGTCCAAAGACGGACCGCCGGTAGTCCCGAGTGCTACCCTGTCGGCTGTATAAACCACTGTTCTGTCGGGATAGTTAGGGTCTTGCCAGCCGACAAGCCTGTTGCTCCAAGGGTGAACTGCGGAGCTGCCCGCTTGTGTGAATTCATAAAAACCAAGAAATACCAATTCGCCAACTTGCGAGTGTTCAAAGTTCAAACCAAAGTGGTCAATTTCAAATCTCGAAAATACTGTTCTTAAGCTGTTTACGACAATTATGAAATCGCCCTCTGTAAGAGCTGCGTTGTCAAGTTTTTGCGATGCAAGTGCAGCGGTGAAGTCGGCGATAGTGTTAATCACTGTGCCTGACGGGAATACAAAGAATTCCCCGCCAAAAGTAGCTTCAATATCATTTCTTAAACTACCTACCGTTGTAGTCCCGTAAATAATCGGAAGACTGCCCGGAGCCACAGTGAGCAGATTATTATTGACTGTAAACTCACCTAAGGTGGAATACAGTTCGGGGTGAAGTTCATTCACTCCGGGAACTCTCGCGTTGTTAATAATATGCGTAAATCCGTTGCCCATCATTATATACATACGGAAATTCGGGTCGGTAAGCTGCTCGTATGTAAACGGCTGTGGAGGGGCAATGTGCGCGTCGTAGCCAAAACGTATTGTATCCCCAAGCGGGAGATACCTGAACTTCGTCCCGGCCTGTCCGTGCGGGTTGTTAATTGTTGTTCCCATGAAATTGAAAGCAGATTCTGTCGTATATGCTACAAATCCGCTCGGCCCGCCGATTTGACCGCGATCCATACCGCTGATCGGGATTATTCCGGCAGGTGTGCCGTCAGTAGAAAGGGCAAGTTCGCCCGGAGCAACCGACACCAGATAAGAATTGAGACGCTCAGGCGCGGCTGTTCCCGCTCCCGGCTCAACGCCCGGCTTAACAACGTAAATGATGTTATGTGTACCGCCGGCACCCGTATGTCTCATAGCATTCACGAGATTTTGCATAGGAAGCTCACGGTAAACACGGTTATTAGCATTAGCTCCGGCACCTGACCATGGCTCATAACTTATAACATACCAGTTGCCGCTTCTTTGAACAACTCCCAGAAGGACTATCAAGTGTCCGCCTGTAGTTCCGTCCGTTCTCGGGATGAAGTTTGGAGCCGCAGGGTCGCTCGAGAATGTAAGCGACAAGCCCAAGGCATGTCCGGACAAAAGATGCCTTAATATGGTCTCCATCACAATGTCATCGTTGTTGTTTCTGTCGTTATACTCAACATGAGCTCTAAGCCCGTATGTTCCGGCTCCGGCAACGGTGAACTGCCAGTTTCCAAAACCGTTGAGCTGATAGTCAAACAAGTTAAGGCCGATTTCTTCCATAGGCCTGTATGGCGTTATACCTTCCATATTTAGGAAACCGTTGACAATCATACCAATAGTAACGGCAGAACAGTTAACTCCGCCAAGTATTGGGCCGGTTGCCTGTTGAGAGCGCATCGGGAAACCTTGCATATAGATACCGCGCCCCGCGCCGGGAGACAGCACAACAGAAGAATCGCCGCTTCCTCTGTCCCAGCCCTGTCTTTCCATATCAATAGGACGCTCTTCAAGATATGCAAAAATGCTTTCTAAAGTCGGGAATCTGTCTGTGTTCCCACCCGGGAATGCTTGACCGTTGAAATTTCTGGCCGGAAACTCAAGCGTCGGGAATTCTTTAGGCTGCGAAGTTTGGTCAATCTGCGCGTTCCTTGTCGTGCCGTGAACATGCCTTACGACAGGAGAAGGAGTTTCCACGCTGTCTCTGTGCAAAGTTACTCTATATTGCACAACATTAGCCGGAGCGCCGGACACAATCAGAGAACCCGTTGCCTGCTGAGCTCCGCCCGATACAGCAGATGTAGATGTGGTTCTTCTGATACCGCGCTCAAAGTCCTGCGAAAACGGACTCCATCTGCCGGAAGTCAGGAACCCGGCATCCAAGTTGGCGGCACTGTGAGCATTGGCACGCAATGCAGTCACATGTACCGCGGCAGGCGTAGGATTTCCTGTCGGAAGCCATGCAACAGTCTCCAGCTCATCAACGCTGCGTCCCGCTCTGACCCAAACCTCAATCCATGTGCCGTAAGGAGTATCGGCACCAAATGAATTTATCATATGGGTGAAATTGTTAACCGCAAACGGAACTGTCTCATATGTAGCTGTTAAAACGCCCGGCGCAAGCGTAAGTGCGCCGCGTTCGTCTCTTTGATATCTTGCCTGATTAACAACAGTAGGGTCGGCATCAAAACCGATAGTGCTGTTAATTACTATTCCTCCGGCAGGGTTAACTGCATTTTGGGCAGCAGCCCACTCTGCGGCAGAGCTTAAAGCAAATTGTGAACCCCAAGTGCGCACAATACTGCCAACCGCCGCACCGGCCGAAATGGTTTCGGAAATGGCGAAAGCCATTGGGGTGAAAGTTTCAACGTCGAAAGCGTCAACACTATACCCTCTGGAGACACAGTCTCCAAGAATAACTTCATCAATAGTTTCAGGAGTAAAGCCGGCGGCTTGAACCGACATATTCCACGGGGATATAATCGGCAAAATAAGCGTTAATGTCAAAAATAACGCTATAAAAGCCTTCGCAGTATGTAACGATTTTTTCATTACTTAATTCCTCCTTACAAATAATATTTGAATGCAATAGCTAATGCCTAACAAAATATTGTAAAATGCTGTTTTAGAACTTCCCTCCTTTCCACATTTGTGATTTTGTGCTAAAAAATTAACTAACACACCTATGCGCTTGTGCATTATGCTACTCACTCTTGAGTAGATATATTTTATCATAAAAAACTAGCATACACAAGATTTTTTTATCCCCAAAATAATATCTTTTTTGTGCATAACTTTGTGTACAATTCTGAACCTGTAAAGAAACAACAAAAAAAGGCGTAGCAAGTTGCGCTGCTACACCTTTTCGGCGGCTTAGTAGTTTTGATTATATAGTTATATAGTTTGCTGCGACGCATCGGCAATCCACTTGGTCATTATCGCGGTAGCCTGCAGAAAATCATCGATGGTCATTGCTTCATCCGGATTATGGCTGCCGTTGGCATTGCGCACGAAAATCATTGCGGTAGGTACACCCGCTTCCGCGAACGCGGCGGAATCGTGGCTCGCAGGGCTGCCAAGGCGGCAGTTTGGAATTTTAAGCTCATTCGCGATTCGCTCAAAATCGCTGCTGATTGTTGGCGACATCTCGCCCACCGCCGCACGCGCTGTCTTACCAATTTCAAAGCGGACCTTGCGGCGTTCTTCTATGGCGCGTATAATCTCGTATGTCTTCTCCTCAAGTTCCTTGAGATGTTCAGAATTGTAGCAGCGTACGTCTAGCGTAAAGTTTAGTTCGCCCGGCACTTTGGTCATTGCATGCAGCTCAGGGTCAGTTGAAAACACACCAATTGTACATGCCATCGGTTTTCCGTCGGCTTCACTCTGCGCCCACAATTCATCCATCGCAACAACAAATTCACTTGCCGCCGTTACGGCATCGCGCCGCCAAGCCTTGAGCAATCCTACATGTCCGTACTCGCCAATCACGCGGGCATTTGGGAAACGGAAGTTACCCGGTATAGCCGTACATATACCTACAGGCAGGCCGTCTCTGTCAAGCAACGGCCCCTGTTCGATATGCAGTTCCAAGAAACAGCGCAACTCAGATGGTTCAAAAGTCTTTTTGCGTGCCGCTGCCGCGTCCGAGTCGCCTCCCTCGTTGCGGATGCCGTCAACCAGTGTAAGGCCTGAGTCAACCCGCTTGACGTTTAGCGCACCATCAGGCAAAGTCCCTAATGCGCCGCGCGAACCTATGTACGATACACCGAACCACGCACTCTCTTCGGCACGGACACCCATTACCGAAACATCACAGTGCGGCCGAATTCCAAGCTCTTTAAGTGCTGCGCAGGCTACCAATCCTGCAACCACACCTGCCGCACCGTCAAAATTGCCGCCTTGCTTTACAGAATCGAGATGCGAACCTGTCATGATTTTCTTTGCCGCAGGGTCGCTTCCTTGCAATGTCATGTACGTGTTAGCCATTGCATCTGTTATAACTCTCAAGCCAAGTTCCTCGGCTATTTCGCCGAAACGCTTGTGTATGCCTGTCTCCTCCGGGCTGTATGGCGCGCGTGTCACGCCGCCTTCCGGGTCGCGCGACAGCTCAACCAATGTATCAAACAACTTTTCAGCCAGCGTACGTTGTTTTTCCACAGCATTCATAACTTGTACGCTGCTCGGGATTTCGTTATTCATGTCGCAATCCTCCTATACTTATGATAAATGTTTTTGAAGAGTCTTACGGACTGCACCCGGGGCGGCAATCATTTCGCAGAACATGCCTTCTACAACCTCACCAAGCCCGGCTTCGTATAAGTTTACACCAAAGAACGCCGGATTTGAAAGAACAGGATGTAGCTTTTGCTTGCATTCCTCAGGCGCACTGCCAAGTGATATACCTGCAAGCGCAGCTTGTAATGTACCGAGCATTGGGTCTGGGCTGAGTGTGAACGCATTGCCTTCATCGTCGATGGCTATGAGATAGCGGCACCATCCCGCGAGTACAAGCGGAATCGCGCGCAAATCTGCCGCATTGAGGTCGTCGCGCTTGATATACGCTTTGATTGTCTCACCGAAACGTATCGGCACCTTTTGCGATGTATCACACGCGATTCTCTGCGGCGTGTCCGGCATGAACGGGTTCGGCACGCGCACGCCTAAAACTTCATCTATGAATGCTTTCGGGTCTATGATGCCCGGGTCAACAACCACCGGCAACCCCTCTTGGTATCCGACTTTTTCAACAAGCTTGACGAGCTGCTCGTCGTTCATTTCATCGCTTATTTTTGTGTAGCCCAGCAGGCACCCAAATACCGCAAGCGCGGTGTGCAGCGGGTTAAGGCATGTACATACCTTCATTTTCTCGACCTTATCGACCGTTTCACGCTGCGTGAACAAGATTCCCGCTTTCTCAAGCGCAGGGCGGCCGTTGGGGAATGCGTCCTCTATTACGAGATATTCGGCCTGTTCGGCGTTAACAAACGGCGCGACATATGTATTCTTCGAGGTTGTGATAACATCTGTATCTTCGAACCCGCAAGAACTAAGCATCTTCGCGACACTTTCATCCGGACGCGGTGTTATTTTGTCAATCATGCTCCATGGGAAAGCGACACGTGCAGAATCATCGATATAATCGCAGAAACCTTTGTCGGCAAAACCGTTCTTTGCCCACTCTACCGCAAAAGCCGAAACCGCCGCATGAAGTCTTGTACCATTGTGCGAACAGTTATCCATGCTCACCATCGCCAGAGGATATGCCCCCGCTTGATAACGCTTGTACAACAACGCGGCTATTTTACCCATATAGCTTTGCGGCTTGTCCGGCCCTGCGGCAAAATCCTGCGCAATGTCTTTCGGAACATTTCCGCTTGCGTCAGCCACCGCATAGCCTTTTTCGGTAATTGTGAAGCTGGCAAATTGCAGCGATGGGTTCGAGAACATCTCCGCAAGACGCTGCCAATCCGCTGTATTGCCGCTGTCAGCCTTGAGAGCCTCGACAACACCGGCGATAACCGTCTTCTCGATAGTACCATCAGCTTTCAGCGTTGCAAGCAGCGTCAAGTTATCGTGCGGTGTAAATACTTTGTTGATGATTTCGTAATCATAACCTTCGGCAACTACAATGCCCCTGTCTGTGATGCCGCCATCCAACAGCTTTTGCATCGCCAGTGCCGGAAACGCGCGAAAAATATTGCCCGCTCCAAAATGCACCCATACCGGAGCTGCCTTTGTTGCGTCAGTTACTGCCTGCCTGTCGAACTTGGGCAGAATAAAACCCTCGGAAACCCATTGTGCCGTATCTTGTAACGATTTATTGTTCAAACGCATATTTGTTACTCCTCTCAAGTTATATATCGAACGGGTCCCGTTCGTTTACTTCAAAATAGTCGGGATAGTCGCTTAACAGCATTTCCTCTTCCACGAACAGCTTGCGCAGATGTTTCTCCATAATCTGCCTGCACAACGCAAAGTTGCCGTCCTGCACCGCATTCACAAGCGTTTCGTGCTGGAGCATTATATCTGACTTCAGCTCGTCCGACCATATCGTCATAAGCCTGCAGCGGCGGTAATGCCCGCTCATACTTTCGATAATTTCCCAGCTAAGCGGCTGCTCAGCTATGGTGAAGATAAGCCTGTGAAATGTGTCGTCGAAGTCGATTACTGCGACATAGTCCTTCCGTTCCGCGCTCTCGCATTGACGCTGAATCATTTTTCGCAGCTTATCGAGATGTTCGCGGCTGCACTTTCGGAAAAATGGTTCAAGTACGGCAAGTTCCAAGCTTTCGCGCAAGAATTGCTCTTGGCGTACCCTTTGCAGGTCTATACGTGAGACAATCGTCTCTCTTTGCGGAATAATCTTGACAAGCCCTTCTCGCTCCAAGCGCATAAATGCCTCGCGCACAGGCGTACGGCTAACACTCATCATCTCCGACACTTCATTAGCACTCATAACCATTCCCGGACGCAGTGTAAGGTCAATAATGCGCTTCCGCAGCGCACAGAACACACGCTCCTGTACACTGAAGCTCTTTTCCGCTGTCTTCGCCACGTCACTCACCCCACTATACGCCGTTTATATCTTCCAAAATTCTAACACAAACTCGCACCGACTTCAACAACAAACAAAAAAACAGCCAAAAGGCTTGGCTTAGCTGATATGTAGGGGCGAACTGTGTTCGCCCGCTGTAGTCACTACTTGCCTTCCTCACCGTCACTACTCCTATTTTTCGAGATATTGCCGCTTACTCCATGGGTGAACTCATGGCGTTGCGGCGGCGCGAAGATGTCCATCGGGAAGTCGAGCGCATCGAAGAATTCGCAAGGGTTGGTTGTGTCGATATCCTCGCATTCGCGCGGAACGTTAAACCCGCGAGACTCAACCCTAAGGTTAACAATGCGGAAAAGTTCGATAATCGTAAACAACCCAATTGTCACAGCCACATCTCTTGACTTATGATGCTCATGTCGGTGGTGTTCGTGACGGATTTCCGCCGCAAGTGCAATTGCCTTGCCTTCCACCCAAATAAACGGTTCGGCCTTAAATACCAGCCCTTCGTTAGCATGCTTGAACAAATCAGTCCCGGTGACCAAATCCGTTCCGACAGAGCCAAACAGCGTAACCTTCTTGTTAAATGTTGAAGTTGCTTTAACGCACAAGATAGTGTCGCCATCGGCCTTGCGGAAGGTCAGTACATATTCAAATACGTATCTAATGCTGATATCCCAAAAACCATTCTTAAACGGACTTGGTTTCTTGTCTACAACGGTAATTTTCTTGATAACAAGGTCGTCGATTGTAACCGAAACTGCATCCTTTGGCGGAACAATTATTTCGCCTTCTTCAATTTTTTCATGGTCGATATATACGTCTTCTGCGGCACGTGCCGGCCCGATTTCATGCACCGTCAGGCAGTCCTGCTGGCGACAGCTGTCGTATATTTTATGGGCGATAATCGACTCTTCACGCAGACGCTGCGGGTCAAGCTCGTGACATTCCGTACGTACGGCTTGTTTATCGGCGTTAAGTTCAAATGCTGCCATAATTACCCTCCTTTTATTCTGGATATAGTATCCACTCAATGCAGTATATGAAACCTCGTACCTTTTGTGACAAGTTGCTAAAACTAAAATCAATACGCTTGCATACAGTAACTTTAATTGTCTAATTATGGCGAATCAAAAAATATTTTCATTGAATTTGACTCTTTCTGTATGGTACAATTATCTGAATAACAAGCCACTCTACTTTACCGAAAGTGTTCTAGGTTCTACCGAGCTTTTTGTTATAACTGATCTTATCGCAAAATCAAAAGTGCTAACAAAGTAAAGTTTAGTAATTGAAAATCTATATAAATAGAAAGGTTGGACACAGATGCACCTACTTGTTTTTTCATATACCAGCATCCCAATAATAGGCAATGAGCTTCATATGCATTTTTGGGATAATTTATGGATTGCAGTTATGAATTCCTTTGGTTTTTTGATTTTAGCGGTTGCAGGTACAGTAGTTGCTACTTTCATTTTAAAGCCACGTAGTAACAGTAAACCTTTCGGTGTTTTCATCCTTTCAATGGTAGTAATTGTTTTGTTTCACTGGCCTCAATCTGGAAGTGTAACAATAACAACAAGTTTGTATCCTGTTCATGCTGGAGTTGTATCCGAAAGTGGTGTATTTAACAAATATTCGCTTGTGAATTTACAGGCTACACCACTCAGTGGATGGCGATTTGTTGGATGGTACGAGGAGGAAACAAGGGTAAATGTTGATGCTGTCTGGAATTTTTCTGCCATTAGCGATAGAAAAGTTCAAGCAAGATTTATAAGACATGGACTAGGAACTTGGGATTTTGACGATGGCGATATGTATATTGGAGAATTTTATAACGGTCACTTTTCTGGGTATGGCGTTTATTTTCTTGCAAATGGAGGTATGCAAATTGGGCAATGGTTAAATAGTAATGCCCATGGACATAGTATTTTTGTTGATCATTACAATGTTGTACGGGTTGTCGAATGGGCAAATAACCAAGACCTATCGTATATGGAAATGCAACCTGTTCATTGTATTAGATGCGATGTCATGAAAGCAGGAGAAATAATTTATGACCAGTCTCAAGGTTACATCTTACATGGATGGGGTATAAAACCATGGAATAGTTCTGGTTATATAACTGGTGGCACGTTTGCTGGGCAGTGGATAAACGGACTACGAACAGGCTATGGTATAGATTTTCGTACAGATGGAAGCATGCATATTGGGCACTGGTCAAGAAATTATCCACATGGCTCTGGCATTGAGATTAAGCCAAACGGCGAAATTGGTGTAATCGGCGAATGGTCATGGGGCAATCTCGCTAGTTCATTTTGATTATTATACATTTAATGTATGGGGTGTTGATTTCGCCCTGCTGATATTGTATATTATTGATGATACTCTGCACTGGAGGTAAGTCTGTGTCCGAGAATTACCACGAGGAAGTCAAGCGTGAGAACATAAAGAAACTTAGGGAGATAATCAACGAGCTTCCGCCGTTTGCCGAGGAGTTCTTTCTTGGTATCGGCGAGCGAACCTCCGCGCGAACCCGTCTTGGCTACGCCCGCGACCTAAAGATTTTCTTCGCGTTCCTGCTTGATAACTGCCGTGCGTTCAAGAGCAAAACAATGGATGACTTCACCCTGGCGGACTTCGCAAAAATAGAGGCTATCGACATACGCCGCTATCTCGAGCATGTCACCTACTACACGCGAAACCTGTCGACCGCAAAAAA
>Ga0123352_10016430_pt1 | contig 11793 bp, 5 predicted proteins | sample TergutLab28metaG_FD_89700 | JGI IMG/M metagenome (GOLD analysis project Ga0123352, IMG submission 89700) | Labiotermes labralis P1 segment gut microbial communities from Petit-Saut dam, French Guiana - Lab288 P1 | ecosystem: Host-associated > Arthropoda: Insects > Digestive system > Gut ...
CGGTTCCAAATACTGCAACCTGCACAGCTGATGCGTCGCGCGACAGCGTTGATGACCTTGAGAGTGGAATGCAGTGTTAATCCTGCCTGCGTGACTGTTAGTTGCTTGTACGGGAGTTGGAAGCGCCATGTAAAGTGCTTGGAGCCCTAAGAACGACTACGGCGTTAATGCGAGTGTTTATGTAGTTCAATTTAATGGCTTTATGTCACTCATGCGTTAATTACATGTTAGGTACAGATATTAACATTATAGAAACCACATACTCCTGCCAGTTTTAATACGTATTTGGTAATCAATAAGTGTGTAACAGCTGTCAAAATTTCAAACTTCTCTGGCCACTATCTCCGTAACCGTTCAACTTTGGATATAGGTGTTTTGGGTTATATCGGTATACTTTAACATAAGGAACACTCTCCCGAAGTCTGGCACATTCCTCCTGGGACATCCTGTATATATATCACGATTTAACATAGAGTATTCAACGTTCTGCAGACAGGATGCAAATTTCAGAATAAACTGCGATTGATTCCTTATACAGCCTTATCTAATTAGATTTAATAACCAGGACATAGTATGTTTACTGCGCGGTACGAACTGAATCCATAGCTAAGTTTCAAGCTCAATTTTTCTTTCAAATTCATACTTTTTCAAATGAACAAAAATTCATGGGACCTGCCAAATGAGTAAAAATTTCCGTGGTTTATCACGGTCTTCAAGCAAATGTAGAAATGATATTAAAAATTCGCCTTGTAACGCCCGCTTGTTACGTACTTCTTCAAATACAGTGTGTCCCACTCGCTACCGAACCCAGCATTTCTTTAATAATTTTACCACTAATGAGGATATTGCAACGAAATTTGAAGCGGACTACAGACACATTCCTCTTCATTTCTCACACAACGAACGTACTTGTGTTCAAATTTCGTTGCAATATTCTAATTGGTGTTAGAATTATTAAAGAAATGCCGGGTTCGGTAGCGAGTGGGACACACTGTATTAGCTTCAAAATTTCCGTCTAAATCCAACCCTCACGTTACGTTACCAAAATTCCTACATACAGGAGCCATTCAATCACAAAATTCAGCCTGGAAGTTATGTAACAACCCAAAAAATGCCACAGATAAAAATCTTTTTATCATGTGTGAGTATTCACCGAACATTTCTCGGTCGTTTCCGCGACCATCATCACGGTGTCACACAACAAAACAATATAAAACAATCACACAAAATGTGTAACTAAAACCTCCCGTCGTTGCAGTTAATTTCTTAAGCGCTCTCAATGGTCATAAATTGTAAAATTATTTGACATCTGTTTTTTCTAAGATCGTCGCTACTTATGCAGCATGAAATGATGTTCAAATTATGTTTATGAATTTACAGAACATGTTGAAGTAAGATTTTCAAGAAACAAATATTCAAGTTTGAGTTCCTACATCATATAAAACTAACTGTGCTTAAGTAAGAGGCAAGATGTGAAGATGTATGGGGGGGGGGGAGCATACTATATCTCCACGTATTCTTAACCTGGACACTAGGTGAGTGGTCAGCTTCACGATCCGGCCAATTTGTCACCGGACAAATATCCCCCGCCATTAGACAGGAAACTGCTTGGGTAACAGTGCCAATCAGGGTTCTGTGAAGAACTGAGAAGTCCCTTGCCGCGTCTGAAAGTGACGACGGATTCGCCGGTCGCCCTACTCTTAGCCTGGCTTTTATCAAACCAAATACCGCGGTTACAGAGGCCAGTCTGTTAATTTTGTATAGTGGACAGTTGCTTTCTATGGCGAGAATTATAGGGAAAACTTAAATGGACTACGTGGAAAAAATACAGATTTTTCGAAAGTTAAAGCGGGTGATTGGTGTATAAACCACTGAGCTTTATAAGATTAAATATTCTGTATCGATTGTTTAATGAGGTGCAAGTACGAATTTGGAATTCGGACGTTTATGGCAGCAGAAGTTACGAAAACTAGTAGTAAATGAAAAGAGGAAGAGGCAAATGATACATAAAGATGGAAAAGGGGTGTCTTTGAAATGTACGTTATGTGACTCACATAAGGCTACGTAAGAATAATATCGAAATAAATAAAAAAAAAACAGCTTAGACAAACACTTGCAGCAGTCAAATTCCAAACACCGCGACACACAGCTTCCATAGCACTACAATAACCTATGCAGTTAGAACAATGTCTTTTAAGAAAATATACAAACCGCACAAGGGGCTTATCGCCTTTCTCCCTTCGACTAAGAAAGGTCACTTCGTCTCCGCGGTGACTGACTATATCGCCAGCAGATAGAGCTCAGTTGAAACCTGATGGCACACGGTGACGCACGGTAGGGGAAGTGATGGGGAAACATGCGAGTGGAGTGGGTAGCCAGTAGCCTTGCACTCTACCTCAGAACATGCTGTATCCAGCATTACTACCATTACTACCGCTGATGCGCACACCTCGGCTGCCAGTAGTCGACTGAACTGACCCCCTCCCCCGCCAATTTAAATGGACTCGTCCGTTTCGCTGAAAGAGTGCCATCACGTTTCAAACGTGCTCTACGCTATTTGGTAGTCACTTGTTTATAAGCCCCCCCCCCCTCGCAAGCATTTCATGCCAACACAACACACATAATTTTCCGTCTAGCCAGCATTATAACGTGTTGGATTATCCCAAGAGTCGAATACACGACCTCATGAATATATAAAGGTAGTGCTAACTACCATATTGGGCAGTAAAATTTTGTTATCTGTTTGTTTAACAACACTGTCCGTAGCTCAGAGTACACAGCGTTGAACTGTTGGATGCTAAAAGATCCGGCTTTGAGTCCTGGCAAGGACAAGAGATTTTTCAGAACTCCGAAACGTCCAAACCTGTTCTGGGGCCCTGTCAGCCGTCTATGCGAAGGGTAAAGGGGAACAATGCGGCCAGGGCGTAACGACGACCACCTGTCTCACTGCAGTGGCGATATTGGAAACGAGTGGAGGTCTACTCCATTCTCCCAGACTCCTTCATGGCATGCACACGGACAAATTTACCTGTACGTCGTTTCTTTTATAAAGAAGAAAACGGGTTTTAAGACGTACAGAATATGAAGTAGCAAGACACACAAGAGATGACCTGCCATCAGATACTTCACCATATGGGAGGCTGCGGTACGAGATGTGCATCTGTTTAAATCCCGACGCATGACCGTGGAGACATGTCAACATGACTGTGTCCCGTGGGGTGAATGGGGGGGGGGGGAGGTGGCACAGAGTCCTACCACGGCTGTGTGCGTATTAGTGCAAAAATGACGCAACTCCACATGGACAAAGAGATTTACATAGATGGGTGAGGAGGAAGAAACATGCTGTTTAGTCTGTTAAATTATTGCCAAATAGATACATTGAATATATAATTTAAGACTGAAATTCAACTATATTTTGTACAGGAAATCAGTTCTTACCTGACAGAGAAAGAATTCCTTCTCTAGTACAAAGACAAACTTGTTTATTTTGTTTACGCAAATAATCGATATTAATTTTGAGGCAAGTTGAAACAGGTATGTACAGGGTGTGTGGGAAACAGGTATGTACAGGGTGTGTGGGGAAACAGGTATGTACAGGTGTGTGGGAAACAGGTATGTAAGGGTGTGTGGGAAAGAGGTATGTACAGGGTGTGTGGGAAACAGGTATGTACAGGGTGTGTGGGAAACAGGTATACACAGGATGTGTGGAAAACAGGTATGTACAGGGTGTGTGGGAAACAGGTATGTACAGGGTGTGTGGGAAACAGGTATGAACAGGGTGTGTGGGAAACAGGTACGTACAGAGTGTGTGGGAAACATGCAGTGATGCTAACCGTTACATACACTTAACACAATGCTTGGAAAGGTTAAGGACAGGAGAAAAAAAAACAACAGAAAAGCAGAAGTGCCGGGACGGCCTGATGGAAATTCAAGCGAAATTACACGAATAAGAGTGAATTATCAGGAGAAATAATTAGGATAAGCTAATAGAAGGAAAGGTTAGCGAATCGTAATAAAATATTTCCAAATATAAACCAAAATACAATAGTTTTTTAATAAAATAGTTGGTAAAAGCACAACGTGCTTTTACCAACTATTTTTTATAAATGTGACTTTAGCTAGGCTCAAGTGTAAGCTCCCTGATGATGGTCGTAAACCGAAACTTGTAGGAGCAGTTTCAATGTAAGTTCTAATGTAAATTTAAGTTGTAATGTAAAGTGCATCTGTTGGCAAATAACGGACTTTGACAAAATATGATAGATAAAAAGGAAGAACGAAAAAGGGACGGAGAGGAAAATTTATTTACTTTTTGTTTGTTACATCCTAAGACGCTGTCAATAAATCAGGCTATAACTGTCGAATGGTAGGATGGCTGATGAGTTGCAAAATCTGACAAATCTGGGAGGGAGTGGTCTTGGCCTAATCACCATGTAAATTTACAGTAAAGTATACGCTTTGTATCTGCTTTTGTGAGCGTGGGAATGAGCTTTTAGTTTTCGATAAGGTAAGGGTAAAGCAATCCCTATACAGGCCTAGAGAGACACTGAGGGTTCCAGAAGGTTGAGGCTCCCAGATATCTTGACAATTGACCCGTGAAGGTTATAAGTTTGTCAGCCCTGAAACACCGGCCGCCTTTACTACCAAAAAAAAAATTCCTCTTACTCATTTCTATTAGAAGCTGAGTCGGCCCCAATGCCAAATTGGGTGCCCCTTTGGGGCCGATAGCATTCCAGATATCTTGACTTCTGGCACGTGAAGGTGATAAGTTTGTCAGCCTTACAGACCGGCCGCCTTTACCACCCAGAAAAAATTCCTCTTACTCATTTCTGTTAGAGGTTGAGTCGACCCCAGTGTCAAAGTGGGTGCCCCTTTGGGGCCGATAGCATTGGAGAAATTCCCTCCCCTGCCGAACAACACTGGTTTCTTAAGAAGCAACCAGCATCACGAAATATCAAGTTTACGTTACGTCATATGATACACTGTGACGTACCAATGTATTAAGGCACAATGTAAATATATGTACCACATTGTGTAACAGTAATAAACTCCACATTTTGCCCCTAGAGAGCAATGACGTGATTCGTAAGGATCTCACAACAAAGAGTGAAAACTGGTCTGAAGACAATTAAGCTGCTTTCTTTATAACGGACAGGATTTATGTTCTCGGTGAGGCGCCAGCTGAATTCTTGTGCACGGGTACAACGAGCAACAGACCCGTCATATGTCAAGGCTGACACGATATTCACGCGCTGATCCACGACGTCATTCATCAAGGTTTCTTAGATTCAAGATTTTGATAAAGTAATCAAATGATAGTTATTAAAATATTATTTTCTCCTAAATATATCTAAATATCCCCCCATTTTTGGTCGGAGAAGGGTGACAAAAGTCAGTATAACAAAAACAGTCGTATTTGTTTTTAACTCCTAAGCAACTGTTCTATTGACAACTTTTTTTTTCCGTAAATATTCGATCTTCCAACAAAACTTTTCCCAGACGAAAAATAATTCGGGAGCAGTAGCATGAGTTTTTTTTTAAATTTAAAACAGGCTTTTAACTAAACTAGGCATAGGCGATATTTGTCGATGCCTTCAACACCTATATCAGTCATAGTATCTTTACAACCTAAGCCCTAGCCTTAGGACAGGTGTGACTTCACTCACAAACCAAGCGTTTTATATACTGAAATTTAGGTAAATATAAATATTCACGGGATTAAATTATAGATGTCCTCACGAGACATCACGCGGTATAAAAGGAGAGGTGTGACTTCACTCACAAACCAAGCGTTTTATATACCGAAATTTAGGTAAATATAAATATTCACAGGATTAAATTATAGATGTCCTTACGAGACATCACGCGGTATAAAAGAACAGGCGTGACTTCACTCACAAACCAAGCGTTTCATATACAGAAATTTAGGTAAATATAAATATTCACAGGATTAAATTATAGATGTCCTCACGAGACATCACGCGGTATAAAAGGAGAGGTGTGACTTCACTCACAAACCAAGCGTTTTATATACTGAAATTTAGGTAAATATAAATATTCACAGGATTAAATTATAGATGTCCTTACGAGATATCACGCGGTATAAAAGCCGATACAGACTGCACCGTCTTCACATTTTGTACCGAGGTCACATTAAACCGCTCTTCCTCTGAAACCTGATTGGCACCACATGTCACTTCGCATCCAGCCCACTTGTTTTATAAACTGAAAGAATAGCGGCATACATAATTCCGCAAAACATAACACGACCAACTCCCTTGTGGCCACTCCCACCAGGGGGCGCAGCAGCGACGACTTCCTGTGGCAATGTGCATTACGGCATTGCTGCTTTGCCACGAATGTATCCAGAACAGCCAGACATTTTGTGTGTTATGTACACCGTTTGTGTCCTTGTACGTGTTCCAGCAACTTTAACTGCACCTGCACAGTGACTCTTCAATAGGTAACGTAGCAGCCAACTCTTAGACTTTATAGAAAGCCTACAGATAGATTTCTGTACAGTTACCTCAGAACTGTCTATACGACTCTTTCCCTAACTTTTTTGCTCGCGGGCCCCAGTTTGCCTAGGAAAAATAACCACGGATCCTCACATCCTTGCTCACGTAAATACAGAATGTCCGGATGATTACAATCCAAAATTAAATTTTTGTATCTCAGAATTAATTTTAGATAACTACGAATACACACCAGTAGCATATGTAACAATGTATTTTATGAATTGACCTTAATTAAACTGGTTGTCCCTTACTTCGTGGGTACAGTGTGTTTCTTAATTAGAAATTCTAACGGTCATACGTAAAGTACACATATCCCCAATTAAAGAAGTCACTCAATTATTTTCAATAAAACATTAACTCTTTAAGAAAATCAGAAAACTTCAAATTACCTACTACATGCACAGATCCCCTGGGAAGTAGTCAAGGACCCCATGGGATCCGCGGAGCAAAGTTTGAGAACCGCTGGACTAGAATATGTACCAACTTTATCCTTATTCTACATATATCCTACGCCAGGGATCCAAATCAAATACTATGCGGGTCAAACGAATAATTTTGAAGTTCAATTTGAGCCACTCTTCATGTAGTCACGACGGACATCATATATTTTCTTTAAAATTAAACACACTACGAAGAACGCGCTATGCTGCCTTCTGTAAACGGAATAAGATACGTAACAGGGTCATATAAGAGAAACTGGCTGGCGGCGTGTTTGACCACCGTCACTTACAAAATACAGACTTGCACTTTTTATCCAAAGTACACAGAAATTCAAACTGCAGTTGAAAATTACTACATTTTTTCTTTCGCTAGAACGTATAGATATTCTAACTACATACTCAAAACAGGTAGTCTAGGCTAGTGCTTTTCAAACGGTGATACGCTTACTACAGGAGGTAAGTGTACGATCGCCTAATGGTAAGGTAAAGGTACAGTTCACCCTAAAACAAGCCACGAAGGCCCAGAGGGGGGAATAGAAGTATACCACTACTCTTTCCTTAACCTCGGTGCTAGATGGGGTGGGTGGTCAACGCCACACCCTGGCCGTTTTACCCCTGTGAATGACCCGGTACCCATTGAATAGGAAGCTGCGTGGACCCCTGGGTCGGTCTGGACGTGTACGGAAAATCTTGCTCCCACCGTGATTCGATCTTCGGACCGTCCAGCCCGTAACAAGTCGCTATACCGACTGCGATATCCCGGCCCACTGTCGCCTGATGGAACGCGAAGAAATCTGGGAATTTTTTTTTTTTGTTATTTGAAGTATATGAACATTAATTGTACTAATAAAATTGCTTTAAGTGCGTTGAAATGTACAGAAAACATTTATATATACTGCGCCAAGAAAATATCATCTTGTTCTAATATAAATACAGACTTTCCCCTGTCGTCTACATCTTACTTACTTACTTACTCCATGATGCAGAGTCCTTCTTGAGAAGCTAACTGGTTTGCAGCTAGTCAAGAAATTCCCCGCATTTCACGGAACCCCAAGGTTCATTACCGCACTCACAAGCGTGCGTCCGCCACCTGTCTCTATCCTGGGCCAGCCCAATCCAGTCCATATAGCCACATCCCACCTCCTGGAGATCCATCCTAATATTATCCACCCATCTACGCCTAGGTCTCCCCAGTGGTCTCTTTCCCTCCGGTTTCCCCACCGTCGTCTACTTCTAATCGTCTTAAATTAGAAACGTGGCAACTGCGAAATTTGAGATTTTTTACAGAGTTGTTTTATCGCTGTTAGGCAGGTTTGAAGATGTGAAATCTGCCAACCAGCGAAACATCCCAGAAGATCAGTATTTTGTTTCGTGACAGTTGTACGCCAGGAAAAAAAAAAAGTTTGAAAAGCATTGGTCCAAGCCTGTATAGTACAGAGCCGGCCTATATTTAATCTTCATATGGCAACGAAAAGCTTTCAGATTTACAGCTTGAACGGAGTGATGCATCTAACGTCTAAAAGCACTAGGCATTCTGTCTTACTCTGCCGCCTTCAATTACTTAGTCCTTGAATAATCAACTACCATGGAAACTAAGGTCGCAACAAAATTTGTACTTCACAAATCTCAAGCAGAACGACACGGACATTCCGAAGTGGTTCAAACTCACGTTCGGCAACTAAATGGCCACAAAAGACGCAGAATCGTCGCTGAGGACAGATACCAGGACACCCGGAAGTACTTTATTTCAACGAAGTGTTCTCGCTCTTTGAAACCCTCCCCGTCTGCTGTTATTGCTAGTGTCCCTCGCCTAACCATTACGACCTGGCGAAACTAATTGTTATTCTGAGACACAATAAAAAGAGGAAAGAACAAATATATGGCGTAAAAGATTGGAACATGAATATACAACGTAAATTCTCTCCTTTACGTTCATTTCCGCTGTACTGCTGGTTTCACTTGCGCAGCGCTAGAACAAAACATACGCGCCCCTCTTCCTTGTACCGTGCCATTCACTTGTCATTCTCTGCGGCTCGACCTCATTGAATACGATGATAACGAAACCCTCTAAGGAAGGGATGGGCTTATGTATTGTCGAGGGCTACGATATAGCGGCTAGGCTGTTTGTATATACAGTAGAACTCCACTAATCCGGAAGCTGGTTATCCGGATCGGCTTGATTCTTCCAGTAAACATTTCCTTACTGTAATTATACTACATATTTTTATGGCTTAAATATTTTACCCCAACTGTCGAAAAAATATCATGAATTATGTAATAATATTTTATTTGTACGTAAATAAACATGTAGCCTAAAACAGCTGTTTGTAGAATTTTTTTTCCCCACTTCAAAGTGTCAATGCTGTATATTTCCAAAGAAAAATCTAATTATTCGGATCTTCTGCGTATCTGGAGGGCTTGCCGTCTCAGTTAATCCAGAAAAGTGGAGCTCTACTGTACTAAACGTTTTTCAGACCGAACTTGGGAGCCCATCCAGCCTTCTATTCGATGCGTACCGGAGTTACTTCCCCGGTGGTGAAGCGGTCGGGTAGTGAAGTTGAGGTCCACCCCCATCTAGCGCTGGGGTTAACAATGCATGATGCTATACAAGTACTCCTACACGTATCTTCGTGTTGTGGACGAAAATATTTACCCTTTACATGGGGCGATAATTATCCAGATTGGAATTTAATAATTGTCCAAAAATATGCGACTGTATTCAGTTTATTACATTTCTGTAGGCAGATCTACATGTTTCGGGTGTTAACACCTATCATCAGGAGCTCGTACAGATGTAATTACAGCTTCTGATATTGATTAACCGGATCTACTACCATCCGCTCTCGTTGATGAGTTGGAACTCAACAACGAGAGCGGATTGTAGTAGATCCAACTCAACAACGGCAGTAGATCTGGTACACACACACACACACACACACACACACACATATATATATATATATATATCCAGAGTGGGTTCTTCATGAATGAGATGCCGTGTATTTTGGTATACAGTTACTAACTTGCTGTCTCCAACTTCCCACCTGTAATCTGAATTCGGAAACATTGGTACTCATCTACCATTCTAAAAAATGTCAAGTCGTAGTAGGACATAATGCTAATGCTGCCACCTTTGTTTGTGTTGGCGGTTATGGCAAAGTGATAACATTGTAGGTTCTCGATTAATAAACAATTTAACATTCAAAATATCCATTACGCGTAAACACTATAATAAGATAGCAACATACTGTCAATAAAAATCTGTTTATAATCCTGGAAGTAAAACATTTAAGGTTTGAGGAAGTTGGTACGCCTGTCTTGGTAATGTCTTCCAGGAAACGCCTCTACACCGAAGCCAGTGCAGGGTTATTTTTAAAATGTCTTTTAAAACAAAAATATGAATGAGGTTGTAAAGTGTCTCGTAAAATTAACGACATCAAAATACAGCGCTCTGGTGCTATATTTATTCGGGTTCTGAACTTTCCTTCCTGTTTCGCCGCCAATTCGGGGGAAAAAAAAGTGCTTCTGCACCTGCAGTCGGAGAGAGCATATCCTCCCGAAACGTCGTCAAATTTATGACAGTAAACAACTTCATTATCACCGCTATGAGAGAAAACCTCACGTTTCAAACATTACTTTTTTAGACTGTCAATTAACAGTTGATTCAGCGTCATACATTAAGCAACCAAGTCCGTAAAACGAAGAACGGATAGAGCTGCGATGACGGATGGCTCCAACTGATTTGAGACCCCCAGTCTGTCCACATGTGAGTGCAGCACAAAAACAGTGAGCGTGAACCTCCCGCAGTGCGCCACCTCGCAACAAGTGGCTGGTTTGCGGGGTAGAATATCGAATATCTACCAACACGACTGGCACTGTGCCTCGTTGGTTCTACCAGCAGGAAAGCCAGCGAGCTGTACTTGAAGACGACCTTACGAAAGATTATTATTATTATTATTATTATTATATGAAATAATTTGGGTTGGGATAACTCAGTCGGTATAGCGACTCGCTACGGACTGGAAGGTCCGAGGATCGAATCCCGGCGGAAGCGAAATATTCCGCACCCGTCCAGAACGACCCTGGGTCCCACCCAGCCTCCTATACAATGGGTACTGGGTCATTCCCGGGGGTAAATCGGCCGGGGCGTGGCGTTGACCACCCACCCCCATCTAGCGCCGATGTTAAAGAAACAGTAGAGCTATACGTCTACTCCACTTCTGCGTCTTCGTGTTCTGTTACAGGTGAACTGTGCCTTCACTTTTACATGCCATCCTTCATTGTTACTTGCGTACGTGCTTATTGTTCCCCTTGTCGCGGTAAGAAACTCGAATAATCGGGCCTGTTGGTGTGGCTAGCCATTTTGTGACAGAGTTCTGAACACACTCAGGTTTTAACAAATTTTTGACACCAGATTTCTAACCCAGCTCTGGTGACTTACCCTCAAAACGCGTGGCGTGACGCAGAACATCCACAAAACTCGACGTCTCTAAACGTCGGGCTGTATGACCGACGGAACGTGGATTGACTTCCTGCAGGGTAAAGAGATTCTTTTCTCCTGTCCGAATATCCAGACTGGCAGTGGGTTCCGCCCAGTCTCTTTTCTAAGATGTTCCGACAGTATATTATCATGCGTAACGCAACCGACAAATAAAGCCAACCACGATCCCTTCCCCCACATAATACCTAAATTATGAAAGGATGGAGCTGTTGCTCCGACCGCCTCTGTGGTCTAGTGGTCAGAGTTTCTGGCTACAGATACAGAGGTCCCGGGTTCGATTCCCGGCGCTACCAGATTTTCTGAGTAGTAGTGGGTCTGGAACGGGGTCCACTCAGCC
>Ga0123352_10016431_pt1 | contig 11792 bp, 2 predicted proteins | sample TergutLab28metaG_FD_89700 | JGI IMG/M metagenome (GOLD analysis project Ga0123352, IMG submission 89700) | Labiotermes labralis P1 segment gut microbial communities from Petit-Saut dam, French Guiana - Lab288 P1 | ecosystem: Host-associated > Arthropoda: Insects > Digestive system > Gut ...
AATTTTTTTTTTTTTGTTTTTCTTGCTTCTTTGTTTTTATTATTTTAATTTTTTCCATAAATAGTTTTATTGAAAATTAAATTACATATTTTATGGGTAAATACTCCCCCCCCCCCCGAAAATCATGCCGTTAGTGAGATAGTGTCGGAAAATATGGCAGATCCAGACAGGCCCCAGATGACAATATAACTCTGCGCAGAAAAGATGCGCATTGCATGCCGGATAACTGAGGCTACAGATACGCACTCATACGTAATAAAGGTAAGGTAAAGTTCACCCTACAACATTCCACGAGATCCCAGAGGGGGAGTAGAGGTATAGCTCTACTCTTTCTTTAACCTTAGCGCTGGATTTGGGTGAGTTGTCAACGCCGCGTCCGCATTACCCCAGGGGAAAACTCGGTACCCGTTGTACAGGAGGCTGGATGGGTCTTAGTGCCGGTCTGGGCAGGTGCGGAGAATCTCGCCCCCCACCGGGATTCGATTCCCGGTCCGTCTAGCCCGTAGCGACTACGCTATCCCGACCCACACTCCTGTGTAATACTTACTGCCTTTCCACGGCAACAGTACACACGAATGCCCCTAGATATTATGTTATACGTACGTACATCGCCTGTCTTGTTATTACAGTTGTGTACATGTAATAGTGTGTGTTTACTGTTATTAGGTTCTGTTACATATTTTTTCAGAACTTATAATGTTTATGTGTATGTTGATTTCGTTAAAATTATCGGCCGTACATAATCTCATATCTTCACTCCGTCGAAATAGTGAATTAAAAACAATGTTTCATACACATTTTCTATGGATAGGCCCATTCATCATAATCTATTTCCTATACCTGGCCACTGAATATTAAACATTATGGCTGCATGTTTTACTTTCCTTGATTAATATCGTGTAAATCACGTGAAGAATGTAAGGGGGATTACCATCGGTTACCTCCGTTACCAATTCCTATCGACCGCAACCGTTTGTAAGGTTATTAACCTTTTGGCGCCGGATTTTTTTTAAATTTTAGCACATCCTGTATATAAAATGTGAATAATACAGAACCAAATACCTTAGAATTATGAAAGAAACTGCATTTTGAAGAGAAAGAAACGGAGAGTATATACCATGTGTAAAATATTCCGTGCCTGTATTTGTTGAATAAATATACAAAATGCAAATTTAGAGGTTAGCGGTGCGGTACAACCACTATAGTTCACATTAGGCGTCAAAAGGTTAAGCAAAGCAGTCATCAGGGTACGTAGGTGTTCATTTAAATTGCTTGATATTTTTGCCCTATTTTAAGCAGACTTTTTTCTTGACAGATTATAATAAACTCTTGTCCCCAAATATAAATTTCACTAAAATCCATCCTGCTGGAGCCGAATTGTTACATATGGACAGGCCGACGTGTAGATATGACGAAGCTAACAGTAAGTCTCTTTACGCAACTTGGCGAAAGCGCTTAAGAATGGGCGAAGCCACACCAGTTACTCCCTTGTCGGTGTATACACTTTGAAGAATGTTTTGTAGAATATCCTGCATATTAAAATGACGCCTACACTGATTCATGGATCAACCCTGGTCCTAAGATGCCCGTGTGGTACGTTGATAATATAATCGCAGTTGCATTACCACGTCGAGTCCGTCACTAGTTCTTAACCTGATCCAACTGAAGCCAGTTTACAGTGCCACGTTCCATTTTTATAAAATCAGTGAAGTCATTGTGCCATCTACTGCTGGAAATTACAAGTCGTGTCTTCCCTTAATGTTTTTCAAGCAACGTTTTATATAAATTTCCCACGCGTGTTACAAGCGCTGTCCATCAAATCCTCCATTTTATGTTTACAATAACATTTAGTGAAGAATGCAAAGTGTGAAGGTATCCGTCGTACAGATTTCTCCACCCTCTTGTCACTGCCCTCTTCGGTCCAAATCGTCTCTTCAGCGCGCTCTTTTAACACCCCCACAGTGCATGTTCTTCCTGTAGTTCATGAATGGACTGAGTGTTCAGCAGAGTTATCGTTGTACGTACGACAAAATGCCTGCACTTGGCCTGTCCCCTTTTACAGGTACAAACACATTCGTAGCGTCGTACTTTGTAAAACTTTTATAATTAAATTGACTCACTAAAGTCTAAATATCCCTGTGTAATGCGGAAATATCGCCAACTGTGTTGGCTACTCTGCGTCGTATGATAGATCAGGATCAGTTTTATAAAGCACACTTGATATGGACATTGTATGCGTCATGTGTGCTGAAACAAAATTCGTCAATCCCAAATTTGTTTCGCTCCGTAGCCCAGTGATGTGTTTCCGGTTCAAAAAACGCGGTGTATAAAACAAGTTATATATACAGGATGTGAAAGTTTTGCAGTTCACATGTGTGGGGTAGGAATTAGGGGATAATTTCCAGTCGAGCCACAAGATACGAGGGGGCGCTGATAAGTCCTTAGCCCGGCCTACCTCTCGATGTCGTAGGACGGAATCAATAGTGTCGCTGGAAAGAGGGGTCTGTTCATGTGCCGAATTGCAAGTCTTTTCTTGTTACGGAGGTTGAAAGGAAGCATATCAGGCAACGCGCGCGATTTCAACAACATGGAGACGCGAGCTATCATCAAGTTTTTATTCCTGCAAGGGGCACGCCATTCTGACAAAAACATTACGGGAATATGCAACCGTCAAAAACTGGGTGGCCCAATTTAAACGTGGTGATTTTCCAACTGTGATGCGCCTCGCCCTGGACGACCCAAAACAGTGACGACTCCGGAGATTATTGATCAAATTCACGTGCTAATCTTGGAAGACCGCCGGATTTCGGCTAAATCAATAGCTGAGCAACTGGGCATCTCACGTGAGCGGGTTGGGTCCATCATTCATTAAGGTTTAGGCATGCCGAAGCTCTCCGCGAAGTGGGTTCCGAAATGCCTGAACGCTGATCGAAAACGTCAACGGTGCCAGTCGTCTGAGCAACTTACGGAATTTTTTCGGCTCGATCCAAATGATTTCCTGTAGCGATTGGTGACCATGGACGAAACCTGGTTATATCACTCTGACCCGGAGACAAAGCAACAGTCAATGGAGTGGTGGCATAGCGGCCCACCCCACCCCAAAAATTTCCGAGCGCAAAAATCCCCTGGAAGGGTTCTCGCCTCGAATTTTTGGAATCAAGACGGCATCGTCCTCATTGATTATCTTTCAAAGGGCCAAACTATCAAGGCAGAGTATTACTTATCTCTGCCGGTGCAATTGAAGGACATTTTGCAGGAAAAACGCCGCGGGAAGGTCACCAAGGGGGTCTTGTTCTTTCACGACAATGCCCCGGCTCACCGGGCACTTGCAACCCAAGAAGGAACTGGCCTACCTGGGCTTCCAGTGTCTTGATCACCCACCCTATTCTCCGGACCTAGCCCCGTCGGACTACCACCTGTTCCCTGGACTGAAAAAAACAATTGAAAGTTCGCCATTTTTCGTCCGACGCAGAGGTCATTGCTGCCGCGGAGACCTGGTTGGACGGACAACCTTCTGATTTTTTTTTTTGAGTGGCTTGCAAAAGTTGGAGCAACGGGCTAAGAAGTGTATTGAGCTTCGTGGGGAGTATGTTAAATAAATCCCGAATTTGGTCGCTGTAGCTTGTTTCCTTCCTGGTCGGGCTAAGGATTATCAGCACACCCTCATAGAGGTCTTGAATTGCAACGGTCTCTGGGTGCTTTACTTCTTGCCGTTGTTCATCCGCATTAGTCCATTATCTTCCAGAGATGTCAGGCAGCCAAATATGTTCAGGGAAAGGGTTTATTGTTGCAAAGAAACAGTAATATTTGGCGTCATTAGCTTTAATGTGTAGGTAACATACAGTTTGCTGTGAATGTAACGAAACCAGGCGTGAGAGCCTAATACATTAGAACTCCACTTATCCGGACGCTGGTTATCCAGATCGGCTTGCCCCTTCGAGTAAACATTTTCTTACTGTAATTGTACTGCGTCTTTCTGTGGCTTAAATTTTTTCACCAGTTGTCAAATGCATGTAATGAGTTACGTATTTATGTTTCATTTGTACGTAAATAAATATTTAGCCTAAAATAGCAGTTTGTAGAATTGTTTTTCTACTTCAGACTGCCAATGTAGCCTATTTTCAATGTAAAATCCACTTATCCGGATTTTCTGCATATCCGAATGACTCGCCGTCCCAATTCATCCGGATAAATGGAGTTCTGCTGTACCTCATAATTATTATCTTGATTTACTGAGATCCTGCAAGAAAACGGTTAAAAAATTAACCGTAACACCAAGAAGAAATACAGAAGCTGAAGGTTTAAGAAAATGACGTGTTTTCTTATGGGCTGTTAATTGCAACATCGCCATCCGCACGGTGTCAGATTTTTCGTTTGTTTTCTCACAACCGGATGAAATATAATTACGTTTCTTCGGGGGGAGGAAGGGAGGAAAGGAAAGGGATTTTAACCCAGTAAACCGAAAGTTTTAAAACTTCCCTGTATTGTTTATTTGTCTCGTTGTGTGATCCCTGTTTCTTGAATGTAACATTTTCAGAATGCCCGAGCCCTGTTCCCTGAATGTAACATTTTCGGATCGTCTGAGCCCTGTTTGTTGAATGTTATATTTTCAGACTGTCCAAGCCCTGTTTCCTGAATGTTACGTTTTCGGATTGTCTGAGCCCTGTATGTTGAATGTAACATTTTCAGTTTGTCTGTGCCCTGTTTCCTGAATGTTACATTTTCCAGATTGTCCGAGCCCTGTTTCCCGAAAGTTATATTTTCAGATTGTTTGAGCTCTGTTTTCTGTATGTAACATTTTCATTCTGAGCCCTGTTTCTTAAATGTGACTTTTTTCAGATTCTTGAGCCCTTTTTCCTGAATATAACTTTTTCAGGTTATCTGGTCCCTCTTGCCGGAAAGTAACATGTTCCTCGTGTACCCTGTTGCCTTACGGGTTATGCCACCATGTAGTCTCGCGGGAACATAATGCTTCTGTCTTCGGACCTGAAGTATCGTGTCATAACGCAGGTGATCACGCTATCAATCCTCATCGCTGTGAAAACCTCATTTCGCATTGTTGCCTGTGCCCCCCCCCCTCTCTCTCTCTCTAGCGCACGTACGACCCATAAGATAGCAAGCAGTTTTATATTTTCTGTGAACAGTGTATGCTATTGCAGAAGGCCAATAAGTGTGATGTAAACGGTGCTTTGAACCACTGTCCCTGTATTTGTTGCAGTGCTGTTTACATGAGCACAATAGTCTTCTATTCATAAAGGCGAATAGCCCACAGGAGTGAGTTTGTGTTACCCCATTTAACAGTTTGAAGCATGACATTCAATAATATTTAAATATTGCTGTTTCTCACAGAGAACACACCATGCCTGTAGTACAAAGGCCAACCGGTTAATGCTGAGCGGAAAAATAATGACGCTTTATACTGAGAATCTTGCGAGGTGTATAAATGCACTGTGCAAGCAGAATGCGAAGTCCTTTAAAGGTAAAAGCAGGTTATGCGTGTGGCTAGCACCGGCCCTTCATGGTTTATGTGATACGTGTGTTATGCTAATTAATAAATTATCATTGTGGTATTGTAGTTACCACTCCTGCTCCAAATTCGGGACGATGATTTGTTGAAATGTCGGTATCAGTGTGACTGTCTTGTGGAATGTGACATCGTATGGTTTGTTAGATAGTTAGGCATAAGTGTATATCGGAGGAACCGTTCCTGACTCCATCTTAGAAACAGAGTGGCTCTTCTACTCTGAAGGTGGAAGCAGCAATTTCCTCCGTGGTGTTGGTACCCATCTACCAAACCACACGGTGTCACTTCCCGAAATACTAATATTAACAACCAGTCGGCCTTGAGTACAAGTGTCCTGTTGTAGGTTTCCTCGGTACTACCTTCTTTTTTTTTTTAGGATAGCATAGTCGGATCGCTACGGGCGGGCTAGATGGTCCGGGGTTTGAGCCCCGTCAGGGGCACCCGTCCAGATGGCCCTCGAGGGCCGCCCAGCCTCGTGTACGGGATTGTTTCCTTTGGATAAAGCGGCCGGGGCGTGGCTTTGGCCACCCACTCCGTTCAGCCGTCGAGGTCATGTACGGGTATAACTGCCCCAACCTCCCTTCTTCTGTGTCCGTATGGCTTGGTCATATGCCGCCATGTTTTGAAATGAGACACGACTGCTTATTTCCACACATTTCATAAGATTACGTATTCATAGTTGTCCTGCGATGTTTCAGTTGATAAAGTGTAACTCCGGATGTGAATCAGTAACCGTGATACCCCAGTTGCATAATTAAACTTCATTAGACAGCATCGCAGGTTATGGCATAAACTTGGACAGTGTAGCAGTTTGATGTTGACCGAACGCTTTAGTATGGCGGCTCAATATCAAAACTGAGTTGCACTTCTTGGTTATCTGATAGTTACTCAGTCTTTAAAGAAACCTGTGATGTTTTTGAACCAGTTGGTTTATCATCGGTTTCATTAAACCACGCCATGAACGCTACCTTCGTAGGCACATGATATCTTTCCAGAACTTCACAACTTATTTCTCTTTCGTTTCATTTTAAAACTGATAACGGATCATCTGGCGCGCGTAAGGACGGGACTATAACTCTAAGAACCCATGAAGTCTACTTTCCCATGTAAATATTCCTAATCCTACAGATCTAGTAGACTTATTGTGTTATTTTAATCTGAACTGCTGCGAGGACTTTGACCACAAATTCTGTGTAACCAAGTGGCAAACAGTGGGCGTAATAAGAGCTGATGTATGATTTGTCGTCGTCGTCCATCCGCCAGGCGTCTCACTGCAGCAAATTCATTTTGTACTGATTTATGTGCCTTCCGGAGGCCTATTACACTGCTAAACGAAATTTGATATCTTAGTTTTTTATATCACAAGATGTCCTAATCAGTTATTTGTGTTCATTTTTAATTTTGTTTGTGTTTTGCTTCTTGTGTGTTGTGTTTAATTTGTACTTTGTTTGTATGTTGTGCTGTTTCTGTTGTTGGCCACTTGGCTCTTGTCCGTACTTTGATGGACGAGAATTGGGCCGAACTGAATTATTAAATAACATCCGCGCTGAGTTTGTCGGATGTGATATGTACCATCGCTATGTTTTTCTTCAGTATGTTCTGTCGCGACAAAGTGTCACGTACCGTGCCGTTGTGTTTCATTAGCGTCCTCTAGATACAGCTTAAGAAATTTTTTATTTAATTAGCACACCAACTAATGCACATACATAAAATTTCACATTAAAACACTTAAAATCGCTCCAACATGTTTCGAGCCTAAGATCATCAGACTCACGCAACATAACACACGACGCACACCCATAGTCAGACGCATTCTCAGCAACATACACTTACACAATACGACATGCTGCAACAGCACCCTGTTAATATCAGGAAATTAATCAGTGAGTGTTGTTAAAAATGTGACTTTAGCAAGGAACAGTATAGCTCCCTGAAGATGATCGTAGGATCGAAACATGTTGGAGCGATTTTAAGTGTTTTAATGTGAAATTTTATGTATGTACATTAGTTGGTGTGCTAATTAAATGACTCTACGAAATGCACGGTGCAACGATAAAGATGGCTTAAGAGGGGTTTTGCATGATTGCAGTTTCGTTACCTTACATTGTACCAAGAATACTTGAGCAAAACTCGCATGTTTATCCAAAGATCTATTACCATGCATCATTATAAGATCATAAGTAAAGTTGCTTCAGTCCTGTCTCAGCTTACAGTTTGAAACGGCCGCTATGTTCTTTTGCCTGTTGTCGGAAATGAAAAGTCCGACGATGGGATGGGTTCCGGTGGCATCTTATTTTCATGTTGGTCGGACCAGTTCAGGATTTTAAATGGGCTGATCTTATAAGCTTGCTTGTTTGCTTGGTTGCCCTCTCTTTTCCTTTTTTCTTCCTCCTGTTGAGAAAGTAAAGACTAGAAACGAAATCATGGTGATGGAGCTAGTTTCCAATGCCGTGTACGTAACTCTTTGTTTAGTCTGTGATCCATAGTGAATATTTGCCAAACACAGTGACGGAGCGTGTAGGATGTGTCAGCTGCGTTGTTTTAATAAAGTATTGATCAGACAGAAGAACGACGGGGGGGGGGGAGAGGTAACGGGGAATGAATTCAATTACTGTAACATAAAACAGAGTAACTTCTAGCAAAACAAAAATATGTACATTGAGAAAGTAACTGACTAACAGCCTTCCTATATGGTTCTTTTTCGCGTGAAGATCACGGTGGCCCAAGATGTGACGCCGTGCAGTTTGGTAGGTACATATATTTCTTCGTAACGTTTCTGCGACACGTCTACCTATTTACAGTGCGTCTCATCCAAGGACACGCTAACCATATTTACCGCCATCTCGCGTTGTTCTGCGCTTCTTTTCTGTTTGTTTATTACTTGGAATAAACTGAGCCATTCTTTAAATATGATAAGGGCGAATTATTTGTATTGTCACACTTGTTTCCTCAGTTTTGGTACTTCCTTATAGATAATGTTTCAGACTTCATCTGTATTTTTCCACCGACCTTCAGCCCCCCTTTCGGTATACCAGCCATTGTTTCGTAACCGCACTGGCACAGCGTCTGCTATTAGGCATTATGTTTGGCTGGTCAAGAAATGCGCTGCATGTGTGTGTGTGTGTGTGTGTGTCTGTCTGGCAGGTTCATTGTCACTGTTGGACCTTTCCCAGAGCCACTTTAAATCCCTACACCCCAACCTAGCTTCTATAAACTGGCACATTAAAGTTGTCGTCCCTGGACTGGACGCCCGGCGTTCATTTTCCAACAGATGCAAGAGTTTTGTTCTCACCATGTAGTCTCCTATTTCATGTTTACCAGGGGCTCTTTCCCCTGCGGTAAATTGGCCAGAACATGAAGCTGACCGCTTATCTCCTAGTATTGACGTTAACAAAACATAGAATGCATCTGTTCTCCGTACAGACATGTTCGTGGTTTTTTTAAGGTATAGAGTCTGCTTTTAATTTACCTTCTGTATGCACGTAGGCTCCCTTAGTGTTGTTCTCCACTTACGTGTTCTGATCAAAATGTTCTTAAAATTTTTTTTTTAATTTTCTGCATGCGTGATTTTCATTGCCTAATTTGTTAACCGTAACAGTGTTAGGTGTGTGGTACTGTAAAGATTGAGAAGTTCCTTATTATGTAACGCTCTTGTTACTTTCTTTACTTCTTCCCTCTTAATCTTCAGTAACATATTGTTATCAGAAATGCTCACTATATGGCTCTCCATCAGAGTGACAGGCCGAACTTCGCATTCGTACAATCGCATAACTTACGATTACGATATTATTTCAAAGAAAATATTTACAGTCACAGAATTGTTCCCATAACCAGTTTAAGTAACTATGAGTACATTAAACAGAAGTTACGTTGGGGTAAAGCAGTCCCATTACAGGCCTGGACAGGCCCAGAGGGTTCTTAGGAAGTTAAGGTTCCCAGATTTCGTGACAACGGCACAGGATAGTGGTAGGTTGTCAGCCTTACGCACCTGCCGCCTTTACCCCCAGGAAATACTCCTGGTATTCATTTCTGTTAGAGGCTGAGTCGACCATAGTGCGGTCGGAAGTATTTTATGTCAATGAAAAATCCACTGACACCAGCTGGGATCGAACCAGCGACCTTCCGATTTGTAGCACAGCACCTTAACCACTGTGCTACCGCGAGTTACGTGGGGGTAAACATAAATAACATTGGTGAAAAAATATTAAAAAGCCATGGTCCGATGGTGAGCTAGTTACAGCAAAATATGTTCTTGGCCTTTTATCTCTATATGTTTTATATCACAGAATTCAGGTCTTTTAATGTGTATTTCTGATATGTTTAACCAAGGGGTTAAGATGGGATGGTTAGGCAGCAAAATAATTTGGCCGCGAATCGGTGGATAACGTCTTGAATGCTTTCAACATTAAGAGTGTCGTACAGTTGTGACATGTGAGTGCCCCTAGGATAATTACCAGTCAGTCGTAAGTTTTGGGCGACCTGGAGTTTGAGGTAGTTTGAGTGACATGTGTCTTCTGTCTCATGATATCGTACAGTCATATTGAGGGATGACAGCGTTCCACAGTAACCTTTTGCTTCCATCTACAGGAGCCAGTAAGTTACACCTAAACACTGGGAAACACGTACGAAGCTATACGATGTCATAACTCCGAACCACACTCTCACATTTTCCCGCTATGAAACCCACAAATCTCCTCCTTGGAAATTATTGTCTTAAATGTAAACGTAAACAAATTGTTATCAATAATGTGCATTCAATTAAATACCGTCTCATCCTCCTTGATTTTATCTTCGTAATTATGCCTGGTGGCCGATCTCGGTGACCCCGCGGTCTAAGGCTTGGGTCTGCGGCCGCTTGCTTATTGGGATTGAGGTTTCGAATCCCGCTGGTGGCATGGACGTAGGTCTCTTGTGGTTGTTGTGTGTTATAGGTCTCTGCGTCGAGCTGTTCAATCGTCCAGAGGAGATCTACCGCGTGTGGTGTTTTTGTGTGTGATCGTGGAATCTCGTTAATGAAGGGGGTCCTGGCCCACTAGGGGCTGTTTCGCTCTTGGGGGGGGGGGGGGGTTGGGGGAAGAGTATAAATTTTGAAGCTCCTCAGTGCATAGTTTTCTCCAGTCTCCCGTTACTTCCTTTCGCCAAATTATGTGTACAGTCTCACACCCTCTTTGCAAACACCCATAGTGTTTGCTTTTAGTATGAGAGAGTCCAAGTACACGCAGATGAACAAAATGCAAGTAAAATGGTTTTGTTTTCTTGTTCTTTACGTTTCTCAGTAACGTGTGGGGAAAAAACCTGTGAACTGGTAGTCATCACCACATATTGTTAGGATCGTTCAATGAAGGCAGTTGAGATGAGTAGAAAATGTAGCACCCGTATTACATATCAGAAATGCGTTAAAGACTTGTGTCGACCTCGAAAGCGGAATGTCACTTTGGTGGTCTGTTTGTAATTAGGATAGATCTTAAATAAGTTGTGAGAATGCTGAGTGCATTGAAGTGGTCAGTGAGGGCCCAGTAGCAGACATCTGTGAACACTGTACTAAATTTTGGAATTCATAAACAGTGGGGGACTGTTTGACGAGCTGCGCCACTGCTGTTGTTGCTGTCTGTCCTGTTGTTCAGTTCGTCTGCCCACCACGCGTCGCGTCCTTTCGCCTGAGCATTGCATCATGTAGACTGTGATTGAAATCCTGAGGTCCGAACTTTTTAATTTAGTTTGTGGTCACTTCAGAATGGATGGAATGTCAGAGACTGCAATGCTAAACGCGTTTTAGTGTTTACTGAAATATAGACGAAGGAGAATGTTGACAATTCGTGTCGCGTTGTGATGAGCGGGCGCCCTGCTACATGTGTAACGTCACACCAGGTACAGTCAGTGGTGTACAAGGGTGGGAAGATTGGAGATCCATTACCGATAGGAACACGGATAATTGAGTGTTTGCAAGAACAGTTTAAAAAATGCACCCCTTAATTTTCCCTGCCTGCCTGCCTGCCTGCCTGTATGTATGTGTGTGTGTGTGTGTATTTATGTTTGTGTGTATATATGTATGTATGCATATGTGTGTGTATGTGTGTATGTATGTATGTATGTGTGTGTTTATGTATATGTGTATATATATATATATATGTATGCATATGTGTGTGTATGTATGTATGTATGTATGCATATGTGTGTGTATGTATGTTTGTGTGTGTATATGTATGTATGCATATGTGTGTGTATGTATGTATGTGTATGTGTATATATATGTATGTATGCATATGTG
>Ga0123352_10016433_pt1 | contig 11792 bp, 6 predicted proteins | sample TergutLab28metaG_FD_89700 | JGI IMG/M metagenome (GOLD analysis project Ga0123352, IMG submission 89700) | Labiotermes labralis P1 segment gut microbial communities from Petit-Saut dam, French Guiana - Lab288 P1 | ecosystem: Host-associated > Arthropoda: Insects > Digestive system > Gut ...
AAGGAAGTTAATTGGTGAGTGTTTTTAATATGTAACTTTAGCAAGGAACAATATGGCTCCCTGAAGATGATCTTGGGATCGAAACATGTTGGAGCAGTTTTGTGTTTTAATGTGAAATTTTATGTAAGTGCATTAGTTGGTATAATTAAAGTGACTACAAAGTGCACCTTGCAACAATAAAGGTTACCAACATGCTACAAAGGTGCAAGGCTTGCGGTTCCATCGCTGCGAAAACGACGTTTGGCTTTTTCTCTTACTTGACGCCGTGCTGCTTAGTAGACAAATAATATAGTTTCAGAGAAGTCTGCCGTCTCCATCTTCAGTGAATAATAGATCGTAACTGAAGATAGGCGGAAGATGTTCCCCCGAAACGCCGGTACTTATCTAACAACACTGGATCAGCCTCTAGGCACACAGTGAATTTCGTTGTATTGCAGATTCATATTTTCAAAAATACAAATCTTTAGATGAAAAGTTCAAAACTCATACTACATTTCCGTTTTGTCAAGAATACTTACTACGTCCTGCACAGAAAAACAGGCGCAAGGAGACGACAGCCGTTGGCACCAAGACTGTAATGTGACATGTACTTACCAGCACTCACAGCAGTTTAGAACAGTTGTGCTCCTGGAAAGAGTTCTAAAGGCAAAGTTTCGAAAAGCGAGTTGCTAGCCCCATAATCCCGTGTTATCGCCGGTGGTCACATTCATAAAAGAAAGAAGAAGACCAAAACAAATTAAAAATCAGCAATTTTATTGCATGAAACAAGACGAATACAGCAACAACAGACTGTTAGGAAAACTATAAATGCGAAAACAGGAAACGAATTCTAAAATAAAGTGATAAGTCCTGCGGACAACAGTAGCGTGATAAATATTTTCTGGGTCTTCCTCTTACTCTCTATTCGTTAAACGATTCCCAAGACGTTTATTTTGTTCATAAGACGACAGATAAGCGACTGTGCTCTCGGACGGCGAGCCAAGCGCAGGCCACGCCGTTCCTTTTAGCGCAGCGAAATTCTGTAATGGGAATCTGCGTAAAACTAAGGAAGTCAGCAACAAGATGGGACTTAATTCGGATATGGCAGAAAGCGTTACGTACATAAAATATGTATAACGGTGGGGCGTAAGATTTTGACTGTTGTATATTTTGAGAAAACGACAGAAGCATACCTACGTTTAAGTTATGACTATTTACAATGGAATAAGGTGCGTCAGTTTAGAACCAATGAAATGGCAACGTTTCCCTCTAAAATTTGGAGTCTGTATGTCATACTTCCAAAACTATCCGGAATGATAAACTCGAATGTGATAAGGCTGTCGAACAGAAGTTATGAATTACGTCTGGCAGCACTATTTTTATGATTTATTTGTAACTTCTGTAATAAGTATGCAATTCGGTACCATCAATATCTGAGTTTGGTTAAGGCCTAATTAAACAGTGAACGAAGATATCCAGTATTCTCTAGGCCTCTATTTCCTACATACTTAATTAATTATTATCGTTTTATTACACGGAATCAACATACTACAGGTACGATTCTGATGTATATACCGTGCATCTTGTATAGTTTATTATCCCTAAGTATACATGTATATGTATGTTATGAATTTGTTGGTCTGGATATAAAATCCTAAGGGAACATTCTTATGATAATGCAAATGTTGTGACTAATTGCAGTCTTAGAACATAATGCTTAACCTTTAAAGCCTAAGACTTACTTTATATACAGCCGGCTTTAACATTTAGAAATTCTGCTTTCTGCCCACAGTACATTTATGTGTTCTGCGTGGATCTCATAACAAACAGCGATTATTTCTCTATACAGCATTAACTTATCGGGCTTTATAACCGAGGCATATGGAAATATGCTGTATTTCCTGGACATGTAGGGCTAGAGGCTTATACTCCGTTCCACTACCAGCAATGTCACTTCCAAAAAAAAATTCCAAATGCCTGAAGTCTTTATAAATCATGTGTTCTTGTCTTTGCTATAATAAAGTAGTTAAGGAATTCCCGATATTCAAATTAGTTAACAACAAATTATGAATCATTACGTGTTATTTTTCTTAACAAGAAACCCGTTTTGTTTCAAAAGACAAGCAATAAATGTTGCAATTAGTCGTAATAAATGTGTTTTGTAACAATGTGGATGAGGGTCGCTTTAAACTAAAAAGTGGCCTACTCTTATAAATAAGCACACGTAACTCAATGGGAAATTAATGCCCAACATTTTATTTGATCTAAAGTAAAATTTTAGGCTGTTTTATCATATCGTGACCTCATAAACTGTTTATAACAGTGGCGCCCTCATTTGTTTCCTAACAGAAGAGTCAGTTACAAGTAGCAGTTCTTAACTTTCTATACCCGTTGTACTGAAATATGAAATTGAATAATGGAAAATTTTTATTAAAAATAGTTGTATGGAATTTACTTCTTTATAGTATCTCAATTATCTTTATACTTTTAAAATCTCATGACTTAAGAAGACTATATTTGAGATTCCTACTGAAATTATTAGCCTAATAAATGCACGTATGTTTTTGGGTGCGCATTTCTCTGAACACTTTATAGGGTTTCTCAGACAAAAATCCTTCTGGGGGCAAACGAATAATTGCACACACAAGGAAGGCCGCAAATCATTTAAAGCAATAGGCAGGTTCAATATATTTCTTAACATAAAACACACTATTCATACTGTTTTTAACAAAAGTTAAATATATTATAATTATTAAATTTATGTCTTTTTACTGGCTGAAGTACGTTTTACGTTCCCGTCGTGGGCCAGCAAACCACTTTTTGTGAATTTAGACGACAAACATTTTTAATAATTAGGATATAAAGTACATTCCTACGCACTGTGAAAGCAGAATTACATCATGGTTCTTAAAGATGTCGCAGAAAGGTTATCCCGAAACATCGGTAATAAATTACAATTACTCGCTATGTAACAACCCACAAAAGCGCAGTTCTCGGAATTATATCAGTTTTAAATCCGTATGCAATTCGCTGGAAGACCAAAGGTCCTACAATATGTTCCATTTTATATTAATTATACCTTTCAGTATTTAATTTCGTTGTAGAGAGAATGTAACTTCTTACAATGACAATTTTAGACCTGTTATCGACCTATGAACTAAGACGATCTGCTGATAATGTGACTGACAAAAACTTTACATTAACAAATATTTCGTTCTCCTACAAACAAAAAGACACATGTGGCCCTCTGGTTTCTAACCATATGCTATGGATGCGTGGCAATGAGCATGCACTGAGGCGTAGAAGCATGGTGCCTGAAGTAACATACAAAGTACCGTTAAGCTTGATAGCCTCCGTCAGTTTTCGACATGCAGTCAACCTCGGCCAAACTACAAACCCCGTTATTACATACCATGGCCTATACGTTATTTCCAACTCGCCTTTATGACAACTACTGTTCATGTAAAATCCTTATTCATTTCTTAATTTTTAAGGAAAACTGTTAGAAAAGTTTAATATGTGAGGAATTATCAATGTGACGTTCAGAGCTGTAACCATTACAGTTATATGAAAAACATAATTAACTTTCGGTGTCCCCTGATATACATATTAAGGTCACGATTTAAAAATAATGAGCAACATTCAACGTAAACAAAATTTAAAAAAAAACGGTAAACTATACAGAATTCAAATTAGACATTAAGTTCTTTCCATTCCTTAATGTTTTATTTTACATTACGCGTAAGTTTTTCTCTCATTATTTCTTCCTATACAAACAATAAAATAATCGATTTGAATCAAAGATAACTTTGATAAAATTCCATTCCTCAACTACGCAGTAGTTACAGTGCATACAACGCTCTTTGAAAATTATAGCTCTCAGTTTGGGGGGAAAAAAAGTTACCCATTCACTATGAACTCAGTACTTTCTGCAAGATATATTTAAAAGCAATGTTAAGAGTAAAAAAAGGAAGATTCTGTCATTATATCGCAAATCACTCTTTACTTTATCATATGTTCAAACCTGTGGAAATTTTATTTTCAAAAAAATGGAAACTAAAAATGTAATGTAGTTTCTTTTACATATCATTTTACATTCTCACTCGACGTCTTCTAAAGGTAAAGATAAATTTCTCCCCGTGCAAAACATGGAAGCATTATGTGGGCGTGAAGGTACTGGTCCATTCATCCTGAACCTAGGCACCTGGTGGATGTGATTGGTCAGCTTCACGCCCTGGCTTCTTTATAATAAGGAGAAAGCCGAAGGTACTCATTGAATAGGAGGTTTGGGGGCCCTGGAGTCGCTCTGACCGCAAAGAACTATTTGTTTTCTCTGCCCGGAATTAAACAGCGATTCCTCTGTTGTACAGACCATACCTTAGGCCCTATACCAACAGAACTATAAATGTCGCCTACAAAACATTAAGCAATTTTGTTGATAAGTTCATGTTAGTTGACACTTCCTAGCGTAAGCGAATTTAGACAGTATAAGGCCATACTTTGCATCAACTAAAAACATTAATAAATTCATTTTCTTGGTGGAACATACAGTAAGGACATAGCACATTTCTGCAAACTATATAAAACCACCTGTCATACAGGAGTGCTGATAAGTCCTTAGCCCGACCTGAAAGGAAACAAGCTAGTGTTTCTTTCAGAATGGCGTTAATTTCCTTCGGCGCCTTATTTTGCAGAAAAAAAAACTTGATGACAGTCCGCGTCTCGATGTTGTTGAAATCGTGCGCGTCCCTGACATGCTTCCGAGCTTGTTTCCTTCCTGGTCGGGCTAAGAACTTGTCAGCACCCCGGTATATGTAACTATAGATCTAATAATAAAAAATGAAACCAAACAGTAAAAAAGGGCAGGTTGTAAACAAGTTTAAAACAAGTGACAGTTCTAATATTTTGCTACTCCTGAAAATAATGTTTTTTTTTGGGTGGGGGAGGGAGGCTTTAAGAGTGGTGGAAGCATACAAGAACTGAGGTTAAGAAAAATAAACTGATGTGCTAAGCTGCTAGGTGGCGGTGCGTAGAATAAGGAAACTAAGAATGAGTTGATGGGGAAGTGTTCTATGTAAGTTTTTCGATACAATTAGCCTTATAGTTTAGGTAAATTTTTAAAGGTGACAACCGCGAAAGAGCAGTGGATGAATTTCGAAGGCAACAAAACCAAACACCGCAATTTTAGAACCAGTTTATAGTTGTTGAAAAACGGCAGACAACTTGGAAGGGAAATTTCACGTCCTTAGAAACTAAAATAAATGGAGGCAGCAGAAGATAAACAAAGAGAAGAAACACATAAACTATGTCATACAACCACAGAACTGGGTGAATGTTAAAACAGCTTTACTGAAACGCAAAATTTTGCAGTGAGTGTCTTCTTATTTTTACTGTGCTTCCGGTGTAAGTAGCTTGCACATGTCGGGAAGTCAAGGGTCCTTCACAGCACAATGGAGACCGACACTGGATGATCCTACCCTTGACTTAACTGTCGTGAACTATGATAAATCTACCTACACCAAAAGTGACAAAACTACACTACACGTTCAAGAACGTACGCTGATTGCAGGGTCCTGCCAACAGCCAGTCAACATAAAAGCATGACTTGTACCAATTGCCGTATATACAGAGTAGTACTTCCTGATGATGAGCGGCAAGCCTGTTCGAAACATGTAGAGGTTAATCATTGAAACAGATTGAAAGTAAACAGTGCATCTAGTTGGTTCGTTTTGTACTGAAGCAGCTTTCTTGAATAAAAAATATTCGACCCGCTACCATATCTATACCATGTCATTTCTGGTGGTCACAAAAGACAGTCGACTACCACCTCCCCTGAACAACGTGCATCCAGAACGCCCTACTTTTAAGATCTCTCTTCACGTTTCAGCGTTTACTTCTGCTTTCTTCGTTTGGAATTTCTCGTCTATGATCCTGTAGCCCTAGGCACCTACAGTTCCTCCGTGTATTACACATGACACGACAATCCCATAGTCCATGAGTTGCTCAATCCACATAATCTTGTTCCACACAGCTTGAAATATGTTCATTAAGACTAGCGCCTTAATTTACTCATAAAATATGGGTCAGATTTGTAGCTTTACGTATTTTTGTATTGATATAAGGGAAAATAAAACATTTAAAGCAAATAGTACCTAACATTCACCGAAATTAATGTGTTCTTAATTTCTTCGTGACCTCAATTTTTTTATAATTGTGAAGTTAATCATATTCTTGAAAATTTTATTTCACATATATTATAATTTGAATCACCATTATGATGTTCGTTTTATGAGGTATGACAATTTGTAAAAGGTATTTCGTATGAAAGGAAAAATTGTTCAAGCCCGTTAATTTGACCGGTCCATGCGGGAAAGGACTTAGTAGCCTTCAAGCTTCTCGGAGTCACGAAAACCTGAAGGACAGCACCCAAGAAATACGCACAAAATGGAGTGACGCAGTAAATTCGAGGAAATATGTGGGTATTGAAGACAAGAAAAATAATTGCGACTCACATCTGCGTCAAGGTCACAAACAAAGCGAAATAAGATATAGGCTTACATATCAAAATATAAAGAAATGAAGGGCAAAAGTTTAAATTAGGAAGTAGCAGTTGAAATAACAATAAAATTTGTTGTATTTAGAACATGGAATAAGTATTGAATCGTGACAGCAAGAAATTCCGAACCAAATTGTAGCTTAATTTTAAGTTTGGCGAGTCTGTACTTTCACGGGATTTTGGAATAATTTACGTGCACTCTATTCATAGAGATATTTATTTTGTTCATTTGATGGAAGGACTGGACTGCAGGCATGACAGAAATTGTTGGGCTGAAGTCATTTCAGATTCTGTAGTAAATTAATAATTAGGCACAAATATGCAAGACAAAAGTTTTATATCTAAACGTTTCGACAAAAATGAAAAGGAAGAGATATTTAGGAGAGTTATTAATTTTTTTTGGAATTTGTTAAAAAATAGGGATTTTCGTAGGAAAAGATTTTCGAAACTAAAGTGTTAGTAATACTGTCCCTCTGTGCATGAACCAGCGTACTTTACCGTAAATAACACGCAGGGACTATGGATGTGGGTGAGTGTTAAATGTGTTATATGGTGAGCACGTTTTATCCTGCTAGACATGAAAGTGCAGGAGTGTAAACAAAATTAAATATTTACGAGTTTTATAATGCGCCATCTTCAACTTACGTCGGTAAAAGGACAGGACAAGTGGGGACACATGAACTGCATACAAATATGACGTAAGAAAATCCCGCAGAATAGTACAAACCTAAACGCACGTTTAGAACTAGTACAGAAACGATATCACAGAAATAAGCACAAATAAATTTTAAGTATGCGAAAAGGATTTAATTCATTACTACGAGGCCCTTGCCTTTTCTTCAAATAAATGCACAGATATCCAGTGTCAAAGAAACGGAGAGAAAAGAGAGATTCTCTGCAAACAGAGTTACTTTTTATTGCTGTCGATTTTGACAAATTCCTCAGACTTCCCACACAGTTTTCTAAAACTCTCTAAGATTTTTCTCTCACTCCGAATTTTCTGTGTGAAGTTTCGCCCAGCAACCACTCTTTTTAGTTTGTGAACTTGTCTAGGACATTGGGTGCGCTTGGAACTGGTGGTAACGGGATTGTTGCCTAATACCAAGTTTGGCCTCACATACACAAAAAATAAAATGGAACAAAGAGAGCTAAAGAAGAAGAAAAATAAAACAAAGAATTGAAGGCAGGGAGTTATGAAAAGGACGAGTGGAAGAAACTACTTTGATGGTGACACATACAAAAAAAAAGCCAGCATATACAACCAACCGGCTATAAACTTCTGCGAAGAAGTAGTCACTTTGAGTTGTTATAGAAACTTTCCTTCGTCAAAAAGCAATTGAAATATTTCGGTGCCCTTTTGTTTGGCTTGAAGGCACGGTGGAAACACACAGCACGATTGAAATTACCGGACTATGACCGACAAGATATGAGTGGGAGATAGTTTGGCATTCGATCATAAATTACGGAATAAATTATTATTCAATAAAAGAAAACAGTAATATTTTACATGAAAGTTCATGACAAAGGTGTCGACCTTTTATAAGTTTAGCTTAAAGGCAGATTCAGGTTTGGTAATTCGGTTCTGTTAAGAGATCTTCGTTTTAATGCAAAATCTGAGACGGAAGGTTAGGCAAGTTAATTTATTAAAATAGTTAAATTGCCGTTTACGTTACGAAGATACACTAGTAGGTAACGTAATTTATAAATAAACGAAAACCGCTTATCTTCTGAAGTATGCAAATGTCACTGTCCATATGCCCATAGGCGTAATAGATCAAGTAACAATGGGGGAGCAACACCGACGATGGATATTAGGATTATTCTATTCCGCTTCCGGCAAAACGCAGCTTTTTTTTAACTTTTACTCTTTACAGCTACCAAATTATCGTTTACGGAATATTTCTATTATTGTATTTGCTCCTCTTCAACTCAGTAGCCAAAAACTTCTTAAGTATAAACATACTGGGGAGGCATTTACTACCCTTGCACCCTCCACATGCTCCTATGCATATGCTGATGATTCATAATGAAATCAGTGGACTTCACTACTGCCAACATTAAACTGTTACACATACCACCCACCGGAACACACTACAGTTCACCCAGAATTTACTGATATGTGTCCTTGTGTTCTGCAAAGTGAATAGTGATTACTTCCCTAAACGTCATTAATTAATAAGCTCTTAATTGAAACGGACTGTGTTCTCTGTGCGGTAGGAAGTGAAGTAGTACATATAATTTAGAGAAACGTTAGTCTGTAAACAGATATGAGACTGAACAAAAATCAGTTCAATGCATTCCATAATAATTTCTTGATTTCATACAACAATGTTGTCACTTCTTGATTATTCTCAATTCGTTTCATCGTGTCGATCGAAAAGTGTTTCGTCAGATAAAATGATAAACTAAAATACCCTATATTACAATACGACGAGGTGAGATTCTGATACACTGTTCCGAGTGTCTGTAATACAAAACGTTTTAGTAAATGATTAGAGTCAGAAATTATATTCGGGCAAAATGAATCACAAATAACAAAGTAATTGATATCTACTTACCAAATGTAGCCATTGTCATTAAACAGAGAAATTTTAAATGTAATGCGCACGTAGCATTCCTGTCAGGAGAACAAGATAGGGAATGTACCTATTACGTAACAATGTAGCGCACTCACATAACCATTGTTACGAAATGAAAGGCAAACCTTTTGTGTATATTGTTGAGCTACATGTCATTGTCAACAGTACAGAATATTCGGTAGTACACAAAAGTGTTTTTACGATGAATTTATGCCGCCGGAAACAACAAAATATTTTTAGTTCTTCACGTAAAGTACCCCACATTTTTGTCCGATTTTAAACAAATTTGGAGTTTCGTCACAGCTTCTCATAAAAGTGCCGATTAACAAATTTTCAGCAAATCCGTTCAGTGGGAGCCGCGCTGATGCATGCTGACAGACGGAAGGACATGAAGCTAATAAGAACTTTTGCATCTAAAAGTGTATAGGAGCTCAACACTCGTATGCACATTAAAATACACTACTTACAGAAGCATAAATTTGTCGTTGATACTAACTGATATGCCACTTGCTTCTACAAGAGTGACGCTGCACAAAACCACCTAACCAAATTAATATTTTTCGTAATTTTGTATACCGTAGGTCCAAAAGACATATATTCATAATTTAGGAAAAGATGCCAGTATGACAAACTCCAAATGACATGAAGTACGTCTTATCTGTAATGCAAGCATATATTTCAATTATCAGAATATCAAGACATTGTGAGGTGTAAAATCTCACTACCACATTCAATCGACATGTTTTCAGTTTGTTTTATGGCTTTATTATTATAATTATTTAATCTGATGATTGATTTTAAAGGGCCGCCAATTGTAGCTAGTTATTGTAAACAAATTAAACCTTATTACTAAAACATTTGTGCAGACTGAAAGTAAATGTACCTTCGAGTCACATCGGGAAGCGACACACCAAAATATTGATAACAGTCGTCATCATAATCATCACCATCATACAAGCAAACGTAATTCTTCAATTACCCATTTCCTGACAAATTAAGTTGATATTAGATAAGTATATAAAAATTTAATCTTTTAACAGCTGTACGAAGTCCACAAATACCAAAAAGTATTTGAGTCCTGTGTATTTACACAAGAAAAATACTACTTTATTCTTACAGGTTTGTTGGCTCTAACTTCAAAATGATGAAAAGTCTATATTTTAAGAGATTTTTAACGTGTTGGATGTACCATCGAACATCACGAAGAAGAAAAAATTCATGGCGAAATGTGTTTCAACGTTTGTGAAAACTGGGGAATATAAGTCAATGTTCAGTCTTGGTTTCCTTTTTTTATTTTAATGTTTCAGATCTCAGTAAACTGGGTGCAGAAATCGACGTATTAGAGGCGACTGGAATGAGCGAACTGCGAATAAAGCAAGCGGACGGAACTACGCTAGGTGTTGTGGGCCAGCACACCCTAGTCTAAGCTAAAAATATTGGCTTTAAGATGGTTCCCAAAGAAGTAGCTTGAAGGAAAGGAACTTACTTTCAATTTAATTTAGTTATCTGAACTGAGTTACTTTCAATTTAAATTATTTATCTGAACTGAGTTACTTTCAATTTAAATTATTTATCTGAACTGATTCTTTCCTCACACCGCACATCAAACTACGTGTGTTTGTTTATGTACTAGACATATACACATTACGCTAAATCCGCATATAAATTATAGGATAAACGTGTTAAATTTCCTACTTCATTGTTACAAAAAACCTTTCCTCTATTACAAGGACTCAGAAACAGCAAGTAACTATCAGAATATACGAGTATGTACACATTATTGTATACTTGACGATCAGCTCAGACCAGTGGGGCTGGAGTCATCAGAGTTGTAAGACCTGGAACGAAACTTATCCCTTCACTTCGATTTGAAGACATACGTGTTACAAATTACAAATTTTGGAAAATTTGTAGAATAAAAGTACTACAATTAGTGCAGTTTATCTACTGCACACAGATTCACAATCACTCCAAACGTCGCAAAATAAATCCAATGATGCGTCGTCGTTAATCGGATTAGTGTCCAATGGCAGTAAATTGTGAACACGATAATGAAATTCTGCTCTCCATCCAAGGTGCGGAATTTGAGACCATTTTCTTTGGCTGATCCTGAAGAAGGGACACTAATCTTCGAAACGTCGGCAACCATTTACTCAACGAACAAGGCGGAAGAACTGAAAATTCAGCAACGTTACTGTGTGACATTCAAATTTCTCCCAGTCTTGCATAATTTTGTGTTTACTTTTTTCACATTATCCACAAAACCACAATTTCAAAAATGAATAGATTTGAAATTTTGAGGTGAGACATCCCCGTTGTGTATTAAATCACAATGTATAAAGTCAGTCTGCAGCGGTCTAAACGCAGCTATATTTGTTATCTATAGCTAGCGATGGTGGGCAGCTATCAGCAACTGTGTGTTTCGGCCAACATGGTGGCCATCATCAGGTTGTAAATATTTAAGCAGATTAATTTATCTGCTTTAATCATTCGGTGCAGAACCTTTTGTCTTCCAGGTTGCTATCCAAAAATTTAAAGACCAAGATATACAGAAATATAATTTTGCCTGTTGTTTTGTATGAGTGTGAAGCTTGGTCGCTGACATTGCGGGAGGAAAGGAAGCTGAGGGTGTTTGAGAACATGGTGTTGAGGAGAATATTTGGACCTAGGAGGGACGA
>Ga0123352_10016434_pt1 | contig 11791 bp, 9 predicted proteins | sample TergutLab28metaG_FD_89700 | JGI IMG/M metagenome (GOLD analysis project Ga0123352, IMG submission 89700) | Labiotermes labralis P1 segment gut microbial communities from Petit-Saut dam, French Guiana - Lab288 P1 | ecosystem: Host-associated > Arthropoda: Insects > Digestive system > Gut ...
ATGGTAAGTGATTTCATGGTTTATATTGCTTAAGCCCTAGTCCGGACACCACCCCTACCCAGCAAAACCACAACGTAACACCAACACACATCGTACCAGAGCAATACAACCCATGAAATAACTCAACAAATAAGTTGCAAGCTCTTGAGGATGGATGTATTAACATCCGAAACATGTTAAGTATTAAATAATGAAATAATAAAGCAAGTGACATCAAGTTGGTCTCTCTTTATTCAACGAGACTCTCCATATTTCTGAAGAGCAGAATGTTGACTATCCGTAAGGTGGCAAATCCTCGGTAAATATCACGGTTCCACCCATTAACTCATCCACAACAGACTAGGTTTAGTTAAAGTCTGTGCACGATGGCTTCCCAAGCAACTCACAGAAGACCACAAGCTCAAGGGTTTGGATATCTGCCAAAGCTTTTGAGCGCTATACGAACGAACGTGACATCTTGAGATGCAAATCAGTGGGGCGGAACTTAAGTTCCTTACTAGGATCTACTGAGCAAACTCCAGATTATGGCATCGAAACATCCACAATAGACAGTCAGCCTACGAGAAAATGATGTTCACTGCGTCAGGGATTCACAAGGGCCATACTGGAACACTGTCAAGAGAGGGCCATAAACGCAGATGCTTCTCTTTATTGTGAAATGTATGAGAGACTGAAGCCAGTAATTCAAAGCGAACGCCAAGGATTATTACTTAAGTGTGTTTTACTATTGCATAACGATACCCGACCTTTCACTGCCGTTCAGTCGGTTTAAACCATCCGATAACTGTACTATGTGGTGTTGGAACACCCTCCTTATGCCTTTGACCCAGTCCCTTGGACTGTCACGTCTTTAATCCACAAAGAAGTACGTTATTTGTCTACTAATTTGCCAGTAACCAAGGAGTTAAAACGCCGGTGAATGCACTGCTTGCCACTCAGCTGATTTTTTTTTCTGAGGGCATAAGAATGCATATTGACGGTTAGGCTAAGCGCGATGAATAACCGGTGCACTTTGAGGAAATACAATGTTCTTACAGCGTTTCTATTGTTTTTGTATTAACTAAAAAACACATGGCACACACTTTCTCATTCGTGTGTGTATATATAGAGCTATCTAGAACCTTTGGGCGTATCATATTGTGAATAAAAGTTCGGAATTGGATCTTTACTTCCAAGTAATAGCACCCCGATTTCGCGTGACAAGGCAGATTCAAAGCTGTGAGTCTCTAACGGACGTCGGCCGATTCAGTTATTCAGGCGAATATTTGGCTTATGTTTCAGACTAAGTTAAAACCAAAGAACAAAACTGAGGTTACAGATTACATGTCCAGGCCACGTTTCTTTTCCCTCACCGTCAAACCTTGAAAAACTTGAATTTTCAAACTTTCACCTCAGTTTTCAGTCTAAGATAATGTAATTTCAGGTACTTTTTTTTGACAAAAGGAGCTTCGACCTAACAAGATGCCCTAATTGCGCCTTTCGTGTAATTAACATAAATTTTAAAATTGCCAGATCTCAAGTTTGTGGTTTCACGTTTGAAATGTCTGTCATATTTAATTTTATTCAGGGACACATTTTCTGAGTACTGAGTGAATCATAAGAAACGCCAATAAAATCTGTGAACAAAACGCACCATATTTTTTAAAATAAATCAGATGGCACCTACATTTAACCAGTTACTCTCTGAAGGCTTAAACTTATCGTACTGCCTTCCATAGCGAAACTTCCGAAAATTCTGACAGCGGTGCTGTGCTTCAGCTTTACTGTGCCAGAGGCAACATTTGATGTTGCTTCTCCTAGTAATAACGAAATTATTTTTTGAGTGTAAACAATTGGATTAAGAATCCACGTAGAGTGCTACATGGTTATGAACATTTTGGATGAACATTCTACCTCCATCTTCAGGACAGATGATCCGAAGAACACAAACAGAAGTTTTACCAAAACGGGAGAATATCTAATCTCATATACTTTATTTCTTCGATTTTAAAAACTAATAAATTTTAAGACTCGTTCTTAGTTTAGTTGCATGTTTGTAGGAATAAGAAATATGTTTCTTACAAACTGTTACCAGCATTCAAACTTAAATGTCTTTGTAAGCAAATTAAATTCAATAGAAATGTGAAAATTCAAATTTAAAAAAAATTGTGTTTTGACTACCTTCTTCATTTGATCGTCTATCCTTTAGCTCTTCGTCCAAAAATCGTCTAAGTCTCTTTTTCAACCAGGGCACTCACGCTCACAGATGACCCATAAGAGATCTTCAACTGTGCCACCAAATGCATTTATAATGCAGAATTACTTGGACGACTGTTTTACTTATATCAGTATTTAACCAACTTGATGCACAAAATTTGATTCACAATAAGTTTTATTTCATGCCTCTACATGTTTCGAGCACATGTGCTGGAAACATGTAGAGGCATGAAATAAAACTCATTGTGAAACAAATTTTGTGCATCAAGTTGGTTAAATACTGATATAAATATACTGAGATGCACGGTCAACAAAACGTCAAAAAAGAATGATTTACTGTTTTCCCTGTGATCTTTTTCCATGTGACCGAGACTCCTTCTGCAAGGTAGGAAGGAGGTGTTTTTTTATGTTACCAGACGGTGTCAGTGACAAAGCAGCCAAGCCCTGTATTCCGTCTTTACATACTTTTAAGTAGTTTATTAACTGAAACGTCTAGGGACTAATTATGGTTGATTATGTCACTCGGAATCACAATCAAGTTAATTCTTCCGTTCAAGTTAAAAATTGCAGTTCTCCAGAAAAAACGTCAAGGAATAGAATACTTTGCGGGTTACGCAGATTTCCAGGGCACTTGTCACAGACATTCTCAGCCAGTCGTACATTAAATCAGCTGTCGCCCGTTTATGTTCTTTGTGCATAAGCAATAAGGTTTTCATGGAACATGCCACACTTAAGTGTCATATTTCGATAGAGAATAATACAGGGTAGAAATTCACGGCCAATGGCAGTTATGCGCACCTCCACTTTACATGCTGGTTCTTTTCGTACTTCTTGCATCCGGTCTTACCTTCTTTTGCACCATCAGGTTCAAAAGTTTCATTTCGAAGAATGTTATGTGCATTTAGAGCCTTTTTTTTTTTAACGGGATAATATATCGCTGAAAGTACAGCAGCTTCTCTTAAAAGCCAACTGGAACCCGTCTGAAGATGGACAGTCCTGGACGGTGTACGAATCTGCAGCACCAACTTCGCACAGCTTTAAAATTTGTTATTCTCAGTGATTTTGTAGTTTCTGCTGCCTTTACTGGGATGGCTTATCCTATGATAGGAACAAATTTTTCTGCGTCCCTTCGGCGAAGTGGAGGAGTAAAGTATCCACGTCAGGACGAGTGACACTTATTTGGTCCTTTCAATGTCTTGGTGGTTGCCTTACGTGAAAATTTAGCAAACAAGGCCATATATTCAACTAAGGTGTATGTACTGACTTCTCCGTTTGACATAGCACCATAAAGTAACCATATCAAAGAACCTGCACAGTGACAATTCCATATAGCATTTGGGCACGAAATTTCGCCTGTGAATTAAAATATTCCCACTTGTAGCAATAGGAGGCCGGGTAGCTCGGTCGGTATAGCCACTGGCTACGGGCTGGACGGTCCGGGATCGAATCCCGGTGGGGACGAGATTTTCCGCACCTGTCCAGACCGGCCCTGGGGCCCACCCATCCTCCTGTACAATTGGTACCGGGTCTTTCCCGGGGTAAAGAGTGGCCAGGGCGTTACATTGACCCCTCACCCCCTTCTAGTGCAGTGGTCAAGAAAGAGTAGAGCTATACCTGTACTCCCCCTATGGGCCGTACGGCCTGTACAGAGCCTCAGTGCCTGTACAAGGGTACAATTTACCTTTACCTTTACCTTTACGTGTAGCAATAAGCGTATCCAACAGCGAACTGAAAAATTACGCGAATGTTCAGAAACCAAAGATATCCAGTTCCAACTGTGCCTTCCTGATTGTTGTTGGCAGCAACATTTTAAAGGCGCAACAATAAGCATAGAAGTAACGATAAAGTTGATCGGATCTCTTCATCGCAGAGTAGTAGTTAATATTGGTATTGAAGCTACTGGATATTTTCAGCCGCCAGACACCTGTCAGGTAGACTATCACATGTGACAACGTTTTTTAACATTAAAATACCTTCGAAATCTTGTGATTGCTGCCCCATGTATAATGTTACGGACATGAAGATTTTCCTTGCACTTAAGACATACAATACAATACTTCTACATCGATTTTTAGACTCCATCAAGTGTAAGACGCACCCAGAAATCATATATTTTAAAATGTGTAAAAGTGTGTCTTAGGTATAGGAAATACCGTAAAAAGTTTTGACGTTTTGCTGACCGTGCATCTCAGTATATTTATATCAGTATTTAACCAACTTGATGCACAAAATTTGTTTCACGATAAGTTTTATTTCATGCCTCTACATGTTTCGAGCACTTGTGCTCATCATCAGGAGGTCAAAATTGCATTACACAGCATCTGGTATCATCACACCTATAGGTGTGATGATACTTATTGTGAAACAAATTTTGTGCATCAAGTTGGTTAAATACTAAGATAAAAACCCGTAAAAAGGTTTATGAATTCAAATGGTGTTTTCTATGTTTCAGCATTAAATCCATCCACATTCAGGTTTCGTCATCTTGGCTTTAAGAGCTCAATCCGAGCCTTGGTCCATTCAATAGCATAGGATTCTTCAATTTTTTGCGCAAATAAGCAAATGTAGCGCATCCACCGAGGTTGTTTAAGCAGGAATGAAGCGCTGACCATTCACCCTCGTGTAGTACTAAGGTTAATGCAGCCTACAGCTTACCTCCACTTCAACTGACGTCATGGCGCAGTGATTAGGCATAGGGACGATAGACAAGATGAGACATACTGGGGGAACGCAGCAACAAAATCAGAACCTCGTTACAATAATAATGATAATGATAATAATAATAATAATAATAATCAAAGAACTACAAAAAAAACAGCCATATTGGGCACTGCACACATACTACGGAAAGTGCTAATGTAAAAGTAAAAAACATATTTCACTGGCCAAAAAACATTACACGTAGCACAAATTGCAAATAGAGAACTATATACCCTAGAAACATGGTTTGTTTCAGACATATAATTGTAAATACCCTGCATAAAGTTGGTAACAGGGATGATGATGATGATGATGATAATAATAATAATAATAACACGTTTAAGGTGCTTTAAAGGAAGGTCCTTCAGCAAAGTTAAACACAACTGTCACGAGTAAGTGTGAGATTAAGGCCTATTTCCATGAATCCGAAGACGACCTTGGTCTCTCCATCGTTCTTTTGGTCTTCTTAAGTCATATTTCTGTCAGTCAGTAACGAAATGCCAGCTGCGGTAGACAGCCTTTTTAATTTTTTCAACATGAGTTATTCAACTTTGTTCATATCCTTATGTCTCTTAAATCCAGGCTCCAATGCGACCTAACTACATACAGGTAAGTTTGTCGCTGATTAAATGCGCACAATGCCATGAAGACGTATGGGAGAATGGAGTTATAGTTCCATGCTCTGTCAACCTTGCCCTAGATACAGATGAGTGGGCAGATACACTCAGCGGTCACTTCGCTGCCTGTGCCTTCGGAATAGGTTTGAACCTCTAACCCTGTCCAACTTCGAATTCAATTTTTCTGTTGTCCAGCCCCTAGCCGGTATGAAATGGCTTCCTTGGTGTTTCTGAACAGACTGTACCAAGTAACAAGTTTTAAAAGGAACGCCCTTTAAGAAAGAAGAAGAAGGAAAAGGCGATAAAAAATACACACGCTACCGGAGTTGAGCGTTTCTTTTGTTGTTTTGTTCATCTCCTACTCTTGCTTCGTCTTCCTCTCTGAATTTAATTCATCACCGCAGGGCCTACCTGCCCTCCTCCGCCCCTATCACGGCAGACAGCCAGACTCTAGAATAATATGATACCTTGCAGCTACTGAAACCCACCGACGAGCGTTACGCGTCACTTCATAGAGTCGGTTCACCAGAATGTATCGTTACTAGGTGAATCGAATGTAAACTACAGGTACTGTGAATACTTTCAGCACAAAAGTAACATGTCTTAAAAACGAGGGAGGGAGTATGAATAGAGATCCACGCACTTTTAACTTTGACATCAAATGTAGATGAAGGCGAGTGGTCAAATTCACACACCAGCTGCTTTAAACCCGGGAAAGATCCTCCGGTATCCTCTAGAAAGGAAGCTGGGTGGGGCCACAGTGATAATCGGGCCGCAGTGGAAGAGAGAAAAATCCCACGTCGCTGCCGTGTACCGAGTCGTTTGTCGACCATTTAAGGCACTAGTTGAGGTACATCTCTGTTGCTCCAATAATTACCAGTAACATAGTAACATAGATACAGTAACATTTACACTAACACATTAACACAGGTGCGTAGTAACAGCTGCATAATAACACAGCAGTAACAGTTGTTCAGAAACACCTATACGGCAACAGAGTTCCTGAGTAAACACCTAAACCTCAATCTGATAACGCTTCCTAACCTCCAGGTAACTTATTTTTCTGAGATTAAACTTGTGTTTTTTGTTTACTTACTGCCAATATTTCCCTAATTTTTGCAACCACAAGATAGTGATCAGTATCATAGGCAGCATCCCTGAAAAATCGTACATTGAGTATACTCAAATGGAATCTCCCGTACCTCAGTATGTGATCAATCTTGTTGTTAGTCTTCCCATGGGAAGAAGTCCAGGTGTATTTATGAATGTTTCGGTGCTCGAAAATCTTGCTGTTAACAACCAGATTTTAATGTGACAGGGTTTACTATTCTGACACTATCATTGCTACCCTGATGTAAACTCTCATTCCCATTTGTCGGTTTGAAAATATCTTCTCTCCCCAATTTTGCATTAAAATCGACTAACAGAATTTTCGCATGATACTTAGGAAAATTATCGAAATCCTGCTCTAATTCATCATAAAAACTGTTGTTTGTATCATCACTTTTCTCCTCACTTGCAGCATGCATATTCAAAATAATGATATTACACCAGCCACCTCTCAGAACTATATATGACATCCTAGCACTAACAAACTCCTCTCTCTTAACTGCCGATACTATTCTGTGGTGTACAAAACATCTTGTTCCCAGTTGATTTTCGTTTCGTTTTCCATAAAAAAAAAAATACAATCCTCTGCTCTTAAGGTGCACAGGAGAGTGAAGAGTTGCTTGCTGCCTGCAGTAGGGTGCACAACCCTTGTTTATTTTGTCACGGCAGTCTGTCTGGGTAGTGGGCTGTCTTTTGCGGGAGTAAAGCGGTCGGGGCGTGCCTTTGACCACTCACCCACATCTATTGCCTAGGATAAAGAAACTATGCCTCTACTCGCCCTCTAGGCCTGCATGGGCACTGCATACAAAATTGAAAGAATACAATGGCAGAAACTTTAAGGAGAAATTGTGGTGTGTAATTTGTGAATCAGTCTCATAAATTGGGCTGAGCTTCCTGCTGAACAGAAATCAGAAGATGGCATCTTAATTTTTTATTTCCTACCAAGCCTGCATATATGCCTCATTATTAGAGTATCGGTGAGCTAGAATTACAGGTCGAGTTCATTTTGTAAAAGTAAACAAATGGCAAGTGGCTCTGTCCGAACTTTAATTGACTTTCGGCTCAACCGCATACAGTCAGGTAAAATATAAAAAAAGGACCACCCGTCCCCACTATTTACTGACGAAACCGTTACACCTATAATCAAACTTTGAAAAGCAAACAGACAGACAATTTTAATGACGTGAGGAACTGTCTTTAATGAAAGAAACAAAGTATTTACGTGAAAGAATTTTCCTTGCTTACACGGAGCAACTGTTACATTTTACCATACTGCCAGCTAATTGGTCCTTTAGGCGAGAAGAAGTACTTGGCAAAACAGTCACCTACAGCAAAGCCCCCCAACACTGCCTCTTGTTCCCAAAGCTTGTATACTCTCCAAGGGTTATCCATACCAAGTGATATTGCACTGAATCCCATCGATTTTAAGTACATAACTGTGCAAAATGCAGCAAGCTTTAATGATGGTGGACCTAACACAAGAGTCAGGTTGCACGTCACTTGTTCTATGGAATATTCTCCATTTATTAGCCAACATTTCAAAAGTTTATTCCACTGTCCATCTTGCTTTTCACACCCCGTATTTGTATGTACGTTTAAAAAACTTCAATTTGGGGAGGGGGATATAGCCGTAGCACATGTCCTGGTAAGACGAACCCCTCGACAGCCACAATCACAAATGGCAAGGAAGCACCTCTCTGCATCACTAGCAGAAATCTGGGCTCTGGAAAATTCAGTTTATTGCTCTGTAGCAATTTTCCAAATGTCGAGTGTTTAAGCACCTTAGGATCACTCGAAAAACCGAAGGCTTCAACTTACGTCGACCGTAGACGATATTGTGCGAGTGACACAGCCGACAGGACCGTTCAGACAAAGTTCTTGTTACTGAAAAATTGAAATTCGCTCTCAAATAGCTTGATGAGCCGGAATAGCTCAGTCGGTATAGTGATTCGCTAAGTGCTCGACCGTCCGGGGATCGAATCCCGTTGGTAGCGAGTTTTTCCGCACCCTTCCGTACCGGCCCTGGACCCCACCCAGCCTTCTATACAATAGGTACCAGGTCTTTCCCGGGGATAAAGCAGCCGTGGCGTGAAGTTAACCATCCACCCACATCTAGGACTCAGTTCAAAGAAAGAGTAGAGCTGTACCTCTACTCCCCTCTGGGCCTTCGTGGCACGTTCTAGGGTGAACGTTTCTTTTACACTTGCATCATATAGCTTCCTTATCCTAAAAAGCTTTCTGTCAGCAGGTCCTGTGCAGACAGGAAATTCTTTCTCTCGTAGAATTTATTTGCTATGCGCATCCAGTAATTTTCTTCTCTAACTGACACATAAGCCTGCTTCAGACATTTCCATGTCACGTACAGAAGCACGAAGCCAGGTACTCATGAAGTAGGTCAGTGAAGCTGCGACACGTCGCGAGATACCTGTAAAGAGCCTAATTATTTATTTTCAAACCTGAAATTAATTTTAAAATGAACATAAAAGAATTAAATCTAATACAATGTGTAAGAGTAATCTTTCCGTTTGTTTTAGGAAAAAATTGCAGTCCAGCACATACTTTAGAATGGAATTAAGGGCACAGAAGAACGCAACATGTGGAGATGTAAGGAGTAAAAGACGCATATACTTATATTTCGACCAACCATGCTTCGTTCTACCTTACGTGGATGATAAAGCAACAGAAAGCAGTTTATTTTCTCCAATAAATAATGATAATGAGGAAGGGATCATATCACAAGAAAAAAGAAAGAAAAGTGCCTCAAAGTGCTTGACAAAAGAGAGGGAACAAAATTTCCTATGAGGAATCATTACTGTAAATTTTACGAAACACGAAGATATAAGACACAGACATACTTTTTATTACCTCTGCGCCCATCCTTCAGGCAATGCAACGATGACCAAAAGTTACAGCTCAAATGTAAATTATGATAATTATTAGACACGTCACGCTGTCACAAAATGTGGGTATTATTCATCTTGCTTCTTGCCTTCCTTTCCAAACGCAGGTATTGTCCTTCCGACAAAACAACATGACAGCCGTTAACAGAACAACACAACATTGTGTAGACGGTTGTTGCCCTCTCTTACGATATATTGCAAAGCATATCAACAGCTGCACGTTACGGCTACATTAATAGCCATGATCGGGTTGTACACAAGGAAATACGAAGTGTTAACACACAACTGCAAGATATAGTAAGACAGCTCAGAGTTAACTATATTTTCATGCACAGAATTAATATAAAACATGTGATCTGAAATAAAGTCTCTACATATACATCTAAAGATAATATACATATAAATGTAGTATATTGTAGTTGCACTGTATTGTGCGTTTAATTGACTGAAAGTACAGCGCCGATGAATCACTTTAAATTGTCCCTCCAAAGGAGTTCATTCCCATTTTGCATAAACCCAGTATATCCTCATCCAGGAGCATCCATGCAGAATTCACAAATTCCTTCCAATTACATCTCCTACTACTCAATCAATCCTCAAAACTAACTACGAAATGCTCCATCATTATCATCACATTTTAGTGTCTGTCCTATCTACAGCAACGCAAGATGAAGACAGTAATAATGATATCCTATCGCTTGGTTCAACAATACATTCTTTCTGTGTACACTCCGTGGCGTTTTCTACACACATTCCGTACAATGTATTTTGTATGCACGTCTTAAAGAATGTGCAATCTGAAACACAGTAATGTACTGGAGGGCAACTGCCATTTTCTCTGATGATGGCACAGACAGCCGTTGTTGAGTGTTTTTGTAAGTATTTTGAAGTCCCTCAGGAACTAGCATTTTATCAAAATTTTTGGTACTCATTCTGAAGTAGCTGAAAAGTTTTTCTTGATAATTTCTTAAATTCTCATACAATTGATAAAACTGTCCATTTAAAAGCCTGGGACTGAATATTCCATGAAGCCAGTGTCGCATTTTACTTCGAAGTCTCCTTATTTTAAGGAGAAGAGCATATAAACGCGCTTTCTCTCTGAAGTCCATTACGTACTGATAGACAAAAAGTCAAAGACACAAGAAATTATTTGCAGTGAGCACAAGTTCTCTGTGCCAGCGCTAACAACCGTTTCAGCACCGCAACAGCTGTCGATGTGCGTGCGATTTAAGGTTACATTGTTATTGTTATTATTACTATCACTATAGTCAGTCACTTAGCATTAACCCGAACCGAGTCTCATATTTCACTCATAGCAGAATCTGCTATATTCAGGTTACATTACGTTTCCTTAGGTGCAGGAAATACCTACCCTAAGGGCTGCTAATTTTGCGGGACGAAACAAACATTAGCAAATATCTCTTCCGCGACCAGAATCAAAACCCCAAAACCGTGGACCTCACTAGTTGATATTGTTATAGTTGCTTCCGTGTAACGTAACACTTAGTGCTTTCGAGTAATTATTGTTGTCATGGAAACGGAAAAATTGTATCCCTTTTTATTGTTAACGTACGTCTGTATCTGTCAAAAATGTCACAAATATTGAACGCTTTGCGATGGAAGCACAGCCATGTGTTTTCAGTAGTAATGCGCAACAGATGTCACTGCCAACAGTATGAAACTCTCTTAGGTCTTGATGTAAAGTGCCGGATATTTTTGTCCGATTTAAAGAAACTGAGTTTCCCTACAGATTTTCGTCAAAGTGCCGATTATCAGATTCTATGCAAATCCGACAAACGGGAGCCGAGCTGATGCATGCAGACAGACAGGCTGACGGGCAGATGTGACGAAGCTGTTAGGCCCTTTTCGCTATTTACGAGAAAGCCTAATAATTTCACGCGCTTTTGACCAAACAAAGTGACACTTTCTAAATTCGGAAACATCATGTCATTAAGGTTCTTTCCTTCTTTCTTTCTTTCTTTCTTTTTTTCTTTCTTTCTTTCTTTTCTTTTCTTTCTTTTTTTTTCTCTCTCTCTCTCTCTACTGGATGAAAATGGATACCGGTTTAATGTACACCGGTCAATTTGACTGTGTTTACAACCGCAGGAAAACATTAATAACTTTTTTCTTGTGTTTATTGGACCATGCATCATCTTGATAGTTGAATAAAGAGAGACCAACTTGATGTCACTTGCTTTATTATTTCATTATTTAATACTCAACATGTTTCGGATGTTAATACATCCATCCTCAGGAGCTTGCGACTTA
>Ga0123352_10016435_pt1 | contig 11790 bp, 3 predicted proteins | sample TergutLab28metaG_FD_89700 | JGI IMG/M metagenome (GOLD analysis project Ga0123352, IMG submission 89700) | Labiotermes labralis P1 segment gut microbial communities from Petit-Saut dam, French Guiana - Lab288 P1 | ecosystem: Host-associated > Arthropoda: Insects > Digestive system > Gut ...
CCCCCAGTGTTACGTATATAAGAGACATTTCATTATGAGAGATCATATTTATTTTGTATTTACTGTCTCTCGTAAAAACGACAAAAATTAATTACTGAGAGCCAAATATGTTCCGTTTTTATCAGAGCGTTGTTAAGTAATCTACAGGAAAACAAATAGCTCGATTTGTGTAACTAACGTTTACCTTACGCAGCGTGTTTATGCAGACAACACAAAGTTTTTCATGAGTGTTACAAAAAAATAGAACCCTGTATTATTATTATTATTATTATTATTATTATTCGTGGTCAATGATGAGTAATTCAGCACAGGGTGTGATTTTGAACCAATTATTTTACTGATGTTTATTGGACCGTGCATCATTGTGATAACTGAAGAATAAAAAACCAACTAGATGCCACGTGTTATTTTATTGTACTTCTTATAGGCTCAACATATTTCGGGCACTACTGTGCCCATCATCAGGAGCTCGCGAATATGCTGTTGATTACCATATTGGTCGTTTCATTCTTGGTTTACTGTATGTTGGAGGTTAGGTGCGGTTAGGCTGGAGTAGTGTCCGGGCTGCAGGCTGCACTACTCCAGCCTATCCGCACCTAACCTCCAACCTACAGCAAACCAAGAACGAAACGACTAATATGGTAATCAACATCATAGTCGCCAGCTCCTGATGATGGACATAGTAGTGTCCGAAACATGTTGAGCCTATAAGAAGTACAATAAAATAACAAGTGGCATCTAGTTGGTTTTTATTCTTCAGTTACTTCAATTTTACATTTTAAACGACAATTCTCAGCGATGTTAAAGGCCTTGATTTATATTCTGAACATTTATGGCTATTTCCGTAAGATTAAGATTACAGAATGACTACAAAGACATCTTAGCTCTATGCAAATGAAGCTTTGAAAGAAGCATGTATTTCTCTGAAGATACGAAGGTAGAGAAAAGTAATTTGCGGAATTCGTACAAACAAGGGCTTAAGTACAATCCGGCAATGAATTCAGCCATTTAAAGCACAGTAATTCCATATGAATCAAAAGTTATAACTGTAAGATTCCCACAATAACACACACCCATTACTTCTGTAAAGAGCGTAAAACGTTTGTTCATTTGCTGAGCACGGGTTTGTTTCCTGTGAGGCAAAAACTGTCGTTTTCGATTTTATTCAAAATAATGTCTTGTTGGAAACACGAGTGAGAAAACTTCCTTCACCAGAAGGCCGAGCGGGCACGGTGTGGTAACCTTTAGTGCAGAAGATTTAGTTATCCGCTAGGGTATTTAGTGTTCCTTAATAGGGCAAATCATCCACTTTCCGTTTTGTCCATCCTTGTCCCTCATCATACTTCACTTCCTTGGGTTATTTTCTTATTACTTATAACATGAGTTCTCTGACGCGGAAAATCTGCAATGCGAGTGTGGATAAAATGAAGGCTCCAAATACTATTATTTGATATGTTGGAACTGCTGAAAGTGTTAAATGCTGTTAATACATAAGCCGACGGACGCTAGTGTTCGTCTTCATGATATTCGAGGCATAAGCTCAAAAGGAACACAGCTGCGGCATTCCAACGTGGTGACCTACTTGGCAAACTGACCATTCTTGGCTGTTCGAGAATTTTACGCCTTGCGTGAGCACAGCAATTATCGGCAGCCTGTGTCCATCGGCGGCTTGTGGAAGTTTACGGCGATGGTGTAATGTCAAGACAACGGGTTATCAAGTGGTGACACACCTTTGCATCTGGCAAAGAGCGAATGACAATCGGAGTGGACGACGAATATTCTCGACGACAGAATTCATCATTGCAACGTTGGGGTAGTCATTCAACCTGACAGAAGCGTGACCTTGGACTTAAGGCATCTGACCTTGGTTTATCCTACAACACTTCGCAGCGTGTTGTGGTGGATGTTTTACAGCATCTAGCTTGTGTCAGAATGTTATCTCATGGGCTAACAGAAAACAAAGCTGCGATTATGAGGCCTGTCTCAGGTTCCCGCAATATTTTTCCGTAGACGAAAGACGTCTGTCTGTGTTGACTCGTCTGATGACGAAACTGGGTCCGACTTTCCACTCCCACTACTAAGCACTCAAACATATTGCGGAGAAATTCCAATTCGCCCACGAGAAGAGACAAAGTGCTCACCGCAGTTTTGTGGAATCCATTGGGTGTGTTTGGTGGTGGACTTCCTGGAATATGCACGCTTAACTAACACTCACATGTAGTGTGCCACGTAAAAAATTTGGGACACACCATCAAAAGAAAACATCTAAGTATTTTTAGCGTTGGTATGACAATGTCCGACCACACAGGACACAGCAGCCTCGGAACTAGCTGCACAGTTCGGTTTGGAAAGGTCAGAGCACCCCCCACATAGTTCAGATTATCATCTGTTTACCGTCTGATAGAGCACTTGTTAGGAAATCGTTTCACCCTCGATTCTGCAGACGTCAAACATGTTACCGTCAGGTGGATGAAGCAACAGTTCTATGCGTCGGAATGGAAAAAACTATCACACGTTATGACAAGTGTCTCAACCTTCAAGTTGACTTTGTAGAATAATGGTGTGTCAGTGACACATTAATTGTGAGTTGATAGTTTTTCCAATTGCAAGTTTGCCGTTGGTTTATGGGTACTGTAATCTCACTTTCTGATCCATCTCCCTCTATATTACATATTAATTTTGTTTTCTGACACATTATATAAAATTCGTAAAGCCTGATTCTAATAGGTTAAGTAAGGGTACTCTCTCTCTCTCTCTGTCTCTCTCTCTCTCTCTGACGTATGTATATGACAAGTATATCCACGTTTTCAGCAGTGTACCACATGATCAGAAGACGTATGTGTCCGTGTCGCATTTAGTTTTTACAGAGGGCAATCGTGAATTAAATATTATGAATTATTTCTATTTGTATCACTTATTAATTCAAGGACTCCTGGCAGCTGTCTTTCACAAAACGGTAGAAGAAGACAGACGGTTAAGCTGTGTTGCTGTACTGTATGATAGGTACTCGGTAATTGGATGAAGTATCTTTTGGTTAAAATATCAGAGGGACCGCACCCCAGAGAAACAAGGCAGCTGATGTAGGCCTGTGGTATACGGAGTAACTCTTACATATGTAGATGGATACACTTTATCATGAACATAGACTGAGGAAATAAAAACAGCGATCGGTTTATTATTATTGCAGGAACAATCGAACACTTTGGCATCCACCCACTTTGAATTTCCCTGTATTATATTTAAAAATCACCCCCCCCCACAAAAGACGTAAAACGCATTTCTGCGAGCTTGGGTTCAAAAGATAGAATAGTTGCACTTATGATACGCTCATTCTGCTAACCCTTTGTAATATTTATTACACGGTCATACAAATCTCGAAAGTTATATTTCTGTTCGGTTCGAGAATGTATTTTTCCACCTGTTGGAACCGCCGGCTTCACCTAAAAGTATAATTATTTTTTATTATATATCGCTGCCCTAAGATCTTTTTTACGGGAGATAAAGAAAATATCTGGCCGAGTGCAATGTATTTATAAGAGACTTTCACTGGATCCTTGAGTTAAAATAATTTTCACATACTCAATAAATCCTCTTCTACTAGCTGACTTTAAGAACAATCAAGTAGAACAAATACAAATAGAGGCCAACGCATATGGATAGCCTTCTTCGACTTTTATTGCAAATTAAACTGCAATATTTGAAAAATATTACGAATATTCAGGCTACCGACGAGAAATGCAATTGATTCTGTTGTTTCTGTTCTGGAATGCAGATTCGCATCAGTGGGGACTTGGTGTCCGGTGTTTCGAGAAGATGATATGGTGTTATCTTCAAAGGTCGAAGTGTTATTTTGGGACATTTCGACCTTCGAAGAAGAAACGAAACCCTTGTCTCGAAACTTCTGGCGACAATTAGTCAGCGACGCGACGCCACATTCCAGAAAGGCGGAGACCACAACTACGTTGCTGCAGACACCTAAAAACGCGCATAAATTAATTTCGTGTGCAGTAGGTCAAGCGTGAGATTAAGAGGACTGGAGATGCTTTACAAGATGATCGACCTGAAGCTTCTCAAGAAGAGCTACATGAAGTTAATTACTTCGCATGAAACTGAAGTTAAGATTTAATAAAATTTGTATGGAGAGAATTAATAAGGAGTTTCCCCGAAACTGTATTCTAGGACTTGTATGGTAATCTCGTAACTCAAAACACCTAAATGATTATTTATTTAACTGGCAATTTGAGCTATTTTAAATGTACAAATGAGCGGAAATTTCGAAATGAGTAATTCCTATCTCAAGCTGGAGTTTCCACAGATAAAATTTCACTATTACCATTCTGATTCATCAAATCACGAATTGATTGAATATGCACGCTATGAACAATAGAAATGTAGAATAACCGATTACAAATCTTGCACTCCGTAAGCTAATACATGGACATTACCAAGGAATTTGTCACTTTCAGCGTTCTAGAGTGTGTGTCTTAACGCTTCCACTGTGGGGTAAATTATTTCTGCGCTCTTCTGGGGTTTTACGCTTAGTAGGTTGGTAGTTTGTTATCGACGTTTCGGGACAACCCATCGATCCCATGTTCAACGATCTGACTACTGGACCCTTGAAATAGGCCCGTCAATTGTCACGCAGCGTTAATAACTACCAATTAATGCTTCGTTAAATCCCAAAGGAGCGCAGACATCATGTTATACACTTCATAAAGCAGGTTTAAATGTGATTTCATAAACGTCTATAAGAAACGTACCCTTACCTCCCCCCCCCCCAAGATTTTCAAGAAATTCAAACACTCAGCTGCAGTATGTGTAGATCTCTCATAACGATTTTCATTCAAAATTAACAATAAATGTGGAAAGTATAAAAAAACTCTTCGTAAGTAAAGGCACGACTACCACTGCGCAATCAAAAAAATTAAAATTTTCCACTAAATTGTGAGAAAATCATTAGTAACACGTCATGAAAATTACATTTACGGAACATATTAGAATTAGATTTGCTAGATGAAATTTCAACCACTTCGGTTAGACAATATGGGACTTAGAATTTCTTTTATGTGAAAAGTGAAAATTTCGTGATCTTTTTTTCACGATGCTAACGCTTGCTCTTCAATCGTTTATTAAGAAGCTGGTGCACCGAATATTATAAGACTTCGAAGAATAGGGTAGTCACTAATTCTGCGCAGCTCACCGACAAAAGGACAGTAGAACTGGCGGACAGAAGAAGTTTCCACATAAGGCGTCTTTGCTACTTTACAAAGAAGGCATAAAAATGCGTTTTCTTTATGTAGTAGAATTTTACAGCGTAATAAGCATTCTCTTAATTTCCTCTAGAATGTGAGTGTTACTGCAAAACACAGAAGAATTTTATGAAATATGTAGTCAAAATTAACGTGAAGTTTCATGCATGTTGTAAATTTTGAAGTTTCTATTAAGAAATATTATACGTAAGTAGTAAGAGTCTTTTGTGTTCTCTTACCTATCTGAGGCATTGTTAACTTTTCAAGAACTCTGCTCTGTTTATTCCTTTCGCATCCACAAGTTTCTAGTGCACCGTTCGGATTCTGGCTCATTGGCAACTCAACTGAACCTTCTTTGCACCCTGCTTACATAACTTATCATTTTGTACCCAGTATTTTGACTTTGAAGAATTTGCAGTATATTTTTATGAAACTTGTGTACCCATCAACAGAACTCAACAGCGTCAAAATAAAAGAAACCAAAACCTGAAAACTTTATCTTAGTTACAATTGCATTAGACTGACACATCGTACGCTATTGGCGCAGCCTGAAATCATTGTTCTAAAGTGGGTCCGTCCGAACAGTAACTCTGGCTACGAGTAGGCGAATCACAAGAACTGTCAAAGCAAAGCTAATACTTGTGGTTGCAACACAAACAGCTCAAGCTGAGCCAAATGTTGGCATAGCAGGTTCTATGCTTTGTAGGGTGACTATGTATATGAGTTTCATCCATTTTGAAGCTTACAAATCAGCAGTAGTTTCACATGATGCGAAGCAAACAACAGAACTTGTCGCCTTAGTTGATTTTCAACTTGAAGCCCTTGTGTTTAGTAATGTGGGAATTATAACTTGATGGTAAGACTGTGTATTAAACGCTGGAGGTTTATACTGCACAATACAAGCCCAATCTGTTAGGTAAGCAGCTTTAAGTATAATGAGGTACAGCTGCAAGGTTGGTACTAGATTCTCGAACAATAGTGGTAACACTCTAAGTACGTGTTTATGTTTACAATTACGGCATTCAAATATGCAGCAAATTGTTGTAGTTGATTTACTGAATTAAGGTTTTGCAATAAAATTAACTACTAATTAAACACTTCATTATCCAACGCATGCACAAATATATAACTCGTAGATATAGTTAAAATTATAAAATATTTAAAAGTGCTTCAACATGTTTCGGATCAGAAAGGATCCATCATCAGAGAGCCTTATACAGTACTTTGCTAAAATTATAAGAATGGTTCTATCGTCTAATTTTAGCCAAGTACTGTATAAGGCTCCTTGAGGATGGACTCTTTGTGATCCGAAACATGTTGGAGCACTTTTAAATATTTTATAATTTTACCTATATTTACGAATTACACATTTTTGCATTTGTTGGATAATAAAGTGTTTAATTGTCATTGATGCACGGTGCAAACATGAAGACTAAAAATGAGGTTCATCTTCGGTTTACGAGACAAACTATTCTGGAGATGCGTGTATTTACTAGGTGGAATTCTGGCAAAAGAATTATATATTATCATTAAAGGTTAGTGAGATAATAATGTTTAGTTCCACTCAGCATGCAGACAGTAAAAATAAGTGCCTACATTCATTTTGCCAGAATACATACTTAAACATCTCCCAGAAAGAAAGCGTAATGATTACGGGGTGATGCGAAGTATAAATGGTGAGGGGAATAAATTGCTCCTGTTCCAAAATCAGCGCGGGAAGAAACTGCGTAAATATTCCTTTTCCTCCGTACGTAATGGCATTCGAAGAATAACACCTAAAAATCAAACATTATATTGACTAAATTTATGATGTTTACTCAAGCAAATAGGAAACATTAAATCAGTTATTCCAAAGACTCCCTCTTATTCTGGGTCACTGATCAGGTCTCACCGTGTTAAGGGTCAGGACTTCTGTGAACTATCGGACTGTCTCTCAATGTTCCTTCAAAACATGAATCCGTTTTTTTATATATTGCACATTCTGTTTCTTTAAACGTAATGCATTCAGCGCAAGTTATATCATATATGGTATTATTAATTTCAAGAACACGTAATAATTTTTCTCCTGTCCTGCTTCCATTTCTCTGTTCAATTAATATCTTTATCTGGTACCCCTCTTTGTAGCCCAATTTTACAATTTTCAGTCGCGTTATTATCGTATATACAAGTATATAGATACCTATGTCAGTTTATGTAATTGTATGTGATGATCCTTTATGTTTTTTATGGATTTTTATTTGTATGTGGAGATATAGAGAGAGAAGGTCATGTTATATCTTAATGTTATGTGACACTTGATATCCCATCCTAGGTAATTAAAGCAAATATGTTGTCTACTTTTCTTTACGACTTCTAATATATTATATTTTTTGTGAAATAAAGTGAAATGCCAACTTGATGCAACTAGGTAATTTTATTGATGTATTCTTAGCTCGACATGTTTCAGGTACATACACCCATCATTAGGAGCATTAGATGTTGAGTTGCAGCATATGGTTTCCTGTACCGAGTTTGTGGATGGGTGGTGGTCTTGAGAGCTGCTGCGTAGGTCGTGTGTACGGTGCGGATGGTGCCATGCACAGCACCGTTAGCACCGTACACACGACCTACGCAGCCGCTCTCAAGACCACCACCTTTCCAAAAACTCGGTGCAGAAAACCATATGCTGCAACTCAACATCTAATGCTCCTGATGATGGGCGTATGTACCCGAAACATATCGAGCTAAGAATACATCAGTAAAATTACCTAGTTGCATCAAGTTGGCATTTCACTTTATTTCATGAGGAAGACGCATGGTGAAACGACCCTTAAAATTTTGTTTTGTTTTTTCCAGTGGGAAGTCTGTGATCATGAGGCATCGTGTTGATCGACAAGACTGATACGTTGTGTGAAATGCTGAAGTGTTCTTTATTGTACCTCATGGTGTTTAAATTCATGAGATGTTTCATATGAGTATGTATTTAAGAGGGAAATTCTGCATCTACCCAGGTGTCAACACAAATTGTGATAATAGAGTTCAGCATAACTATAACTTTCTTTGTTTCATATTAGCTAACATTTGAAGCAGGTGGAAGTCACCGAAATAAATACAGGTGGCCCGTTTCCTAAAACCATCACTTAAATTGTCTTATTGATAAGAGTTCCTATTGCCATTTGTACTACAAAAATTCTTTGTAAACAAGTGTGTGAGGGTAAATATATTATTCTGTACTCATATTTTAGTAGGACTATGAGAGTTATCTGTGTACCTTGCTTAGTGGATTCCATAACTGTTTTTTGTGTTTGATTACCATGTTAAAATCAGGTGCTGTTTAATAAATCTGCAAGCTCTTTCAGATATGTAGTTACCATGTTGCTCTTAGGTACTGTATGTTGCCAAATATTAATGACTATAGCTGATGAATAAAAAACCAACTTGATGTCACTTGTTACTTTTATTTTACTTCTTAGAGCCTCAACATGTTTTGGGCATTAGTATGCCCATCTTCAGGAGTTTACGACTATGTTGTTGAACTACCACATTGGCTGTTTTGTTCTGCACAGATGGAGGAGTTAGCGTTAGCATAAATTTATGGTGCTTAGTGGTTTTTGATTGGTGTGATGTGTTTTGTTGCTTTGTTGTGGTTAGTAACATGTTACTGTTGATCTTAACATCAAGTGGATTTTTTATTCATCAACTATCACAATGATGCAAGGTCCAATAAACATCAGATTAATGACTATAGTTTGCAAGGTAAATGCAGCGGTGTGATGACTACACTGGTTACAAATTTTCTTTAAGAGTTGAAAATGCCTTTGTTGAAGTATTCACAAAAGAAATAAGACATTTGTATAGTAGTACTATGTAAGAGGGCCTGAATGTGTTGTGGAAATAAACATTTGTTTATTGTTAAGACAGTTATCACTTTATTAATAAATAAAGTATATTTTCTTTGATACTGCAGTACCTTTGACTACAAGAAGTCACTGAACTTACTTGTGTACTGAATGATAAATTGCTTCTAGGATACTGTGACCGAAACTTGTTTTTCAGTTGGAAAGTGAAAAAGGAGCAATGAGATCACTTACACACTTCAGTGTGTCTGTAATACTCAGATTTTGAAAACAGTGTTTATGGTTGTGATGTAAGATTACAGGACGCTTAAGTGTAGGGCAATGTAATGCACAAAGTCAGTGAAATAAAGATTTTTAAAAAGGTATTGATTTTTATTACACTTCCTTGTCAGCAGCTCAACAGCCCTGGTTGGACCTTTAGCTTCTTTAATTGTAATAGACTGGTACTTTCTGAAATTTACTGTTTTTAATCTCCGTGCAGCAAACCTTACTGTCATCATTGCAGCTAAGTAAAAGGCATGTACTTGTTACTTTTTCCTAAATAATACAGCATTAAACTATCATTGATTACATATAATGAAAAGTGTGATAGGTTGCACTTCTTCCCTGAAGAAGGAGGCAGCAGTTTCACTCAAAATGTCAGTAAATATCTACTGTACTACTGATATATATATCAGAAGATGTTATTCTTCAATTCCAGATTATTATTTGTAGTTGATACATGATCACACTCATCACAATAATGAAAACTTCAAAAACTGTTGTGACTTCCGACATGAAAACAAACGAAGTGCACAGTTCTCTGAGGAAAATACGAAGTTAAGTGGCTTTCGACATTTTTTTCCATTACAAATGAGTACACAAGAGTGACAAATGAGATGTGAGCTGAAGTGCGGGTGTTTTAATTATGTAATTTTGAATCAGAAGTGTTAAATGGACAAATATGTAATTCACAGCTGTTACAGACATGGATTGCATTGTGCAGTGGGAGATGAAAGGGAAATGAAAAGATGCATGAACACTGCTCTTCAAATGGTAAAATCATGCATGTAGCTTATATATCTAGTACCAAAAATAACATACAAACAGAACTAAACACCAAACGGTCTGCAAATATTCATTGTTCCCTACAGAAGGAATTAACTCCTTTTATTTATTTATTTTTAAGTCATCCTCCCATCCGTGCATAGGACTTCCATTTAGATTCCGCAACTAAGACTTTTGTATGAATGTCTCACCTCTAAAGAATTCTAAGAATCACATGTAAAGATAGCGGGTCTGCAAAACCACCAGCAGTTCTTGTCATGACTGTAGTCTAAGACAAAATGTGTGAAATCCAAGAAGCCAGAAAAGCAGGTTATGGAATTAAGGGCAAGATATACGGACGAGATTCTCACTTGAAGTTGGGGGCGAAGGGGTGTTCAGGATATAAAACCATTAACATCTATGCTGTTTTCACAGTTGCAATTAACAAGAACATTCTGAGGAAAACAAACAAATAGTGAATAGATAAGGACCAGTTAAAAAGCTCGATTTTACAAACCAGAATATGATTTATGCTCTCATACTAGAATTATAAGGGCACATAATTCAAGAAATTGGTATTCAACATAGATGGGGCAATAGAAACCTGTAGGGTCTATAACATGTTAGTGGGCAAACTCCATGCAAAGATGTCAGTATTAAAACACACAGGGTATTGAGGCAATGCAAATCAGTTCTGTTAATTTCATGGAAGAGGGGAAGTGCAGGCCGTGTTTTGGCCTTTGAGTACTATAATGTCAGCAATGGAAACAGGCAGGCAGAAAAATGTGCACAGTGAGAGAATGTAGATTTTGGTAAACACAAATATTACGTGGACGGAAAACAGGCAATAGTGGGAAGATAAACTGGGCAGGTGGATGTGTTAATTCCATGCAGAAACATCAGTATAAGGCCCGCCCTAAACTCAATATTGACCAACACGTCCTCAAGAACACCATCAAAATCTATTGGGATGCCAGAGTGATGATAACTTCTCCACCACCTGCCATAATAACAACCACATAAGAGTGTATTTTGACATTCAAATTTTTATCTTGGTTGACACATTTATGAAGAACTTTCAGAAGGCAAGCAAATATACAACAGAGAACCTTGTACATGGGATGACAAATAATAGACCTTATTCACTATCCAGATTACGTCTGAAGTTTAATTAGCTGTCAAGAGATAACAGGAACCAAAACGAAAGAAAAGAGGTCATGCTAAGAGCAGAGAGTTGTTATGGGACTGCCGGTCGTTAATTCGTGGTAAGTGGTAAGACGGTAACCGGCAACCAATTCTGTAATATCAAGCCACACCCAGTAAGCCTACTGCTGATCCCCAAAACCAGACCTGTATCAAGGGCACGCGATAATTACATAGCATGCATCACTTGCAAACACGGAACCAGTTTGAAAAAGTAATCGGTGTTGCAAAGCAAAACTGATCTACACTGAACCTTATGGTGCTCTTAGAATTTGGAACTCTGAGCTGCAGCCATTTAACGACCTTCTTCCGCACACCCCCACCCCCCCCCCCCCCCCCCCCCCTCCCCCCCCCCCCCACCCCCCCCCCACCCCCCGCCCACACCACCACGCCGGCCCCCGCACCCGCCCGCCCTCCCGCGACAACCACCCCCCACACCACACACCCCGCGACTGCGCCAGCTCATACAAAATCCA
>Ga0123352_10016437_pt1 | contig 11789 bp, 5 predicted proteins | sample TergutLab28metaG_FD_89700 | JGI IMG/M metagenome (GOLD analysis project Ga0123352, IMG submission 89700) | Labiotermes labralis P1 segment gut microbial communities from Petit-Saut dam, French Guiana - Lab288 P1 | ecosystem: Host-associated > Arthropoda: Insects > Digestive system > Gut ...
GTTAGGTTAGGTTAGTTTAGGTTAGGTTAGGTTCCATGAAATCGGAGTATTCCTGATGTCGCATTCAATGAGAAAAAATGCGTAGTTTTTATCATATATTATTCGCCGTTAATATACAACATACATCAAACAAGATGAAATAATTACAATTAGGTGATTTTGGCTACATGTTTCTGCCGTGACCGGCCATCTTCAGGCCAACTAAGAGCAACAATTGTCACGGCCGAAACATGTAACCTAATATCACCTAATTGTAACTATTGCATCTTGTTTGATGTATGTTGTGTATTGACGGTGCATAATATATTATACAAATTTGATAATACACAACGGAATGGCCTCTCTCAAAAAAATGCCTAGACCTATGTCAATGTAAGCCACACTTTCATAACGTTGCACAAAGACGAGATTGTCAGTTCATGCGGTAAATTTTTTGACTGGCAACAGATGAGTGACCGGCGAGAATCTAAGCCGCAAAACCAGCGACCGTGGCCGAGAATTTTCTTGGTGTTCCACAGTCTATCCATGAAACTTCTGGATATTCCGGAAACTTAATATTCCACGACATCTCCTTCTAATCCGTTAATCATTATCAGTCTCCCTTTTCATACGATAAAGTCCAGCGTGAGTTACTGGATGATTCATTAATTAAAATAAATCACATCATCATCATCATCACCATTATCGTCATCATTTCTTATTCCGTAATTATTTGAGTGCTTTCGTAATTAGTAGGCACGGAGAAATGTTGTTTCACACCTTGCTCCGCAACGTCCTAACCCCTAAGCTCTTACAACTTATTAACGTGTTAGTTGCCAGTGGTTATTTTATACACTACCAGGTTTAACACTCATAAATCCTAGGATCTACCCAGAGAGTGCATATACGTTTTTTTAAGGATCTCAAAGTAAAGAGCGGTTATGTTCTTATTCAGCGTCAACTGATGAGTTTCCACAATCGAAAAGGACAGTGTTTACAGCGCGGTACGAACTGATTCCTTAAATATGATTCACGTTATTCTTCGTCTTTATAGGGTTAAAGATAAGCGCTAATTCGTCCTCAGCAATCACCAAATCTGCTGTAAGCGAGACGAGACCGAAGTTGCCGTACGTGTAAAAGTTCGTCTTTGTCCTACACTACATCAGTTCGTTATTGCACATTTTAATACACAATGGATAAGCGAAATGTCAAATAACTTTCCTAGTTCTAAATTCTGCCAGGGAATTTCTCCAGTTTTTTTACAAGAAGTTAACATGGCGAGCGGCTAACAAGCAAGTTCTTAGCAGAATCAAGCACGCGAGTCAAACACTGGACTCGGAAAGAACTTACTGTTTATTCTATTGTCTATGAAAACATTCTCACAAAGCAATTTTTTTCGTAAATAGTTTGTAATGAATGAGAATTTCAAAGCAAATTTAAGAGTATATTGAACAAATTGTAAAGTTCAAAGCTAATAAACTACAGGAAGAGTATTTTTGATCACCTTAAAATTTTAGTTTATTCACTTTATTTCTCTCTGCTTTTTTATTAGCTGAAGCTGTAAAGAGCAAAGAACCGGTTCACAAACAGTGCAAATAATTCTGTTGAATGATTGTAACACATCAGAATCTGAACCAGAAATATTATCCGAAAATTTTGGCTTTACCATTAGGCTGTACATGCTTACATTTGGTGCAAGGATAATACAGTGTTTAGGCCTACAGTTAGTCTCTACAAATGTTTGACTCTCCTTATTTAAGACTTAAACAACACAGGCAGTGTACAAATAAATGTAAAATTGAGGCGCGTTCACGTAACCATTTTTGCCGTGGAAAAGCAATCAGTATTACATATTCCGAGTGTGTGTTTGCAGCTTTAGTTATCCAACACGCAAAGTGTATGCGCCGTATTATATTGTCATCTGTCGCCTGTCTGTCTCTACAACATTTTTCCACATTGTCTCATAAACGCTTCAATTTTAGGAGGGATTTCTTGAACATGAAATGAGTGGTTTGGTTTCTCAGTAATTTTTGCCTGAAACGCTTCTCATTATAAGAAGAGTTCAGCGAGACATACGTAGGTTTTCGTTTAAAATAGCCGTTATTCTTGTCGTATTTTAATGACACTTAAATTTTCTCGACAGTTTTCGAAAAATCCTCAAATACCTATTTTCATGAAAATCCGTCCAGTGAGAACCGAGGTGTTCCGTGCGAACGGACGGACAGACATATGTACATGACAAAGCTAGTAGCATTTTTTTTTACAATTATTCGAACGCTCCTAAAGAAAACACTTTTTATTTCTTAAGGGGGTCCGTGTAGGTCAGTCGGTATAGTTATTTTATAAGCTACCATCTGAACGACCTAAGTATGTGAATTTTGACATCCGGTAGGAATAAGGTAGTACTGTCTCGTTCACAGCGTCCAGCCAGGCACTGTAGCCCACCCAGCCTTCTATTCAATGAGAATTTGATGTCCTTTTCTTAGGTGTAAGGCGGCCAGGACGTGAAGCCCTCCACCCACAAATATTTAGTACCAACTTTGACTTCACTCGCCATTAATTGTTCATGGCATTATGAGTAGGAACAAATTTTAGTGTAATTCGTAATGGGGCTTTTTGGTAATTCAATATAACTGTGCATGTCTTTCCGAGGAAAGTGTTTGGCAGTTTGTGCAAGCTCATTATCGCATGGATCCAAGAGTTAGTGACAGAGAGAGATAGACAGAGTGGCCAAATTAATTCCTTACATAATAAATGGTAGCTGTCAGAACTGGGCAGCCGCATGTAGCAACATATAAACACGATATTGAAAATTCATAACTTCACTACCCCTACCCCTATCACCAGCTACCCTCTGAACACGCAGCTTTGCTCCCTTCTGATTTAGTGGCTATTAATGCACACTGCCGCTATTATCAGTATCTGACCACGGCAATGTTGTCATGACGCCTTGGTCTTCTATGTAGCGACACTCTATCGAATACTGATTATTGTTGTTAAGTGGAAGTGGCCACAAACGCCTCTGAAATTGTTCTTAAATACAGAGTGGATAAACTTGAAATAATTTTCATAATAATAAAAAGGGTGAAGATGTAAGTAAGGAGACAAAAAAATGGAAATGTGATTTATCTCCTTCATAAAGTGCAAAATTTACACTGTACGGACTTCGGAACATTGCAAGATTTGTGTCAAAATGAATCGGCCAAATTAAATTTTCAAATTTTGAAAGAAGCGACGATAAACAATTAAGCACGATTTTAAAACACGTGCCCTTTTTTAAGAATTTTCTACCTGGTATATTATTTGTTTAAAATTCGCTGAATATTCGCTACAAGAGAGAAGTCTCTTTTAATGAATTCCACTATACAGTCGCTTAACAATACGCAACACAACTTACAGCGCTGTAAGTAAAAACACCAGCAAAATAAATATAAAATAATTTGTTTTATTTTTCTCTTCTCATTTGATATAGCCTGAGGTTTACTTAGCAATAACTATGTCCATAAATCAGTCTTCTGGAAACCCAAGAGTCGCTGAGATTTTTAAGAAAATCTCCTCCCTTTTTGGAACCAGAAAATGTACTCCATATCGTGGACCGAAACTGAATCCATTGAATTTACATTAAATTTTACTTTCGGGCAGATGGCGATGGATGCTGAGTTGTACGGTCTTCTGAGAAGAGATGCGAGGTAGTTAGCTACAGAGGTACGAACATTTCCGAATAACTTGTCTACAAACCCACACATCATCAAAACGCCGAAAGACCGTACTGTTCACATATACTAAGTCTAGAAACTTCAAGATTAATTCCAATATTAATCCTCCCAACATCCTTTAAGGCATCAAAAATCTCAGGAAACGCCATAAAATTCTTCTACTTAAATACACGCTAGAGTTACAACAAGCGAGTCTCGTTTGTTTTTTACATAAAAGAAAGGCAAGAAGTCGCTGGCATGTGGCAATGTCCCCGAGGTGCGACTGAAGCCGCCGAATGATACATGGCGCTGATGGTAACTCGATAGCTGCAGGACCAAGAAGCAGCTTCCGCGGTGTTCTCTTATCGAGACCAGTTGGCTGGCTGTACTGTCCGTCAGTACCGCAACAGTGGCTCATCTGCTCTGCCCTCAATTGCAGCGTCTGAGACAAAATCGGGTGCACCTGGAAGCTCGGAAATTAGGCGAACAAAACTACCAACCGGAACTTCTCCGAAAATCTGTCGGTTGAAATATACAGGGATAAATATAAGGTCGATGTACCTATTTCCACTGCAAAAAAAATGGCTCTGAATCCTCTACCTCTAAAGAGTCGTTCTTTGAAACCAACACCTCCTAATGAACGCATAAGATTTTAACAAACTAAGGCAGATAACTCTACACTTCGTAATGAGATAGATTATTACCCAAATTTCAAGTAAGTCCTTCTGCAGTCTCTTAACTTTACTCGCTAAATATTTATTAAATCTGTTTTTGGCCTTAAATAATGCTGGTTACGTCTGGTGCTGGCGTGCCTGGAAGTCGGAAATGACAGAAAACCTTTGATAAAAGACTCCCACATTGAATTTTAAAATTTTTCGTCAAAGTTTTAGAATATGTTAACAAGTTACATAGATACAAGTGGACAATCGGCTAGGGTTCTTACACCATGCAGTGACATGTCCCGCCCCCAACAGCCCGTCTTCTTTGAATCGAGGAATATCGAAACCTCTTGAATAATACAGTGAACGTAGCAACAGGCGAACGGTTTGAACCTTCTCCGGTATTGTTGAATATTTCAACACAATAAAGATAATTTCCACCAGATTTGTGTACTTTAAAATTCAGTGAATGGGCATAAATCGAACTGAAACCAATTAAAATCAAATAATAATTTCACCAAAAAACCGACTTCAGTTAACTACAGCCTACTCGAAAGCAAAGATGTTTAGCGTAAAGAAGATAAAAGGGTACATTAAGAAAAAAACAAGAAAAGAGGAGCCTAGAACTGTAGTTTCCTATTATGCCAACAACAGGTTTTGATGTTCAGTATAATCATTATAGAGGCCTAACTGCACAAGAAATGATGCAACTATCCGCGTTCTGCTGAACTTCAGAACTGCAATCGTTAACACTGGCGTTTCCCACGGTTTGCTACATGCGGCAGACTGCCGTCAGAAATTTGAATTCCCACAAGTAGACGTGCCACTTTGTAAAGATTGTTAGTAGTGAGACTGAAGAGGCTGGAAATGTGCGTTACGCAAAAATTGATTTGCCCTTTGTTTATTGATTGTTTTACTCGCATAAAACAGAATTATTATTGAAAATACTTAAAGTAAGACTTTTCAAGTTGAGAAATCATAACGGAGCACACTAATGTCCACACATGCTGTTGTCACATTCCTATAAAGCTGATAAAATTCTGTGCTCGTTATATGCGTCAGATGAAGATCATGTACTGAAATAAGTGACAGGTATGTGTCTGTAAAAAAAAGCATTAAGTAATACGGGTAAGGTTTCGGGAGTAGAATTAGAAGCATTCGGAATTCAGGGTAAAGGAAATAAAGAGCCATGCGAATATTATATATATTTCTGAATTCATAAATATTTTAAACTGAGCAGAAGAGCATGTGTCTAAGTCTACTAATCAAACCCGCATATAGTCTTTGTGTAGCAAATTTACTTGCATTGCAGGATACGTGTATGAAATATTGTACTGTATTTTTCCGAATGTAATACGTTTTAAACCAAGAGAAAACACGTGTCTGAGCCTATCCACGTGGTCTACGTGTGGCACATTTCTTTGCAGTAAAGTTCGTGTAGATTAAACAATGTGACATATATATATATTATTACACAACGGGATGGCCCCTATAAAAAAAAACGTGATGAAATTATTACCAATTTGTAAACTGATGCGCTAGCGTATTCACAAGTAGTTACTCAGGCAACACCTAATATTAGCAGTTATCTTTTTGAAGACTAAAATTCATCTTAATTATATAAAAGTTGAGTTCCTGCCTGACAAAGAATAATTCCATCTCCGTTTGCAAGAAAAATATGTGTTAGTTGTTTATGGAGTCCGTGTAATGAAAACCAACGTGATGCACTATTTATCATTAGTTTATTTCGTCATTCAACCTCTACATGTTTCGGACATATTTGTAGTCCATTATCAGGAAGTATATTGTATACGTACAACAACTGGTAGTGTTGATCTTTATAGTTTACTGTCTGGTCAACTATAAATCACAACACGTACTACTTGTTGTATATATAGAGTATTCCTCCTGATGATGGGCTACTAATATGCCTGAAACATGTAGAGGTTGATTGATATAAAAAACTGAGGTAAACAGTGTATCAAGTTGGTTTACATTACAAGGATCTATCTAGATGCACGGTCAACAAAACATAAAATATTCGTTGAGGTAACGGTCCTTTGTTCTGATATTCATGGAATCAACCCATATAGAAGACGGGGGAAAATACAGGCCCTTTAGATATTACAGTAGGTGTAAAGTATATTTAACATTGGGCTTTAAACGGTTAATGGACTTTTAATTTGCACTTATACGATAAAATATATCCTTATCACTGAGCTTTGGCAGGTGCTCTGTAGATGACAGTAATCTCACACTATTCCCTTTTCGATAATACTACAGTGGATTTGTAAAGTGCTACAAAAATTCATGTACTGAGGATAAATATTCTGTTTAAGTAAAGGAAAATAAAACACAGGTCTTCATTAAAATATCATTAACACTGTCATAAAATTACTAGTTAAACTGCGAACCGAAATAGTCTGCCAAAGCCATCACGTGGAAGAGTATAACAAATCGTGCTAGAGGAGGGGATGAATGCTCACGATCAGACCAATAAAATGAAACCATAAAGAAAACGCAGAAGCGTGGCGAACAAATGATGCCAACTATAAAGGAGGAAACGTGGGTCCCAATTGAAAATAAAACCTAAATAAACACAATAGGAAGGGATAATAATGAACAGAGACGAAACAAAACTGGGGACTGGAACAATAAACCAGTGTCCTCCGCAAACGAGCCATGTCCGACACAACACATGTCACATTATCTTCCAGTTGGACATCTGAAGAGCGGTATAAGTCGAGAACGCGCAAGTTCTTTATCAAATACAAAATTTGAAATTGTAGTAGCGAACTGGGGAACGGGCCAAGTGACGGCATCTCAAGAATTAGGCTCATTGGCTTAATGTTACTAACTACCATGCTTTAACAAACAATTCACACAATTAAACCAATAAATGCTCCGATGCTAAAATTACACTTTTTACAAATAATTTGTCACAAATCCGACATGTTTCGATTTGTCTTGAACATCCTCAGGGAGTTGCCGAAAATTAAACACATATAATCTGTGCATATTTTAATGTAGTTAATGAACCGTCTATGTTTTTATGTAGGCTTTAGTGACGTTCAGTGAATCCCTTCAGATGATCAAGAAAGATCCAAACATTTGTAATTTTAATATTGTTGACTTTGTTGGTTTTATTTTGTGAATTGTCCATTGGCTTCTTTCAGTTCCATCAGCACCAAGAATCATTTTCTACCTACGTGATTTTGAGACGAGAAAGAAACGTTCTGTCTCATGGTCGTTGTGTATGGTTTACCTGATTATGTTGCTAGCTTAAATGTCCGTTTCAATTTAATATTATTCATTCCGTGAATAATTCTTATAATCAATCACATTCACAAAAATTCACAAAATATAAGTGAAAACTATACATACTTTCCCAATAACGCCTACTCCATATTGATGGCACCTCGGCGCCAAAAACTGTGGAAGTTGATATCAGCGCTCCTGTGGGCTATTACGCAGCGTGTTTTTGCGGCCCAAATTATTTGTGAATTCCAACAACCTGATTCAAATTAATTTTCCACAAATCTCTAATCTTCACATTTTAAATGTAACCATTTGAATAAAAACAGTTTAGGGAAAACCTTTACATAATACTGTAAATTATTGTGTCGAGCTGAGGTCGACACTGGACTTGGTACACCGGGAAGTGCTTTCGAATGTAATTCGACATTGGAACGATAAGTGTTAGCTATGGTACCAGAAGTGTTAGCTATGGTACCAGAAGTGTTAGCTACGGTACCAGAAGGAGGTGAGCGCTCAACTTCTCGCCCAAAGACGGTACCCATTCACTAGGCCAATAAGAATTGGACGCGGTTTGTCCCGCACAGTCGGTCTAAAAGTTTTGCAGAAGAGGAAGTATTTTACACCAGCAGAAACTCGAGCCCTGATTCCCCAGGTATCCTGCCCATAGCCTAGTCCAGGTCCGCCGAACCTACGGTATGCGTGCACAAAATGACACGCGGCATTCACAGCTGTTCCAAATTTGTATTTCTTTTATCTCGACACACTTCTCTATATTGTGAAAAATGTGTGTGTGTATATATATATATATACACACAAACACACACACATATCTGACCGCGTATAGACTCTATATGGATTACCGTTGCTACCAAATCAAACTGCACAAATCGGGAGCAGTGCGAAGTGTTGACGGGATATTTACCATTGCGGCGACGGTCTGGCGGTGAATGGGCGAATACGTGACATTGGATAACACATTTTAAAATCTTCTTTTTGAATAGGAAAAAGCAGCAGCGCTAGTTACTTCCATATTTTCTTCCTTATTGTTTTTCTCGATGTGACTTTTTTACAAATATAATAACTATACTATGCATTAATTACATAATTATAATACGCATTAATGATAATAATTCCGTAATTAATAATAATTATTTAAGACTCCAAGAATTTTCATGGGCACGCGAAAGGATTTCTATGAAATCCATAGAAATTTTTGGAAAGCGTCCTCAAAAGTTCGCCTAGCCCTGGCCTAGTCAGTATACTGTCTGCTTTATCCGGGCTGCCAGCGTAGGTTGAGAGCACACGATTTCAGCAGCCCTTGAATAGCCGAGAGCAAATGAAAGAAAGTTGTAAACTCGACCCTTGAGTCTGGCGATCTGTGGTATTGTTGTCCCTGCAGAGACAGCAATCACGGTCAGGTAGCACCTAGAATCCAATTAATGAATCCGGCGACTTCTACGCGACAGGATCTGAGGAAACTCTCAGCAGTTGCCTACTGGTCTCGACTTCGCTCCATCTGGCTCAAACTTCTGAAGCCCAATGGTTACCGTATGCATCACCCACTTTAACATTCAGTATTACTAAGCTCTGCCCCCACAGCGTTATTTACATGAACAGAATTTGTCACAGTCTAGATACCAACAGTCTGTATTTCAAACGTCGACAACAGACCAACGGCAAATTACATTTTTTTGTTCCTTGTGCTGTGACTTTGTCGCAGGTCATGGTTCCCTTTTCGTATCCACATGTTTAATATCCAGTAAAAGTTTGAGTGGAAATAATTATGGAAAGAAAACTTTATATTGCACAAACAGAAGAGAAATATCCTAAAGGAAGAACTGTAATATAAGAGATATTGGACCGTGATTTGAGACTGGAAATGTGACATTGTTCCACAGACCGTGTGGTAATGTAACTTTATCTGCCGACTGTTTGCTCGTATGTTTGTTTTCATGCGTTTTCTGTAGCGTATAGATTGATTGGAGACAACAAAGTCACATAATAGCTATATAATGCGGGTTTTGTCTCTTTCTGTGCTTTCTACCCTAGGGTATGTGTGTACAACACTTAAGTGTTATGAATTAAATATCCAATTAATATGGATGACAAAAGCAGACATTTTCCTGCACAGTTGGAGCAAATGTGTGTTGACATTCACGTAAACCAAGAAGCATGAATTATTCGCGTAATGACAAATGAGTCAGTAACAATGAGCTCGCACGCGTCGTCCGTCAGTTGCCTGAAAGCAATTTCAAAACAAATACATCGTATCATTTCGCTTGTTGACAATCTCAAAGACCGCATGGGATAGATAACAAGACAGACAATATAAGCACAACGTGATACTGATACGCGTTCGCTTAACCATTGTAGGAAAAGGAACGAATATTACTTATTCTGAGTGTGTGTCTATAGATTGAGTTATCCAACATGCAAAGCGCATGCGCCGCATTACATTGGCATCTGTCGCCTATTTCAGCCGCACCATATTTTTTTACTTTATCTCACAAATGGTACGATTTTCTGAAGAAGGTTTTTGAACGTAAAGTGTTTATTGACTCTCTTTGTCTAAACCAGCATTTAACTCACTTATGAGAATGTAAAGTAATGTAGCGTGAAATGACCAGTCGGTGCATCAAATATTGGTTTAGACGGAGACAAATAATATGACAGCAATGTACGTTATACAGAATATTAAGACAAAACGCTTTTTTCGATTTTCTCTACAAATGTTTCTGAAACATTTCTCATTCTAGGAAGAATACAGCGCGATATTATCACGACTGTACGCACGTCTGATGTGACATAACCGTCATTCTTGCCAGCTTTTAGTGAAAGTTGGAAATTCTCGAAAGTTTTTAGAAAAATCCTCAGATATGAAACTTCCTGGAAATTCGTCCCGAGGGAGCCGAGTCGTTCCATGCGGATGAAAGGAAGCGCGGGGGAGGGACGGACAGACAGACATGACAAAGATAATAGACGCTTTTCGCAATTTTGGTAACGCGCCTACAAACAGCTACAGAAGTCCGGTACAAAACGTAAAATAAACCAGGCGACAGCCAAGCAGAGGTGGGAAAAAGTAAGGATGATGAATCGTAAATAAATAGCATGTGATTGTGCGGAGTGGCCGTCTATCGGGCGAGGCAAGTTAGTGTCTTGAATAGGCGCGTGAGTAAAGAGAGACACAGATCTGCGTAGCTACTTGAGTGTGACTGGGTTACTGGATTTTGAGCGTAAACTGGTATTGCGAAGGGAAAACAACGATCTGGTAAATGAATCTTCACGCTGGACGAAGTCCAGACATTCAGCAATGGTCCCACTGCGTGATACGACTTAGCCAAACCTCTACAGAAATAATCCATGGAAGCACATCGGTGAGTCTCACGTTACCAAGTATGGTATGGTGAAATATGAATACGAGATGCATTTGGAATCGCATAGCGAAAATTGAAGCTCGTCTATCACCATACAATAAATTTAGAGCCGATCCCAGTGGCTGCTCTGTCTAAGACGTGGGTCTGCGGCCGCTTGCTTGCTGGGATTGCGGGTTCGAACCCCATCGGGAGCATTACACCCGACACAAAAACAAAAAAATAATAAATAGCAAACTCGCAGTAGTAACAATAAAATCCTCATGAAATGATGCCCGCATGTGTGTCTGTCTGTTGTGAGTGCTATGTCTTGTCAGGTAGATGTCTCTGGGTCTGGCTGTTCACTCGTCTAGGAGATTCCTACCGAATGTGGTGTGTCTGATTGTGATTGTGAAGACTTGACAATGAGAAGTCCCTGGCTCACTAGGAGCTGATGCACCATGGAAAAAGTGATAAAATTTGGGGCTAAGATTGCTCGAAATTTTCTACAATTTCTCTAAAATGTCTAAAATTATAGTTTAATAAAGAGAAACCAACTTGATGTCACTTGCTTTATTATTTCAATATTTACTGCTCAACATGTTTCGGCTGTTAATACATCCATCCTCAGGATTTTGCGACTTATTTGATGAGTTATTTCATGGGTTGTATTGTTCTGGTTCGATGTGTGTTGGTGTTACGTTGTGGTTTGGCTGGAGTGGTGTGCTCCTGAGGATGGATGTATTAACATCCGAAACATGTTGAGCAGTAAATAATGAAATAATGAAGCAAGTGACATCAAGTTGGTCTCTCTTTATTCAACTATCAAGATGATGCACGGTCCAATA
>Ga0123352_10016438_pt1 | contig 11789 bp, 6 predicted proteins | sample TergutLab28metaG_FD_89700 | JGI IMG/M metagenome (GOLD analysis project Ga0123352, IMG submission 89700) | Labiotermes labralis P1 segment gut microbial communities from Petit-Saut dam, French Guiana - Lab288 P1 | ecosystem: Host-associated > Arthropoda: Insects > Digestive system > Gut ...
CCCCACACACACCCCACACACACCCCACACACACACACACACCACACACACACACCACACACATACCACACACACACACATACACTCACAAACACACACACACACACCACACACCTCACACCACACACATACCACAAACACACACATACACACACTCACTCACACACACACACACACACACACACACACCACACACCACACATTAGACTTTCTCAACACTTCACTAACAACTTTTCTCGTCACACCATTCGCTTTTCACACGCAACACCGTCATGAACCGAGAAAGACCTATGTTAGTTGAGTTCCGTTCCGTTATACCGACATGCAGTATCATTTCCAGTTTGTTCTTCACGATGGGGAATCGAGAATTTCTACATAGAACTTCCTTACTCAGTCGAGGAAAGAGTAACTAAAACAAAAATATTTCAGCGGTTTTCTAAAAATGCTTAAAATTCTATTGCCTAAATAAATGATGCAATCGCTCGATACCCCTGCTTCTTCACTCTCGCTGTCCCAAACCAGTTCAGATAACCGGTTTGGGGACAGGAACCCGGCTCTCTTAAACACAAACATCGCAGCCAGCTGACTAAGAAACGAATATTCAGTCCGACTTTTTATTACGAATTTGGAACAAATGGTAATGCATTCAAATTCCATATAATTTCCGCTGTTTTATGGCTGTATTATTTTCAGACCATTCGGTTTATTTCCACATATCAAACTCAGATGAAATTATAACTCAGCGGAATTTGCCAATGAGGCTTCCCAATTTCAGTATATGTTATGAGAAAATCATGACCTCACATTGCAGATAGTAATTACCTATCACTTCAATTATTAACCAACAACTGTGCTTACATGAATTCCACATCAAACACTTAAAAACAATTAAAATGAGGGACTGGGGCCAGTCTCTCATTACGTAGCATACAACGCACACTTAGCCAGCTGCACTTTCAACAGCGTATTCCCACACAACATGACGTGCTGCCACAACGCCATGTTTTCAGAAACGAATTAAATTGTGAATGTTATAACTTTAACATTAGAAACATAGCTCCCTGATGATGATCTAAAAAAGATCGAAACATGTCGGAGTGATTTTAATTGTTTTTAACTGTTTTATGTGGAATTTATGTAAGTGCAATTGTTGGTTAATAATTGAAGTGATTCTACGAAATGCACGGTGCAACAACAAGGTTTATAGTAATTACCTATATTTATTTGTGTGGGCGAATTTATGCATCCTGTTTATCCTATTATTCAAACCGTGCTTCTGGAATTGAGCAGAAACTGAACTGAAATGTAACACAGGCATTAGAGAAACCATATAAATTTGGATTTTTATCATAGACAGACACTTGGTGCTTCGTCCCTTTTAGTATTAATATATCCTGCGACCGTACACATAAAGTGTGTCTCTGTTTTGGCGACAGGATCACGAAAAGTCTAATGTGTCAGTCACTAAATGGCGTAGTTCTTTACAGCAGGGTACACAGCAAGAAAATTCTTATAGGAAGTACGCCGTCAGAAATAGACTTCCTGTAACAGCAACGCTTGACCGAGTGAATGAGGCTTCGCATTGGAATTTGTTGACAAAAGTACTGGGACGAAAGGAGTAGCATGGCTAAATGTTCCTTCAGAAGGAAATTAAAGGGGTCAGGTGCTTAGCATACGCAGGGGCGCTGATAAGTCCTTAGCCCGACCAGGAAGGAAACAAGCTACAGCGACCACTCTCGAGATTTATTCAACATACTCCCCACGTAACTCAAAACACTTCTTAGGCCATTGCTCTAACATTTGCAAGTCAATAAAAAAAATTAGAAATTTGTCCGTCCAAACAGGTCTCCGCGGCAGCAGTGACCTACACGTCGGATGAAAAATGACGACCTTTCAATTGTTTTTTCAGTCCAGGGAACAGGTGGTAGTCCGACGGGGCCAGATCCGGAAAATAGGGTGGGTGATCAAGAAGCTGGAAGCCAAGATATGCCGTTTCTTCTGGGTTGCAAGTACCCGGTGAGCCGGGGCAGTGTCATGCAAGAACAAGACTCCCTTGCTGAACTTCCCGCGGCGAATTTCCTTCAAAATGTCCTTCACTTGCACCAGCAGAGATGAGTAACACTCCGCGTTGTTAGTTTAGCTCTTTGGGAGATAGTCAACGAGGAGGATGTCGTCTTGATCCCAAAAAGTCGAGGCGAGAAAATTTCCAGAGGATTTTTGCACTGGGAATATTTTGGGGCGGGGTGAGCCGCTATGCCGCCACTCCACTGATTGTTGGTTTGTCTCCGGGTCGTAGTGATATAACCAGGTTTCATACATGGTCACCAATCGCGACAGGAAATTATTTGGATCGCGCCGAAAAAAATTCCAAAATTTGCTTAGACGACTGGCAAAGTTGACGTCTCTGCTCCGCGTTCAGGCATTTCGGGACCCAGTTGGCGGAGAGCTTCCGCACGTCCAAATCTTCATGAATGATGGACCCAATCCGCTCACGTGAGATGTCCAGTTGCTCAACTATTGATTTAGCCGCAATCCGGCCGTCTCCCAAGGTTAGCTCGTGAATTTGATCAATTATCTCCGGGGTGGTCACTGTTTTGGCCCGTCCAGAACGAGGCGCATCACAGGTGGAAAAATCACCACGTTTAAACTGGGCCACCCAGTTTTTGACGTTGTCATACGATGGTGCTTCCTCTAAGTTTTCTGTCAAAATGGCGTGAATATCCCTCGGTTTCTTGCCTTGCAGGAAAAAAAAACTTGGTGACAACTCGCGACTCCACGTTGTTGAAATCGCTATCTTCGCCTGACATTGTACCTTTCAGCCTCTGTAAGAAGAAAAGACTTGCAATTCCGCACATGAACAAACCCCACTTTACATCGACACTATCTATTTCGTCTTACGACATCGGGAAGTAGGTTGGGCTAAGGACTTATCAGCGCCCTCTTGTAAAAACAAACATACGAGTTTTCGAAGATTACAGGCTGGCTAGAAATCTGATAATCATGAGGTGCATTTTTACATAATTGGGTAAAGTGGCCGGAGCGTGAATCTGACCACAAACCATTATAAAATGTGGAGATAACGAGTGAGGCTATAATTCTAAACATCTACATGAGTGTACGGAGCATTTAAATGGCCGAAGCGCACCGATATCGTGCGTTGGTAAGATTCCGATTTAAAAGGATTCGGTGCATTAGTCGGATAAATTTTGACGACGAGCTGGGTTAACCGAGGTCATTTTAGAAGAACCTCCCACATATTATGGGACAGGTAGCAGTAGTAGGCTACATTTCTGTCTTCGGATATTTAGTTGTATTTTCAAGAAGAAGTCGGAGTCTTAGTTTTAAGCAGAATGCCCCAAACGGAAAATAGTGTATCGGTCATTGTTCCGGGAAAACTCAAATTAGCGCCTTTGGTAGCGTACTTGGAAAACGGAGTTGGGATAAAGTGAAACGTCATCCTTTGGTAGAGCTTGAGGAAAACTTGTAGCTGTTGTAAAATCCAGCCTAGAAGAATTGAGGGGAAAAGAGGGGGACCCACTCGAGCCACTAGTGGCACGAGGAAGGTTCTGTTTATGGTACTGAAACTGGTGGAATTTCAACTCGAAAAAAACCCGTCACTAGGGAAAAACTCGAAATAGAAACATGTGTAGAGTAGGGGGAAAATACTTGTGCGTGGCTATAAATCCGTTAGTAGAATATGAAGAAGCAAAATTTGTCATTGCCGCAGTTTTCTGTGCGGGCAGCGGCCAAAGTACAAATACCACGTGGCCTGGAAAACATGGAATGATGACGGACGCACAAATTTGAATATCGAATTGCGGACGCACATCAAAGAGTAGCTGTACAGACGTACCATTGAAACAAATATCGCCATCGAAAGGTCACATACAGCTTAAGAATTTCGGTCGATTTTTGGACAATTAAAACTTTGAGCGACATAGCGCCATTTCACAAGCATGAGAATTTTAATTAAAAAGCCTAGTAAATTAAATTTTTTTTTCGTAAAATATATTAACCCTTAACCCGCTAACGTGGAAAATATGGTGAGCTCCTACTAATGCCAGCAGATGACAGATGGGTTTTAACTCGGCTTTTAAAGGGTTAAAGAAGTATGGTGTAGAACGTATCTACCTCGAGGAATCAGGTCTGTGTGCTGTTACGTAGCGTAGAATTCTTATTGGTTCTAGATGATGCGGTGGAACGCTCTGCTTTATCTGCAGAGAAAGAGGATTTTCAGAAGAACACTGTAATATGGAGACAACACGTTCCTACGACAGGCCAGATATCAGTCAGTCTACTGATAACGCTATGTGACTCCGAATAAGGAGCGAATGTGGCCATTAACAAGGACGAGGTAGGAATTTTGACAGAGAATGTCACTTCCAACATCAGTATCCTTCAAATTCTTAAATTTTGTGGAACCCCTTTAAAGAAATACGTAGTTTTGGGAGGAAAAACGGAAATATAATTGTAAAACACCAAGTTACATTTATGGTAATAAAATATTTATAAGTATCTATGTAAAACAAAATTTCAGTTGTTTGATATACAATATAAATAAACCCTGCAAAATTTACGCTCAAATATGGGAAGGAAAGTGAAATTCCACAAAAATAACAATCACATTTGCCGATTGTGTTATGAAGGAATATGTTTTTGGAAATACTTAATTTCGCTAAAATGAACTTCAAAGTTCAGCGAAAAACACGTTATACGCCATTGACGAATATCAACTTTCTCTTCCGGTACTGTAAAGGAATAACTGAGGAAAGCTGCAAACGCATCTGAGATTACAGCAAATAATTTAGCCAAAAATACAGGTGCCCACCGAATGAAGACCTGTAAGGCTGACCATTATATGAGTCTCATAAGGGAATCATATGTGCTTATTACAAACCTCAAACAACATCTTTGTTCATAAAATATTCCCATCAACATCATGCTAACATTGCAAGCTGGAGTAACCTATCAGTCACCTGACAATGTTAGATGTTTGTAAGAAAGAAGTCAATGAAAAAAACAGTTTGTGTTTCTACTTCCTTCTCTTCCTACGTCAGTCTAGCTGTACACTCGAAAAATAAAAATAGGAAATACATGCATAACAAACGCTGTAAAGACTGTCTTCAAAACCAACAGACTTGCAGAAAAATTGCACTAAAGTTTCAATATGTTTCTAATTTTTTTTCGTGACTTTTATTCGAAAGAATATTCTTTTCAAAAAGTATTTAGAATCTTCCTCTCAAGATGCAACGGGAATTTAAGTAACTGTTTAACATGAAGTCTCCGTTATTGTCTACTTCTAAGCAAACACTGAAAAAGTTAAAGTTTCGCCAAACTTCTCAATACAAAAATTTAATTAAAATCCATTCTGTTTATAGCTTTTTTACACGGAAACAGAGAGGGATGAATATGGCGAATCGAAGCAAGACATATTATCAAATTAGAACTGTAAACGCGCAGGAAATTACAACACTGTTGTATCGGAAGCACAATATCCCCCTCTTATCCACCAAGGAGTTTAAACTCATTCGGTCTGTAGTCAAACAGGATAAAAGAATTTAAGAAGTACGTAGTGGTATCCTCTTCCAACAACACATTCTTGGAAGATAATTATTTTACATGTAGAACGTAATAAAAAGTATTTCGACGTTACACTTTTATAAATTACGATTTGTTACGTGTCATTACGAATATTTCTCTTGTTATTAAATGCGTAGAAAAATAATTAATGCGGAATTATTAAAATGTAGTTAATAACTAGAGCGAAACAAAGAAATATTTTTTACCCAACTGAAGAATTAAAAAACCAACTAGATGTCACTTGCTATATTTACTTTACTTCTTAGATACTTAACATGTTTCGGGTATTAATATGTCCATCTTCAGGAGTTTGCAACTATGTTGTTGAACTACCATATTGGCCGTTTCGTTCTTCGTTTGCTGTGTGTTGGAGTTAGGGTGCGGTTTGGCTAAGGTGGTATCCGGGCTGCCGGCAGCTCGGATACCACCCTAGCCAAACCGCACCCTAACCCCAACACACAGCAATTCAAGAACATTACAGCCAATGTGGTAGTTCAACAACATAGTTGCAAACTCCTGAAGATGGACATATTAATGCTCGAAACATGTTGAGTATCTAAGAAGTAAAGTAAATATAAAAAGTGGCATCTATTTGGTTTTTTATTCTTCAGCTATCACAATTATGCACGGTCCAATAAACATAAGATAAACATCATATTTTAACCAGTATAACTTTCTTGCTGCACTGTCATCAGTACAGACTTCCAATCAAAAAACTTCAGCCTACTTGAATACTTTCCGTGAAGACTGAATAATGTTTAGTAAGTAATGAATAGTGAAGTTTAGTGTTAGCTTTTGGAAAATCAATGTATCAATTTTGCAAGAGTAGCATCTGCTGTCTCAATAATGGTAGAATGTTGTTATGTACATTTCGACGAACAAATGGAGGAGAACGAAATGAGGTCGTGCAGTATTTAAAAGCATATGCCACTTGGAGAATCGTGGCTACAAGAAACTTGAATACTAAGATGTGTATTAACCTTTTTTTCTGTGTACCGCCAAGTTTAATTTTCAAAACTCTGAGACATGAGAAATTTGATTTTTTGGCAGCATGTTTCTAAATATACAGTTCTTGTACGCGACGCTGTGTCGTTGCTGTGCATTGTTTCCTAAGTTTCGAAGGATTAAGGTTTCTTCATCTTCAGTTAAAAGCATTTCAAGCAGAATCTAAACACTACACTACACTACACTACACTACACTACACTACACTACACTACACTACACTACACTACACTACACTACACTACACAAACACATCGATTCAGCCTGATATTCTAGAAGAATTAAATCTTTAAAAAATTGCACTTCGCTCAGACATTTCATTTATTTTTTCCTCTTGGCTCGTATATAAACAACAATAATTAATTTATTAAGTTACCTGTACAGAATTCACTGATTTGTCTTTCCAGTGGTCATAATTTGTGAAATCTGTGACATATGCAATGAGTTTTATATATAATTTAGATTTACCTATTCCTCGAAGATTTAAATGGAGTTGTGGGCTGAATTCAAAAGGATAAACTTTAAAATAGAAGCTTAAATACATAATAAAAAGGGAACCGAGGCATCAGAAATTCCCCGGAATGTATGACCGGGGATTTTCTTGACAAATCGGCTATTTTCGTGTTCTCAACACGAGAACTACATTGTCATATTTCCAGAATGAGACGACAAAGTTTATGGGTTATTTGTTTAATGTAATCAAGCACATTTGTATTAATGTATAAGACATGTGAACATGCATATCCTAAGTCATGGTAGCGTTTAAAGTGATCATAATGGCACTAATCTTTCGTATAGAAACCAAGATATGTTTGTGTGCAACGCCCTAAATTTACTTACATCACTTTCCATTGTTGTTTCAGAACTTTGTTTCATTTTCCTTCATATACCTCCACTAATTCCCTGGTAAATTACGTGTATTATTTATGGTACAAAATATAACCATTATTGACATAATGGTCGCAAACATCAATCAAAAAGTGAAACAAGATACAGAGCAATATTACGGCTCAATTGTGTTAGGCGTTTTGTATATAAATGTATATAGAGACAACTTCACTATTTCGTAATCAATCATTAAGATGGATAAAACTGAGTGAAACGAAAGTGTAACGCTCAAAGTTTATGTTGGTTCTTACTTATCTGATCAACTGAATACGAACATAAATCAAAGCTTTGAACATAACAAAAGAGAAATATTATCGGCAGGGTTGTGTCACGTAACTACCAGTAGGCGAATGTGAACAAAGAATTTCTAACAGGCGCTCTTGTAGATGATAAAGTGATTCTTGCAATAATTGACCGAGCTCAGAGTAAAAATATTCAACATTTTTATAAGAAAGGGCGCAGTTTTAAATAATTCTAGCATTCGCAGTGCCTATATAAAAATCACAGGATGAATATTGGAAAACGAGTATACTGAGACTTCTCTGGCAGAAAATGTTCTTTCCTCACACCAAAATATGTGTTAGTACATCGTGTACCATGCCGAAAAGAGTAACAATGAAATCTTTATCTCAGTAGTTAACCAACTTGATGCACAAAATATGTTTCACAATAAGTTTTATTTCATGCTTCTACATGTTTCGAGCACATATGCTCGAAACATGTAGAAGCATGAAATGAAACTTATTGTGAAACATATTTTGTGCATCAAGTTGGTTAAATACTGAGATAAATACACTGAGATGCACGGTCAACAAAACGTCAAAAAAAGAGGAAATCTTTATTAAACTTTAAAGCCTAAAACTTACTTTATGTACCACCAGCTTTAACCGGCAGAAATTCTTTATTCTGCCCACAGTGCATTAGTGGGTTTAGCGTGGATCTCAAAACAAACAGCGATGATTTCTCTATACAGCATTAACACATCGGTTTTCATAACCCAGGCAAGGAGTGTTTACTGCGTGGTACGAACTGGGTCTTCAAAGCAGACAGATACAGTTTCGTCCTTAAAGGTTAAGCCTGCATAATTTTGAGGAATAATTTTTAAGCTATGGTAGATTCTTGACTCAGAACATTAATTTGCTGAAGAATTTCACGTTTAATAACACAATATAAATCTTCTCATAAAGAAATAAGAGTTCTGCATTTTTCATGCATTCGTAAGTCTATGATTGATTGATATTTTTTATTTGATTGCGTATAAAAGTTCTTTTGTTTTCTTTTATTTACCAATCCGTTATTCCTTTTCGGTAAACACACCAGACAAGAATAAATGTGAACATTAGTTTTTTCCTTGGGGGGTTTTCTTTTTTACAGATTGAGCTTCCATGCATCAGAGACAGATGAACGTTCCAATGACGGTTTCATGATTTGAAAACAGCAGAACTAAAATTCACTCGGAAAAAGATGGTAAGTACTAAATCACAAAGGCGCAATAGTAATACACATACTGGTTGCGAATGTGGAGGCGGTTGGACCTAACTTGCTATAATGAGTTACTTTTCCAAAGGAACATATCGTAATATGGGGGGAAAAATTGAGACAGTTTTGCTTATAAACTTTCTGAACACTTTTCTACATTTGTGCTTGTATTAATGCAGAAATTATAAATCTCTTACTAAACGTACTAGACTTTAAATTGTGATTTTTTCAGAGGTTTTAGAACTGCTTCTCCGGAAATGGGTACGTCCAAAATTCTCATATAATGGTATCCTCATATTTACAGGTAAACACTCTACTATATTGGATATTTATTTTAGCAACTACACGCAGGATAAATTGTTTGCTGCAACTTAAAGAAGACACGGAACTCAGAATGGAGTTACTTGTTGGTAGAAGGACGCTCGGCTTATTATCTGACAGCCGGTGTGTGCAGTTAACAACTATAGGTCCCATTTCAAAGCAAACTACAGGAATTGTGCATCAAGTTCTGCAGTTACCAATAACCACCGTAACATACGTTGGATGTAAAGGGCACGTCATTATATCGGACACCGAAGTGGAAGTTCTTAAACTTTTTCGTAATTGGAAGCCAATTTCAGAAAATCGTTTCGTAATCTTGATTGTAAACACACTTAAATTAATATTTGAACACACACATATTTTTGGCGATGCTGATGTAACACTCGCCAGTATGAACAAAACGTATCATTTGGTCACGTCCAGAATATCTCGTTATTTTCAAGAAATAACCAATGAAGTTGATAACTTTGCCGCGAAAACCACTTCTCTGCCAGACTTTAAGGGACGCACTCTGCAAGTAGGGACATTTTCATGTCCACCTTTCTCATTTGGAACGGCCAGAAGCATGAGCCCTCTAGCAGAAAAAGACGCCGACGACGGTGAGTTGTCACGTGTCCTTACGTTCAAATACAACAAACTGATGTGAAGGAATAATTAGTTATTCTTGAATTACTTGATTTTCCTTTTCAGTAACGTGGTAGCAGTCTCAGTTCTGCCTATTTTTATGCTGCTGGTATTATCCGTCAGCAACCTGAGATCATTCTCAATTATGCCTACTTTTATACGGCTATTATTATCAGCTAGGAATCTAAAGACAGTCTCAGATCTGCCAATTTGTATGCTGCTAATATTAACGATTAGAAAACTGATAGCAGTCTAAGCTTTGTCTATTTTTATGCTACTACTACTACTATTATTATCAGTTTGGAATCTAAATACAGTCTCAGTTCTGCCTCTTTTTCACGTGGTTTTTTTCCTTTGACTTTTGTAATCTTAATACATCCTTACGTTCAAAATATTTAAACATGTTTTTGGTATCCTTGATTGTTTGAGTATGTATTGCCTTTAAAGTTGGTAGTCCTTGAACACGTGATTTACGTGTAGACTGTAAATGTTTTTCTGTACATATAACATTTAACAATTAATATATCTTAGGCTCTCTCGATGGAATCGAAATGCTGGCCTTCCTTGAACTGTCAAAGAGACTCAACTTGACGTGGCAAATACACGAATCAACTGAAAACTGGGGAGAGTTTAATAATGGAACGTGGAGAGGCGGACTGCTCGGAGGATTGGCTTCGAGAAATCTGGACGCTGCCTTCTGCACGCTGTGGATTGTAGAAGAGCAGATGACTGTAATGGATTACATCGTGCCATGGAATCAGATTTGCAACACGTTCCTGGTACCTCGGCAAGGTGTGACCCTCACATGGAGGTCAATTCTGCTCACACTAGACGCTGCAGTCTGGGGAGTGTTGGGAATGTCGATAATGTTCACATGCCTGGCGCTCCGTATCATCATGCAGCTGCGTCACATGATTTTTGAGCAATCTGTTAAACCACACAGTATGTATTCCTATTTTTTAATAAGATTTTTAGAAGTTTCACAATATCCTGCTTCGTATGTACCCTAATAGGCAAGTACATAGCTTGATACCAACATGTCACTCTATTATATCGGATGTATGCCTGAAAAAATGAATACATGGGCAAATGGATAAAGATTTTCAGGGGCAGGTATTTCTCCCTCTGAAATTTGGATTTTCCGCGTCATTTGTGTGTCACCTCAAACTTAATAACAAGAGAGGCCTGAGCAAGAAGTTAGACACAATCCCGATACATTATATTGTTCGGAATTGTATGTTTTAAATTGGAAAATTCTTAATATACAAATAAATTAGACAATATCATAGTTGAAGAATAAGAGACTAACTTGATGTCACTAGTTACTAAGTTTTATTTCACTTCTTCTATGCTCAACATATTTCGGACATTAATACATCCACTATCAAGAGCCTGCGACTTTTCTATTGTATCACCACATTGGTCGTGTGTTCTGTAAAGATGGAGGGTTTTAGCATTAGTGTAAATTATAGTATATAGAGGTGAATGCTTGGTGTGATGTGTTTAGTCGCTTTGTTGCAGTTGGTACGCTTGTTTCTGGAGGTGTTGTCTGTTCTGGTATTTTCTGCTTATAGATTATGTGTTCCCATATATGCAGTGTGTTTTATTGGTTGAATGACGATGTTTTGCTAATGTAATCTGGTGTTGTGAGTTTGAGAGTACATTAACAAAGCATCGCCAATCAACCAATAAAACACACTGCACACATGAGAACACATAATCTATAAGCAGAAAATATCAGAACAGACAACACCTCCAGAAACAAGCGTACCAACTGCAACAAAGTGACTAAACACATCACACCAAGCATTCACCTCTATATACTATAATTTACACTAATGCTAAAACCCTCCATCTTTACAGAACACACGACCAATGTGGTGATACAATAGAA
>Ga0123352_10016441_pt1 | contig 11788 bp, 5 predicted proteins | sample TergutLab28metaG_FD_89700 | JGI IMG/M metagenome (GOLD analysis project Ga0123352, IMG submission 89700) | Labiotermes labralis P1 segment gut microbial communities from Petit-Saut dam, French Guiana - Lab288 P1 | ecosystem: Host-associated > Arthropoda: Insects > Digestive system > Gut ...
CGCCAATAGAACTAGCAAGACAAATACCTATTGCGTGTATATACAGTGTTGAGATACTCCTAGCAGACGCCAATAGAACTAGCAAGACAAATACCTATTGCGTGTATATACAGTGTTGAGATACTCCTAGCAGACGCCAATAGAACTAGCAAGACAAATACCTATTGCATGTATATACAGTGTTGAGATACTCCTTGTGATGGACAGTGGACCTCTCCGAAACATGTAGAGTACTTTATGAAATGAATTCGAAAAATACTGCATCTCGTTGGCTTTCATTATAAGAATACCGCATCACGCATGACTGTGACAGGACGGAATCTGAAGCGGCTATTTTTGTTAGCCACCTGACCTCCAATCGCCAGAGATACAATCCGCTTATTACTAATTTTTCAGATACCTGACCATGAAGAAATTAATTTACAAAATTCAGTGCGATGGATGTGACAGTTGCCACACGGACATTTTTACTCGAATTCAGCGTAAAGCTTTTACGTCCTCGATTTTTATCTTCAGTAACATTATTAAATTATGAATCAAAATTAATCATCTAAACCTGAACAATGCACAGATATTACACTGAAATAACGTAATCGGCTATACAGTACTACGTTTTGAAACTTTAAAAAATAATGGTTCGACCAACGGTAAAAGTACTTGGGGAAAAAGGTGTAAAAGGAAAACGTTTAAGCGTATCAGCTTGATATACGCACACATGCCGTCAAAACTAAAGGCTTAAATAAGATGGAAGCTTCAAGCGATCATATAGGTGAATAAGTCACTACATGTATGGAGAGGTGGAAATAGGATGAGTACACATAGCTCAGATAATAGTGGAGAGGTAGAAGAAGCCCAAGAAAAGGTGGAAAAAGGTCTCTGAGGCAGCTACAGACGTTAAGAGGTGGTGCACTCGGCTGAGACACTAAGCTACAAGTAGGAAGGTCTCGGGTTCGATTCCCGATGGGGTCACTAGGATTTCTTATTGACTTCATTCTTCCGGCCACATCATGGCACTAAGAGTTCACTCGTCCTCTAACAAAATGAGCATCAGCAGTATCTTCTGGGGGGTAAAGGCAGCCGGTTCGTAAGGCTGACAACCTTGCCACCTTCTTGTGCCCATTGTCTAGAAATTCTGGGAGCCTCAAGCTCCAGGAGTCCTACGAGCCTGTCCAGGTCAGTCAAGGAATAGCTTTAGACGTGACAAGCAAAATAAGATTAAATTGTCATAGATCGAAAATCAAGTTTTGTTCTAACACTGCAAGCAGGCTGTTGTTTTTTATTCTTTTTCAAAAGTGCAATACTATCGCAGTGGCTTTTTATGTCACTACATGATATTTTTCTGTGGCATGATAAAGAAAGACCAGATCTCCAAATAATCAGTTATATCACCGTGTGTAGTAAGAACCAACAAAATGCGCACTTTTGACATTAATGTTTTAATTTAATTATAGTGTCTTCGACATGTTTCGAAATACGTCGAAGACGCTATAATTTATTAAATCATAAATGTAAAATATGTGGATTTTGTTGGTTCTTATTGCATATGTATATCACAATGCACGGTTCAAAAAACGTAAAGTTTATATCACCTTCTAAAACTGATTATTTAATCACCGTTGGAAGCACAACGGTATGATGTCCATCAAGATGACCAGATCTGCTTACGAACAGACCATACAATTATTTCATTACAATTAAATTTGCTACAGAAAGATGAGTTTCAGTTGTTCCTTCAGGTATTGTATAGCAATGTTTAAGGCACGTGTCTCTTCTCCTGAAGTGGAAGACACTTCAATCAAAGAACCTTACAGCTTTCTATCCTAAAACTTTGTGAATAACTGAGTCGGGAGACATGAATAGAAAGGCTGTGGCATTATGACGCCAGTAGGCTGGCATGGCCTACCTGATATGAATGATTCAATTGATAAACTTTGTAATATATCCAACCTTCCCCCATTATTCCTCAAAATAATCCCTTCTGCAAAAGCAGAAGATAAACAATGTTCTGCAGTGTGAAATACGAAGGAACCGAGACTCAGAGAATCTCGGGGACAATTTGAAAACGCCTTTATTTAAAAGAGACATTAATGCCTTACATTGTAAGGTTAATGTTTCTAGTAGATATCAGAAGATGGTATTAAGAGGTTGAGGAGTTGGGGAGAGGGTGGAACAGTGTCTGTAGTATGTATTTGAGATAACTTCATAGAGGATGGGTAGGGTAGGGGGAGGAAGGCTTTTCATTAAGAGTACGACTGCCTCAGTTAAGGGTGGAGCATATATAAGAGAAAGCCAAGAGTCTACTGTGTAATATATTGCCTCTAAAATATGGGCAACTATTCATTAGCAAGCCGCTGTTAACAATTCAGAGATAGCTATGTCTTAACAAGGATTACAGTACTTAGGGACTTACAAATTATATGCACACTGACATCGACTTGGTGTCTTGTGAATGGTGTTGCAGTTAATATATTGGGCCTACGGCTTTTTCTCTTGCTTCAGTGGCGTGCGAATCCAATCAGAGTGTATAACTACACTACATTGGTATAATTAGGGTACCTCCTGAATGTCTGAATTCTAAGCCTCAGCACTACTAAGAAGACATTTCTGAGCCAGTTTCGTTTATGTCCGAAGCTTACAATGTATTACCCTAACAGGTCTCATGTGCCCTAACTGTGTACTCATATACCCTCAATCTTCCACGGAAATACTCGTTTAGAGATCTCCAAGGGACCTGTAATTATGTACTGCTTTTCTCTTCCATCCCAGCAACAAGCCCAGCTTTTCGTACGAAAGTTCAGTTTTCAACTGTGCTTTGTAGTTTGGCACACTGGTACGTTTCTGAGGAAACTGTTGTCACCATCTGGGCACTATCCTAGCGAAGGTGGCAGTACGTTTCTCCGAGAGGCAGTATCCATCTGCCAAGCTGCAGTCACTGCTACATGAACCTCAGCTCTCATATGCAGCCAGCCGTCCGTCCGATTTTAAACTTCACTGACCACAAATCCGTGACATATAATGGAGATTCAGACAGGTAAATTCTTCGCCCGAAAAACTTTAATGCAAATTTTCCAATAAAAGATTTTAATCGAAAGTGCCTACGTAATACAAAAGATTCAACGAAACGACACGGAAACAACACGTAAATTCTGTACTCACTATTATGAGTTCGCTTTGTGAAAGTCGGGTATATGCTTGTAGTGCTACTGCAAGGTACGCCACTGTAGGCCACGCTTTCTAAAAGGACCTTGTGTCCCTTCTTGTTGAACGGCCCAGTGCGCAGCCCTCAGACGATACCGTGCCTTTGTCCCAGGTTCATTCTATCTGTCGGCCAAAGGCAGATAACTCTATTTCGTAACTCTGACGACGGTATTAGTACGCTACGGAGCATGACATCACTGCATGCCGTCGTTTAAACGTAAGATAATAGACCACATTAAAACAGGGATGGCCAAGTAATTTTATTCGGGACCCTCGTTAGCTGTCTTTCAAATTAACTTCCAGGCTGTCAGCCTCAATAGACGAAACTTTTGTTAAATAAACCAAGGGGTGCACATATTTTCCAAAAATTTAGGAGACACCTCAAAATTCTAGGCGCCAGAAGGGTGACATGAACAAATTTCCATAGTGAAGACGCACTAATGTCAGTTGCCACCGCACACAATTCAGTCACCGTGGAGATAGAGATCCCAGGACTTGTTCGCCCCTGTATTAGCCACTGAAGGCTGAAGTTAATCGGAATGATACAGTTCCTACGTGACAGCTTGCACGTTCCGCGACCGTTACAAAGGCCAGTTAGGTAATAATCGCGGTTTGTTCTGAGAACCATACGAAATATGTAAAGGGATGATGTGGCAACGAGCAGAATTTCTTACAGTTAACAGCAGCTGGCACCATATACTAACACTGGGATCTGAAGATCTAAACGTGTCTCACTCTGTCACAATGAGACATTCGAAGGTCTTACTGTAGAAAGTGCTAGACGAAGAAGACACTAGATTAGATGATTGCACTACGATCCTTCGAAACGTCGGGAAATATATGCCAACGATAGAGCATAACATTTCAAAAGATCTGAATCATCCATTCATACTGAATTAATGTATTAATACTACTAAATTGATTAATAACGTAACATCCATACAGGCATTACCCGACTTGCGGAATTCCAAGTTCCGCTACTTCAGACTCAAGCTAATTGAAAAAAATAAAACTTCGAAATAACGAAGTTTTTGAACACGCGATGAGACGGAGTTGGCGGAAGAATACAGCCGGATGATCACACAGGCGCGGCGGAGGGGGGGGGGGGCGTGCTGTGGCCGATCAGGGACCCAGGTGAAGTGGAGTTCGACTTCCAACTGGACTTCCTAGTGTACGTAACACATATACTTTACCGTATGTACGTTCCGACTTGGGAAAATTTCGACTTGCCGCAGAGCTTCCAAAACGTAACTATATTTACTTAATCTTAGTAACTGACCAACTTAATGCACAAATTCTTGTCTTATAATAAGTTTATTATATTCCTCTACATGTAGAGGAATATAATAAACTTATTATAAAACAAGAATGTGTAAATTAAGTTGGTTAATTGCTACGATTATACTGAGATGCACGGTCAGTAAAACATCAAAATATATTTACTTAAGCACGCCCACATTCAGTAATATTCATTACTCTGACGTTATGTGGCAGCCAGAGTTGCTGGTACTGTGAATAGCAACAAAACGTATAATCCATTAACGGAAGTCAGATAAACCTATGCTTTCGTCGATATTACATTCTCGACCTTTCCGGGAACATTTAAACATTGCGGATAATCACTAGTCGTGATTTCGAGTGTCACTCTAATGCTACTGTGTAGCAGTCAAACAAACACTCTGCTGTGGAAACTATTGCTAGAGATGGACATTATCAAATGTTCTTCTTGAAATCTCAAGGCCACTACAAGTACGGCTTTTAATAATAAAATAAACCACGGTTCGCTAATGAAGACGTCACAAGTTCAATAAACCCAATATGCACTCAATATCACAAAATTTTCTCGTAAGAGTACCCTGCTGTGAACAGTATTAAAGAAGAGCAATAAATACGTGCATTCAGGTAGTCGAAAGTCGAATCTCTATCGAAACCGTGTCTATTTCAATTTAAATCCAATTTCGTTAATTGCTGTGATAGCCATATGCTCATCGTGTGACGAACTGAACACCCACAGGCTTCTACTCAACATAAAACTGCACACATGAGACTTTACCAGGACTCAACCCAAATTTGGGCTTCGAAGTGGTTCGTGGATGATCAGTAGCTTCTAGTGAAGATTACAGAGCCCCACTTGCAGTCTGTACGGTGCTCGAAGGAACATTTCTTATGGTGTTTTATTATTTGTGTTGTGGGTATTCTGTATTTTAACACGGATTTTAATGCGTACGCATGTGTATGGCTGTTTTTACCTACTTCTGTGTAACGGACCATTTCGAGAATTGAGAAGACTCCCTGAAGATGACATCTATGACGTGTCGAAACACGAAGGAGATTTACTAACGTCTGATGTGAATATTTTGGTGCATGTAATTTTTTTACCATGGCGCAACAGCCCCAGTGGGCCACGGCCTTCGCATTATCGAGGATTCATGATCACAATCAGACACGCCACACTCGGTTGGACTCCTCTGGACGAGTGATCAGCCCGACGCAGAGACCTCTACCTAACAACAAGTAACACTGACATGAGACAGCCATGCCACCGGCGGGATTCGAAACCACAATCCCAGCAATCGAGCGGCCGCAGCCCCACGCCCTAGACCGTGCGGTCACTGGGACGGGCGCATGTAGTGTTGGTTATATAAATTAACTTATGAAAGTGTTGTGTTCGTAAATTAAAACAATCTGAAAGTCACCTGCTGGAACGGTTTCCTCACCCCTGCACAGGAACATGAGTGGGAACATTGTTAGCACTTGCTGAACTACCGCGTTCACAGCGGAGCGTAGAATTTTGTTGTCGGCATTTAGCTTCATTTCTGTTGCTCTGTGCTGTAATATCCTGCGATGTACGAGAGTATTATCCAGTAATCAGGCAAGTCAACAGTTCCCTTCCCGTGAAACTGACGACTCTACTATGTGCACTGAGCAGGTCGCTGCACTTCACGACAGTTCAAACTACAGACCGCGAGCTTCTGTGTTTTGTACCTCAGCTGACTGCGCTACCACAGTTTTTTAGTTCATCATAATGTTGGAAAGCTGAAAGTCGCTTAGCTGCTCAAAACGGTATGGATTATACTTAGCACGAAGGTCATCACGGAGCTTGATTTCAAGCTTCCGCCGCGAAGTAGATGAGATCTGCGGTCGTCTGGGATATTACGCAGCGTATAGTGGCAACTCATTACGGACGTTTCGGGACAATCGGCCCCAAAACGCCTGGTAGGAAATTACCACTACACGCTGAGTAATAGCCCACAAGGGCGCAGATCTCAAGGTCTTTTACAGTGTTCATAACAGCCGTCGACTTGACCAGTTCAAATCCCTCACACCCTAAACATTAAAATTCATTTTTATATTATCCTTCTTCCTGCCTTTCCCACTGGCCGCGCGGTCTAATGTGCGGATCTGCAGCCGCTCACTTGCTGGGGTGGATATCTGCCTCTTGTGACTGTTGTGTGTTATCAGGCAGAGGTCTCTGCGTCGTGCTGATCACTCGTCTAGGGAGTCCTACTGAATGTGGTGTGTCTGATTGTGATCATGAAGCTTTGATAAGGAGGAGGCGCTAGCCCACTAGGGGCTGTTGTGTCATGGGGAAAATATATCCTCCTGTCTAACGTCTAGGCCTAGCAAGATTACTCTTCACGTATCGACTAAAATTTTGTAACCATTATATTTTCCAGGCGCGCTACATGTACCCACCCATTTCATCCTCCTTGATGTCATGAAGCTCCCTTTCTGTCATTCATTCCAGCCTTCTGTTATTCCTCTTCTTTAGGTCTAACCATCAATTCATCCAAGTGTTCGCTGAGTCCACCAGTTTATGTTCATCCCTCAGATTCAGAGACCAGGTTTCACACCCACATAAAACAACAAGCAAGATTATATGCCCTTTGTACCCAACAGTCCCACTACTTTACATTCCGTAGTGCCAGCAAGCTGTTCGCATTCGCTTAGACCATAATTATAGCAGCAGGCATCCCCATCTGAGGCGCCGTTTACTCCAATCGTAATTCAATGACACGCCATAATGTGGCGTCAAATACTGAACTTGACGTGGTTTGGTATACAACTAGGAAACCAAAATACCGGATCCTAGAGATGTCATACTTTCTCAACATCCTGTTCCTAATGCTAAGAGGGAGTCGTGAACAGGGCCTGCAGGGATTGGGAGGGGAATTAATTTGTGAACGTCAGCTACCACCTCGTGGGAGGCATGTTGCATTCTTCTCCTGTTGTCAGCGTCGCCTGGGATATTTGTCATATTCAGAAGCCATAATTCATTACGGACCAAACATAGGGTATGCGCTGTCATTAGACTGGCGCCCCCGAACCTATGTTGTCATCTGACCCACATAATGAGACACACACACACACACACATTCATAAGGACATATATATATGCAAAAAATTCCACTGCTTGGCGACCCAATGAGCTTCGCTTGACAATTTCGAAAACACGCACTGCGCATGCCTTCACCTTTGGTCTCAGATTTCACATAAACTTCCCCAGCTCAAGCTACTAGCCTTCAACATGATAAGAATACTTGGACATAAAAAAAGATGAGGTACCGAGCACGTTAACTGAAGCGATACTTCTGTTCGGAATGTGACCTATTCGAATCTCAGTCAGGACACCAATTGTGGTGACTGAGGCGTTTTGTTGCTCTCTCAGTTCCTCCAGACAAATTTCCGGACATCACCTGATACTAATGCCACGGACCAGTTCCTTCATATAATTTTCATTTCATTACTCACTGTGATCCAGTCATTCGACGATATAACGTCTGAGTTAGAGACGGCGTTCTTAAGTTAGCCAAGATGAAGCAGTATGAGACTAGAAAAAATTACATACTAAGGTGTGTCTGTGTCTGTATCTGCAACGTCTGTTGTTTGACTAAACCAAGGTGTAAGTAACGGGGGTAGCACGCGGCACATACAAAATGAGAACAAAATCTCCCTGCGAACATGACACCCGAAAACAAGGCGTGGGAAATGAAGTTATATATAGTAATTCTTTATTAATATTAGGCCTATCTATCTATCTGACATGTTCCTAATCAAAGCATTGTTTGTCGGGCTATTGTTTCGTTATCCAGGAAACAAAATGAAATACTTCTTACTTACTTATAACTATAATCCGAATACTGCAGAAATAAACGACAATACTGAAGTCGGTATTACATTTTGTTACCTTTGTCAAAGTTGGTAACTGCTCAGAGCACATATGCAAACTTCGATAGCCCTGCGATAACCTCATTTACTTCTCTTACTTTTTAAATAAGAAAAATTGAGAATTTCGTAGCATAGAGATTAAAATTTTATTTGAAAAATGAGTTAAAATTCATTTTCATTCTTACTTTTCTTGATTCGAAATTTAATGTATCTTTTTCTTTCCGCGTAACGATGCGAATCAGTCGCCGACTGCGATGGGATACCGCCAGAAAGAAGGATGGTTAATTTTGAAAAGAAAGAGAGGCAGTTCGAAATAAATCTACCTCCGACCGATCACCTAGAGAGCATTCGAGAGTCACAAGGTTGAGAAACGCTGTCATAGATATCATTGCTACTACTGTTACAACCACTACTGTGTTATGCATGAATTATTAAGCTCATTCTATGAAACAGTCAAGTTTATCGTACGCACATTACTACTACTACTACTACTACTACTACTATTTTCAGCGAAACAGTGAGTTCGAGGTGGTCTTCAGGAACCATAAATATTTCATCGTCGATCAGGAAGGGGCCATCTGCGTAGGCCGCAGCTAGAGATGGCATTTACTAAAATTCGTATACTTAAAGTACTTTCCTAGCATTTACCTGGAGATATCAAGTAAAAACTTTGTAGACATCAGTCAGTAGAGTCAGCAACGATGCCGAAAACTGAACTCGTAATATTCTAAGTACTGTATAAAGCAGGACTGTAAGCCGCTATACCTCTAAATTTTTTAAATCGTTTCCTTCCTTGTCCCTCTTACTTTAATTACTCTTTCTCGGCTACATAGGTCATAGTGAACCGCACTACAGAACAATTATACATGATAATATACGATTTGTTTGGTACTGGGCCAGCATTTTACAGAGAATAACGAGAAAAAATAACTACTGTATACGTCAGTACAGCTACTCTACAGCACAAGAATCGAATTCGGGATATTTTTCACACAAAGCAAGTATATCAAGCATTATCCAGTTTCTTACAGGAGAAATTATGGGCACATACCACTAAATAAATTACACCGCAGAGAGCCGGGTAGGTTTGGTGGAGGATAAAGTGACACTGGCTCCGAGTACTTCAGTCTTCCCCTGAATCAATCCACCAATTTCAAAGAGTCTCATTTTATTCCTCTGCCACCGATGCGATATAATCTCACCAAATGACAGCGGCATTAAGAAAACACTAAATAACACTAAATAAATGAAGTCAAACACGCAGTCGGCTGCTCGTAGTAACTTGTAGTGTGGGCCTGCACTGCTTGCTGCAAATTCATTCATGTCTTTGCCCTGCCAAAGCAGGGCGGTAGCAACTATATACCAGCTTCACTCTCTACATTGCAAAGCATCTCCTTTTACTCCGGACGTTAGCAAATTAAGCCGTGAAGCTTCTGTGTCTTGCCTCTTTAAGTGTTAAAACTGAGAGATGAGAATTGTGGATTGTTGAAAAGATATGGCGTGAAGAGGATCCTGCTGTGTTCTGCACGGGTTGATGATGTGTTTCAGATCTTATACACAGGCTTAATAAAGACTGGTGTAAGGTGAAAATAAGGAGACGTCAGTTTCTCCCCTTTTGCTGTATACTCGAGTGAGACTAGTTAATGGTTTCTCTTTAATTCCCCATGTTGGAAACGAGAGGGATCTCGTATTCTGAAGTTGTGGAGCCAGCGGTAAGAGTGTAACAGAAGCTAGGCTTGCTGTATGAGACACCGAGTGTAATCCTGTGTAGCTATGACAGACATAATACAGGGGTTGGGCCAACGACAGGCACATCTCATATCAATAACTAAAACGGGATTTAATTCTACCGAAAGTACTGTACTTTACGTAGAGAACACTCAATTCCAGATTCAACAGAAATCGGCAAGTTAACACTCTAAAAACTCGGTTAACCTGAATTATATTCAAAGATGCAGTTCGTACCGCACAGTACACACATTACACCGTTATCATAAAAATCGTGTATGTCCCCGTGCCATGAAGATTTTCTTCGCTACAAAGTGCAGCACATTTCTGAATACTGGAACTTTAAAATAGTTTGCAAAGAAGGCTGAAGGTCGTAACACCAAGACAAAAAAATGCCAGATTTGTGCTTCTCCCAGAGGTCCTGAGGAGGACCCAAGTCGTGTTGGGTATGACGCTATGTCGATTGGCAAATTTTCGGAAAATGCAGCCTACATTCATGGTTCAAGTAATACCTGAATATGGTGACAGCTTTATCCTCCGAAACGTCGCTAAAATTAACCAGTCGACACGAAATCATATCCCAGAAGACTTGGGTCTTCAATAAAATAAACTTCTAAACCTACTTATGCGAGCTTAATATAGAAGCACAAGCAGAAATAAGTGACCTTCCCAACGACATAATTTGACCTCATGTATTGTTTAAGGACCCATATGTAGTGACGGAGAGGGTCCGAGTTGAACCAGATTGGTTCAACAGAAACGGCAAACTAAGTAAATTAAGACCTAAATGTATCCAAATGAAAATACAGGGTGTGAGTTACTAAAGGGAGAAAGTATTATATCGTGACTACACAACTACATGGTATTTGTGGTTACAAGGATGCAGCAGCGTTGAAATATCATAGTTCCGTAATAATGAACAGAACATGAAATAAATCTCCACCTTCATTCAATTCGCGTTGTTCACCGTCCACTACTACACTGTTACAGTTTTAATTCTAAATGATACCCATACCTATTGTTTACACTGTTACAGGTTCTTTGCACTATGCCATACATGTTTAGAAACTTGTGATTCATCATCAGGGCTTTCCTTCGGTTTCTTTTAAGGATTCTATCATATTTCCTTGTAATACAAATGATAATACTAATACGTGGTTTGTCTCAAATGTACGTTTACTGATTTTCCTATGTACGAATTGATAACGTAGCACCTCATTGATGTATGTCGGCGTGTTGGTAGTGATCTTGGCTGCATGTCCATACTTGTTTCAACTGGATTGGTTGATTCAGTCGTGCGCTACTGCTGTTTGTATATGGTCATGTTTTATAACCTCGTTACGTTTGCGATGCTGGAAAATATCGAACAACGGTACGCTATCAAATTTTGTGTGAAACTCAACAAATCTGCCACAGAGACGTTTGTTTCTTTAACAGAAACTTATGGAGATGCCACTCTATCGAGAACTGTGGCTTTTAAGTGGCACAAAGCTTTCAAAGAGGGCCGAGAAAATGTTGAAGATGACCCTCATTCTGGAAGACCAATCTCGTCAACAAAAGATCCAAATGTGGAAATGGTGCGAGCTGCGATTGCGAAAGACCGCCGAATGAGTGTCAGGATGATTGCAGTACAGACAGTTAATCACGCCTTCTACAAAGATGTCTTGGAACGACTTCGAAAACGGGTCCAGCG
>Ga0123352_10016444_pt1 | contig 11788 bp, 7 predicted proteins | sample TergutLab28metaG_FD_89700 | JGI IMG/M metagenome (GOLD analysis project Ga0123352, IMG submission 89700) | Labiotermes labralis P1 segment gut microbial communities from Petit-Saut dam, French Guiana - Lab288 P1 | ecosystem: Host-associated > Arthropoda: Insects > Digestive system > Gut ...
GGGGATCGAACCCGGGACCTCTGTATCTGTAGCCAGAAACTCTGACCACTAGACCACAGAGGCGGTCATATATATATATATATAACTTCTTCAAACGTGACCAAATTATTTGGTCACGTTTGAAGAAGCTTGTTCCGCAGATAGTATGATCTGTACCAGAGGCTGCAACTACAGTTTTATGTATTCCTGATGATGGGCGCGATGGACGCCCGAAACATGTAGAGTAATTTAGCAGTAAATAAATATCTGCATACTGGTGCATCTTGTTGGATTTCTTCAACCTAGAATTACGATGCACGTAGCTACAAATATAACATTTATTTTAGATAAGTTACGATTATAAAACTAGTCCTCTGGACACGGGAATTTTAGACGCCCTCATAAAACTGCGGAAAGTAACTTGTTGCTTCTTCATATCTGTCTGTCTGTCCGTCCGTTCTTGTGTCGGCATGTAAAAACTCGACTCCCACAGGGCGGATTTTAACGAAACTTTATATTTGAGTATTTTTCTAAAGTCTGTCCAGAAAGTTAAAGTTCCTTTAAAATCTGAGAAGAATAACGGTTACTTTACATGAAGACGTATGTACATTTATAATAATATCTCGTTGTATTCTTCTTAGAATCAGAACTGTTTCAGTCAAAATTTTATAGAAAAATCAAAACACTCATTTTACTTCCAATATTTTTTCCCAACTTTCGTGCCGTTTATGAGGTAATGTGGAAATACATAGCACAGCCAGAGAGGCCATAGATTATACTACAATACGGCTCATGTGTTTTGCGTGCTGGATAACTGAGACTACAGACACATACTCGGCATACGTAATACTTATTGCTTTTGCACGGAAACAGTTGTTTCGTGAATGCGCCTCAATGTTACGCTTATACGTATATTGCCTCTTTTGCTATAAATTATACTCGTGTATAAATATTCAGGTCTCATTTCATACAGAATAGAGGGTCTTCTTTATGAAGACCAATCCGTTTATGCTGTTTGGGCAAATAATCGTTATTCTTTGTTACGAATCACAAAGAACATCTACGCACGATGTGTAGCATTATAGAATTTCTCAACATTGTACTAAATGGTACAAGTAGTCATCACTGGCCTTTCAACAGATCTATAAAATAACGCTAGAATGTAACTACTTAAGAATACTATGAAATACGCGTCATGTGACATCGCTCCACTTATCTACATTCACTTTCACACAAAATCGGTTTTAAGAGATTTACTCTGGTCTTTTCTATGCAACGGCTTAGTACGCAAAACTAATTAGATATAGGACAGCAGAAAGGGGCAGAAGTTCATTGCTTATGCCTTTACTTAATGAGCAACTATGAAGGCAGTGCGTTATGTGTCGACCTGTCACGTTAGGAAATCAGGTAGGCATTTACGAAGAGCTGTCTGTGGTGTTCATGCCTTCCGCACGCACTTAGCAACAAAGAATAAACGTCGGTTGCTGAAGATTCCCTACCGATAATTACGTGGCTTAGATAAGACATGCAATCCCTCTTGCTGTACTAAACAGAGACTCTCTTCTTCGTAATGCTTGTTAACCATGATGTTATGCCGAGTGTCACTGCGGAAAATACAGTAGGGGAAAGTGACCTCAATGTTCAGGGAATGAAGGGCGCGTAACGGTAGGAGCAGTGTTCACTTATCGTAGCGTAGCACCCACATACACACACACACACACACACACACACACAAGTGCAGCTAGACCGGGCATGTGGTACGAACCAAAACAAAACGTGCGTGAATGGATTAAATTAGACCTCATTTTGATGGTCTGATTAATCCCGTTTCATTGTGTCAATGCTTACTGCAAAGAAGAATATTTCTGTGGAATAAACGTACTTTCTTAATCTATGGGTAAACAAAATTTAAAATATGTAATTATTTACGGTGAAATCCTTTGCTTTTAAGAGACAACAAAAAAAATTTATGGAAGAAAAGTGACTTAGTAATTTACTCCTAGATAGCTTAACGACGCTGTTTCAATTTAAGAGATTCTGTAGTTTTGAGACGGATACAAAGATAGTTATAAATGACGAGAAATGAACCTATAGTCGCTCATTTCAAAATAAAGGCGTTTGACAGCATAGACCTAAGAAACACAAAACCAATCTCCATACAAGCAGTAACATGGCTAAGATATCAAAAGTGTACCTGATAAATATAGGCCTAAGTCATATCAACTTTATTGATACTGATATACTATTCACTTCAGGTGAACTCAGTACAATGTGTGGCCGTAGGCTAGAGGAAAAGCGTTTCAGTCCTGGCAAGAAGAGCAATTCCCGGAATGGAATTTATAATGCAAGTAAAGTATACATGTGGGCCGGGTAGCTCAGTCGGTAAAGCGACTGAGTACGGGCTGGACAATCCGGGATCAAAAAAAAATTCCCCGTGGGGATTTTCCGCCCGTCCAGACCGGCCCTGGTGCCCAACCAGCCTTCTGTACAATGGATACCGGGTCTTTCCCGGGGGTAGAGGCGGCCGGGGCGTGGAGCTGACCCCCCACCCCCATCTAGAGTGCCGAGGTCCTATAAAGAGTAGAGCTATATCTCTACTCACCCTAAGAGCCTTCGTGGCCTATAAAATGGGTGAAAACCTACCTATAAGTGGGCCGGGTAGCTCAGTCGGTATAGTGACTGACTACGGGCTGGACGGTCCAGGATCGAATCGCGGTGGGGACGAGATTTTTCGCCCGTCCATACCGGCCCTGGGGCCCACCCAGCCTCCTGTAAAATGGGTACCGGGTCTTTCCCGGGAGTAAAGTGCGGCCGGTGCGTGCTGTTGGCCACTCACCCCCTTTCAGTGCCGCGGTCATGGAAGAGTAGAGCTATACCTCTACCCACCCTCTGGGCCACGCTGGGCCTGTAACGGGATCACTTTACCTATACCTTTTTACCTACCTATAAAGTATACATTATTATTTCCGCAACTGTCAGATGTGTTGAAGCAAAATGACAGCTGCAGTTCAGGCCAAATATCGTCGGCTATTGAAGCGTAACGTCATTATCGGATTCTAATGAGCAGGACGGATGTCTACATTAGCTTCGTACTTTCTCTACATTAAGTCTTGATAGACAACAACCACCGCTTTGTAAAAGATAGCACGAAACTGATGCGTATCAGATGAAATTTTAAAATGAAGAGATGCAGATTGAATGGTATACTCTGTTAAAGTGACGGCCGTGAGATAAATGTGACATCTTCAAGAACTCACGCTTGGAATACAGTAGATACACAAATCAATAACGTTCACCACTACATAGCACAGAGAATCCTGTCTTGAACGGAACTTGTACACACACAGGAAACTTGTCTTCAGCGGATAATATTTCCAGTCCCGAGGACCTAAATTTCAGATACCTGTATAAAATGGAACCTGCCTCCAACGAAAAATATTTGGTCCCTTACTGTTTCTTTATAGGCAGGTTTCAGTGTATAATATAAGGTAATGTCAATTATTTCTCTTCTGTAACGAATGTCAAACCAGAAATTCACAAAAGAAAAGAAAACTGTTTAATAAACCTATCAAAGATGATTTCTGTAGAGCCAAAGTTTCAATATGCCCTGTTTCCAGTGTATAAGACCCCACTTCATGAATGAAGTAAAGGGGAATGGAAACATCCTCCCAGGCTTTGCCATCTCTCGGCCATGGATGGAAACGAGTTACCTGCACGCCCCTACAGCATTGCACCAAAAAAATCCCTGTATCCATTAAACAGGATGTAGTTTGTGGACCAGAGCCGGTCTGAAGAAGTGGCTAAGCAAAACATCCGCTTCCGGGTTTGGAATCGAAGGCCGATTCTGCTACACGACTCATACTCTTCAGTTAGTTAAGTAATCAACACGGTGGAATTTTTATGAGCTTAATGAATTCCGAATTGTTTTTACTAGGAAAAGGTCAGCCCATATCATGCCAGTACAGGAAGAGAGAGGAGATTTAGGTATAGCGCTAACCCACTCGCAGCCTCGATGCTAGAAGGGTGTGAGCAGTCAGCACCACGCCCCGACCGCTTTACCCCTGGTAGAGAACCGTTATCCATTGTACAGGAGGCTGGGTAAGTCTTAAGTGCCGGTCCGGATGGCACAGAAAATCTCGCCTTCATCGGAATTCGATCCCCGGACCGTCCAGTCCATAGCCAGTCGCTTTACCGACTACCCCATCCCGTTCACCTCATTTATCTCTACTACTGATTTTGTTATTTGACCACGACTGAACCAAAGGTAATGTCATGGAATAATTTTTGTTATTTTTGTTCAAATCGACGATCTTACACTAACATGGTAATACGTGGTAAATGTTCCAAATGTTGAAGTTACCAGTGTCCCCATGAATTGAGTACAAAGAACTTTCGTCGGAAGACGACAATTGTACATTGGCTTCTATAAGAACTCGGTGTGAAATTAATGGAATCCAGTCGGGTGCAACCTAAACTCACAGCAGTAGGCCTATATCCTGTCAGAGAGCCAAGGACCACCCAGTCAGGGCTGTGTACCAGTTTCACATAACAATGTACTGTGCAAATTAACATTACTCTTGTCTGTCTACTACTTGAATGCAATATCAGCAATGTCATCTCTCCACCGTCCTCTTGTCCTGATTTCACCACATACCACATGTAGAAGTTTGGAAGGATCTGTGTAGGGTTTGCGAAATTTATTAGGTTGCTCTTTACATTTCGTGAATCGAAAAATGGGAATCCGGGATAGTCAGTCAGAGCAGTAAATTAGAAATTGGCTGGACTATCGAGATATCGAGGTTCGATTCACAGGATGACCAGATAACTACCCTGTTACACAGCCTAAACCGGCGCTGGGTTCCACCTAGGTTTCTCTTCTGTGGATATTAAGAACTGGCGGACGTAAAGTGCCCGGGAAATGAAGATGTCCACTCACAACGATCTATGGTAGTCGACTCACAACAACTTTGACCTAGGCAGTGTTGGCATAAGGGGAAGTTAGACCGATAGCTGTTTGTGAGCAGCAGCCGATGGGCTCCAATTTAACGATAGAGTAACCTGGATTACAGTCGAGTCTTTTGCGTGAAAGGTAATAGTACGATTATTTTCCTGTTTTGTTCTGTTCGATTAGAATTGCGCAAAAATTTTACTTTACGCTTCTTGTAATCTAAAAATTCTAACAGACGGGAGTCTGTAAGACTGTGACAGACGCAGTACTATTAACTTAAGTTTTTGACAGAAACTACGTTTTCTTAGCAAGTTTGCAACAGAGATAATGGACTCTATTCACGATGAAAATTCAAAGTCTTTTTGATCAGTCGAGGAAAGTAGTGCTCAGATAAGAGTGTATGGATTTAAACCTTCACTGTTCCATACACTTTCATAACGTGGCGCTTAATTAAGCACAAGAACTTTCTATTTTACCCAATAAGAATTATCTAATTCAAGTCTTCATATTTGCACCGTGCACATCAACATATAAATATATTATTGTCCAACTTATGCACAATTAAAACACTTAGATACAATTAAAATTATAAAATATTAAAAAGTACTCCAACATGTTTCGGATCACAGAAGATCCATCATCAGGGAGCCTTGTACAGTACTTGGGTAAAATTACAAAAATGGTTCAGTTGTGTCCGTTGATATGGACGTAGTCGTTGTCATGGCAGCATGCTGCCATAACACCGACCTTGTCCATGTCAACGAACACGATAGAATCATTCTTGTAATTTTTAGCCAAACACTGTACAAGGCTCCCTGATGTTGGATCCGAAACATGTTGGAGTACTTTTTAATATTTTATAATTTTAATTACATATTCTTCTTCTTCTTCCATTGGCACTACAGCCCATTGTGGGCTTAGGCCTGTCGAACAATGTCCTTCCATTTTTTCCTATCTGCCATAAATCTCTACATCTTCTCACTCCCATCTCTTGAAGATCTCTTTCTACTTCCTCTTTCCATCTTTTCCTGTATCTTCCCCTTTTTCTCGTCCCTTCCACTTCTTGAGTGAAGATCTTTTTGGGCATCCTATCCTTCTCCATTCTCTCTAGGTGACCTAACCAGCTTATCCTTTGCCCTTCTATCCACTTGACTATATTTCCTCCTTTGTGCATCTCTTCTAGTTCTCGATTCGCCGGACTTTTCCATTCCCCGTTTTCATATTTAGGACCATACATTCTTCTAAATATTTTTCTTTAAAAAATTAGCACAGCTTGTTCTCCTTTCTGCGTCAACGTCCATGCTTCCGCTCCACACGACACTACCGGTCTTATTTATAGAGGCAAAATAAGTTCTATTGCCGGCCAAAATACGTCTTTGTATTTCTTTTCCACGCTATTTTAATTGTATCTAAGTGTTTTTAATTGTGCATAAGTTGGACAATAAAATATTTATATCTAATTCAAGTATTAAACAAGACAGGCAATGTAAGTCTAACGTAACATTGCGGCGCGTTCATGCAACTATTTTTGTCGTGGAAAAGCAACAAAGATGACATTCTGAGTGTGTGTGTGTGTGTGTGTGTGTGTGTGTGTGTGTGTGTGTGTGTGTGTCGCCTTAGGTATCCTGCATGCAATGCGCATGCGCCATATTGTCATCTGTGGCCTGTCCGGGTCTACAATATTTTTCCACATGATCTGATAAAGGGCATGATTTTCGAGAAAAAAAAATCCTTGAACATAAAATGTGTTTTGATTTTCTCTACAACTTTTGTCTGAAATATTTTTCACTGTAAGAAGACTTCAGCAAGATACGATATATTTATCATATTTTCATAAAACTTGAGCTTCTCGACAGATTTAAAATAAATGCTCATATATGAAATTTCATGAAGCCCCGTCCAGTGGGACGTATATTTAACATGAATGTGACACGAGATTTTACTATATACATTTCATTATTCAGTACTAGCATTATGTTGAAATAAACCTACATTCACAGCAATGATTTTCAGTGAGTAGACAGGCGAAAAGTGTCCTTTTTGCTTGGTAATAATCCTAATGAGGTTTAATGGACAAGTATATTTTAGTAAGAATTGTTTTCTGGGGTATGATGCAGTCAGCTGAGCATATACGCGTCAACGATTTGAAGGAGTCTGTTGTGTCAGTATTCAGGGCAGACGATTGAATCTCTCCTCTGCCCTGAAGAAGGAGACAAAAGACTCTTCCGAAATGTTACCTATCTGTTATGCTACACACCATAAGCATCGCAGAAGACAGTCAACTTCATACTATCTACAGCAAACACCTCATGTCCCAGACAGATCTAAGTAATATTTCAAGACAGTTTGGTCAAATTTGAAGATCTAATTCGATTACATGAATTATAAAAATGTCATAAGATACAACTGTGCATTAATTGTTAAACAGTGGAAAACTGTTACAGCAATGAGATGGCTTACAAATTACTTTAGCTGCATTACTAGATTTAAAACAGTGTCCGAAGAGGGTCGAAATAATTTAATTATTTCAAAATATATAGAGTTAACACAAACGGGAAAACTTTTTGTAACTGAGAAACGTTTATTTTGAAGCGTCTCAATTTATTTTATGGGAATATTTTGAATAAAATTTTAAAACAAGAGGAGAGTGATTTAGAGAAACTTAAAAATTCATCTAAACATGAAGAGTCAGTGAGCTAGTATCGCCATTATATTTGGACTGAAGAACAAGAAATTTTCCAAGAGGAACAAGCACTCTGAGTCAAATTACGCAGGGGGCCTATGATATAAGTATTTCTGCACCTTCTCTTAACACTAACAGTTGTTTCAGTCCCTGAAATCTGCCGCAACTTCCAACAGCAGCAGCACACAAAATTGCCGTAGTTCCTTCGATTGATGAAATTCCAGTGGAATACTCAACCTTCGAATTGTCTCAGATATGCCACCAAGCGAGTCAGTAAGCTTGATTTCTATCCACTGTTTACTACGGCCACTGTTTTTGGTATTTGGTAAAAGGAAAGTGCTGCAATTTCCGATGATCGATTAAGTTTAGAGCGCAGTTTTCTACAGCCTGAAGGAGAATAATTTAACTCAACGACCTCCGCACTAATCTGTGCTGGGACGAATCTCTTCTGAGGCAATTTACTTAAGTTTGTGATTCTCCTCAGACCTTCTGGGAAAATAATGGCAACTTAAATAAGCCACGACAGCTTTTCCGTAAAAAAAAAAACCTCCAGTTCACGCTCTTGTTTCTTTGATATTAAACAATATCCTTTGCAGTAGATACAGTGTCGTTCATAAGACAACACTAAGGACATAGTGTTTAAACACAAGAAAAGGTCGGTTTGGTTTTGAGAAATTTCATCGATCTCGAAAATTGGGAAGTTAGTTACCAGTACGAATTATCAGCATATTATCAGGGTGTTAGGCCTACATATACAATTTTAACAGCTACTGTAAGCAATAATATCTGCACTGTTACTAATAGTGGGATATGGGTTTCTGAAAGGCTGGATGTTGGCTTCGCAATGTGTAGGTATTGTAGGGTTCGGTGCTACCTACGTCTAGGAATTCGAAATGGCGCGGACGGCCGCACGAGAATATTTTGTCATACGTGCGTACATGTTCACGACAACAAGGCGTGTGGAAAAAAGTTCCACCATCGGACGTCAGAAAAAATCGCTGGGTAATTTACAGTGCACTGCCTTAGTGGATGTGAGATTACTACTGTTGGCAATACAAACATTACTCTCTTCGGGGATATAACACCAGGTAGTGTGGAAAATAGACATCCATGCCTTGGAAATATGTACTCCCTCTATCTGCTGGTAACCTACAGAGGAGGCAGAAGGTCCCGTCGAAGCATTGGTTGCTGTCTACCAGACTACCATACGTCATATCGCAGAAAAACGAATCTGCAGTTCCTCATAGTTAGGTAGATATTCGCTTATTTATTGTTAGGTGTTTATTTATTTATTTTATCAGTTTTTTGGATTCATAATATCGAATGGGGTGTGATACATTCGGCTGTATAAATACAAAGGTACAATATATGAATTTAATGTTTGCCATCCCGAAGTGTTTAACACATATATAAATATACAGTAATGTATCAGTGAAACACAACAAAACTTTATTATGTTTATTATTGTATTAGGGTGACATGTTTCGATTCTTATAGAATCATCTTCAGGCCCTTCTAAGAATACAGATCCTTACTTGGCAATGTTTAAAATGCGCTGTGGGATCCCAAACGCTTACATTCTTGATATAACTATGTATAAAATGCATGTGTCGTTATGTTATTATCACACAATCAGGATACTAATTTCTAAAACTTTAACCAGAACAACATATGAAGGTATAGATGGGAAGTAGAGGTTTAGCTCCACTCATTTATAACCTCCTCACTGGATGGAAGTGAGTGATCAGTTTCACGTGCCTGAAGCTTTACCCCAGGGAAAGAACGGCGGAACCTGTAGTGTGGGTGACAGAGCCGGTCTGGAAGCTTAGGGGAGCAAAAGATGTTCTACCCCCTACATAGAATCGAACTAAGAATCCTCGGTTCTCCACCCCGTAGCCTAGTCAACATATCGACTTCGGTGACTGCTTTGGGTTCGATGTAGAAGTTTGCTTTTGTAGTCCAATAAACAAAAACAACTCTAGGTAAGACGGTCATTCCATTTCAAATTTGTACCGTACAGGACTAACCATTATGCCGTGACACTTCTCCCACCGCCCTTTAAGATATAACGCAATTGTCTAGTCTACCTTCTAGTTCACCTTTGTGTGACTGAGTCACACCCAAGTTGCCACGGTTGTAAATTTTCCATTGACAATCTGAGTAACTGTAACACCACCAGGTGACAACAATCCGACAGATGTAATAAACGCTTGGATCGCTTGCTGTGCCCGATAGGTGGTGTGTGCGTGAGGTCACTCTCATGTAGAAGTTAGCGCGTGGATACTACTTTACGTCAGTCATTTGAAGAAAATATTCCTAATTTAAGTATTCAAGTCGTGGGCCAGGTAGCTCAGTCGGTATAGCGACTGACTACCGGCTGGACGGTCCGGATCGAATCCCGGTGGGGACGAGATTTTCCGCCCGTCAAGACCGGCCCTCGGGCCCACCCAGCCTCCTGTACAATGTGTACCGGCTCTTTCCCGCGAGTAGAGGCGGCCGGGGCGTAGGGCTGACCCCCCACCCCCATCTAGAGTGCCGAGGTCCTAGAAAGAGTAGAGCTGTACCTCTACTCACCCTAAGAGCCTTCGTGGCCTATAAAAAGGGTGAAAACCTACCTACGTATTTAAGTCACAGAAGTATTTAACATCCTTACGAGGTTCAGGTTCTCTGTCGGCGAGTGTCAAAATTGGGGTTGGCTGGAAATGACAAAGTTTGGACGGGTACCAACGTTTCGGAGAAAACTGCTGGTTTCTGTCTCACAGCATGTTTAGGTTGACCCTAAAGACGAATGCTGTAAGTCACCAACCTTCCACACTACAAGGCGTCACTTCGCCGAAGACCGTAATCTTTGTTTGACAACCGAGCCAAACTTTTCACCTCGAACGGTGCGGAAACACTAGAAACTGACTCAGTCTTAATGGGAGTTGCGTTAACCCTACATAAATAACCCCCGTCTCGACTTACTCCCTCTTCTTGGCTGTTGAAAGGCCGTAAATAAGTTCCAGAGATGTAGGATGCACGTAAGCCTGTTACAGCGGTGTCTTGCCATGTCTATGTCTTGCAGAACGGAACACGATTCAAGTGTATCACATGCAACATCCAAGTTGTTGTAGAAACTACAGTCTAGTTGCATCGATCCTGCAGGTAGACATGTCAGTCTATTGTCAGTTGACCCCTAGATATAGGACAGTTATGTATATGATATTAGCACAGATTTCAAGAAAACTTATGCCTTCTTCTTGACACCGAATTTTCATTACCATGTTCGTATTATTCTAACATTCAGAATTATCTTGAGCCAGCTGAATCCAGCCACACCGGAACATTCCAGTACCTTGAGCTTAAAATGAAAATAAAGTTGTCTTTTATAAAGGCCTGATCATGGACTCATTAATCCGAAACATGTACCATTGCCCCTGAAGGGAACATAATTGTTTTGCGACTAATTACTTAACATTATCCTATATAAAATTGTCCCTCTACACGCCACGAAAGCGTACAGATGGGGTGGAATTATATCTCCATTCGCTCTTTACTTCGTCATTAGGCTTAGGTGACAGCAACAGTCCTTGGCCATTTTATCCCCTGTCCTTAAGAATAGTTTTCACATTAACTTCTAAGTTAGGTCTTCCACAGTTCTTCTGGCTAAAATTTTTATTCTTGTCTTTGTTGCAAAAATTTTCAGAATGATTGGCAAAGCCGAACGCAACAATTCTGTGAAGGAAAGTCTATATCCATTGTTGTGTTACAGACTATAACACACAAAATACATATATAATATTTCTAGTCCCAAATTTAATAATACCCTCGACAGATCACTAGGACTGCATGAGTCTCGCAGCCGAGAAGTTTTATCACGCAGGACACGAAATCACAACAGGAAATTTCTTGTCCCCGTGGCTTTTAAGGGATCTTTCTCTTCCCGCAAATAGAATATTTAGTAAGTTCATTGCTTAAACGCGCTGAAAAACTAAAGAAGTAAATACTGAAAGCTCAGAGATGAAGAAGAAAATTGCTATAATTCAGGAGAGTTTTCTAGACATCGTGTCTAAACTCTGCGGGTTCAAAACAACCGAAGCATGCAAATGACTTCAAGATCCATTCATACAAAATGTTTACCTTTTAAACGTTAAAGGGTGCTGGTTGTTAAGCTCCGGAGGTGACTATTTAAGTGGAAC
>Ga0123352_10016449_pt1 | contig 11786 bp, 10 predicted proteins | sample TergutLab28metaG_FD_89700 | JGI IMG/M metagenome (GOLD analysis project Ga0123352, IMG submission 89700) | Labiotermes labralis P1 segment gut microbial communities from Petit-Saut dam, French Guiana - Lab288 P1 | ecosystem: Host-associated > Arthropoda: Insects > Digestive system > Gut ...
CGCATCACAGGTGGAAAAATCACCACGTTTGAACTGGGCCACCCAGTTTTTGACGGTGGCATAAGACGGTGCATGTTCCCCTAATGTGTCTGTCAAAATGGCGTGAATTTCTCTCAGTGCCTTGCCTTGCCGGGGGGCGGGGGGAGGGACTTGATGACAGCTGGCGTTTCCTTGTTGTTGAAATAGCGCGCGTCGCCTAACATGCTTCCTTTCAGCATCTGTAACTAGAAAATATTTGCAATTCGGCACATGAACAGACCTCTCTTTCCAACGACACTATCAGTTCCGTCCTACGACATCGGGAAGTAGGTCGGGCTAAGGACTTATCAGCACTCCCTCGTACACCTGCGTTTCGCCCTGTAGTTACTTTGAAGTTTCCGTACCAATTCTATACGTCCTGCTCGGTTTACCAAGAAATCACACTATGGACGGCTCATGAACCAATATTTTGCACAAGGTGTAATGGAGATTAAAACCAGTCTTCAAAAGGGTTAGTATTGCAGATTTTACAAACACTGTAGTACTGATGAGGAATTAGGGCTGGGCATGTGGCGCGTATGGGTGAGGAGAGGGGGTGAATAGGGTCTTGGTGGGGAAACCGGAGGGAAAGAGACCACTGGGGAGACCTAGGCGTAGATGCGTGGATAATATTAGGATGGATCTCCAGGAGGTGGGATGTGGGTGTGTGGACTGGATTGGGCTGGCCCAGGATAGGGACAGTTGGCGGAGGCTTGTGAGTGCGGTAATGAACCTTCGGGTTCCGTGAAATGACTAGCTGCAAACCAGTTAGCTTCTCAAGAAGGACTCTGCACCATGGAGTAAGTAAGTAGTATTGATAATGGGATAGCCTCACGCCGGGGGCTGGAGCAGAGACCACGAAAAATGAACGCGATGAAATAATTATTGTCACTTCCGGTGAAGTGGGAAATAATATGAAGGAAACGGATCTGCACTAGATTCTAGGGTAGGTCTCTATTACACCCACATTCGCCAGAAGGGGCTAAGCACGAAAAAATTCAGTCACTTTTCTGGGCAATACACCGCACACCGGTTCCTCCCGTGATACTGACGCGCAGCTGTCGGGAAGTTATGATTTCTATACGGCATATCGTTTGGGACACGAGATGAGTGTCGGCTGAAAGTTACAATGACCCCGACCTTTAATAACAGACCGACACTACATACGCATTACTACATCAGTGCTGCTTCAAATGCGGAGCGGACGAGTCCTGTCCACTGCTAAACTAACGGGCATCATCCTAACACAAACGCTTCGAGCAGCCGAGAGACACGAAAGCGCGTTACGAGGAATCCGCTTTAAGTTCGCATTCCACGGATGACATGACGGCTGAATGGGTAATAAAGCGAAGGTAGGCTAACTGGATTGGCCACACTTGCGCAGGAACTGCCTTCTAAAACACGTTACTCAAGGGGAGGAAGAGGAGGAAGAAGATGTAAACAGCTACTGGAAACCCCTAAGGAAAATAGGAAATACTGATAACTGGAATAGAAAGCAACAGATCGCACTCCGTGGAGAACTTGCTGTAGACTAGGTTATAGACCTGTCTTTAGACAAACTACGCAGCGAATGAAAGGACAGTTTACTGTTTAAATTAAAAACAAAGGATAGTTTTCAAATAATTTAACTTCATAAAACAATATTACAGTTAGCTTCTCTTCAGATAAAATGTAACGGAATTTTATCTGGGAAATCTCTTACACACAGCCTACTTACCGTTAATGGGAGGTCGGTATAGCTATTGAGAATGATTCAGTATTGTGAAGCGACCAAGTGAAAACACCGAAACCAGAACTTCCACATTCGATGTGTGCTGCTGGACAAAATCCAGCAGGAAGAGTGCATTGCATAATTCTGCACTTCATAAAACAGCAAACCTGGACGGGATCATAACGTCACTGACGCGGCATGATTATGTACACAAGAATACTTAAGCAAAACAGGTACTCGATATGACGCCAATAACATCGACAGTAAACAAGAAGCGTAGTCTGTTCGTGTGTGCAGATCATGCTTCGGCAAATAAAGTTAATGTTAACTTATAACTGTAAGCATCGCTTCATCAAGGCATTTAACTTGGGCGCTAAGCACATCCGTGTGGTCATCTTCACGCTCAAGCCACATTATTCCCGATATGCAGTAAATTCGGAGCTCCCTAATGATGGTAAGGAAAAGAAAACTACGCAGTGATCGACCACTCACTGTCAAGTCCACAGCCACTCACTTTGGTAAGGGATCTGCCATGGCTTATGCAGGGTCATTTCGGAGAAAGTACAAAATATTTCACCCACCAGACACTGAAAACTCCGGCGATTTCATCATGTGTCTGTTATAATTAATGGAGATCGCACCAGTCTTCTGTCCACGTTGCAACGAACAGGCAATCCACTCAGTTCTTCAATATATGGAACAGTTTCAACCACTGCAATGGAATTCCTAAGGTTCTCAATACTTTCTATGAAACTGTGTCCAAATGAGCAATGCTACTGTCTTAGTAAGCACATTTTCACAGCAAAATAAACACCAGGTATACAAGCAGCATCAGCATTATACACCGACTAAGGTGATTTTGCACATTAAGACAGTGTACTCGTATTATCATGTAGGGCCTACGCCATCATCAAATGTATTTCCCACCACACAAAAGCTATAAATTACAGCCTCTTGATGTCTCAGTCTGTACTCCTTTCAAATCCCCCAACTTTCAGGTGCCTGCAATGACTGGATTGTAAAGAATGCTGGAAAAACCTTAAGCATCCACGATATACTCCCATTGCAATAAAAGCACATCTCGAATACTCTGTTCCAATGAACAAGACACGTGGATTTTCCAAACATGGTATTTGGCCTTTCAACAGAATGGTATTCAATCATAATGATTACTCGCCCTCATGTGGAACAAATGAGAATAATAACACACAAGAACCAGCAGCCCACACACCTTCTTATTCTTGTGAGGAATTCTTTCGTGCCTCAGTATCTTCTTCAGTGACACCAAATGCACCCAGAAAATGCTGTTACTACACATGGGCACATATGCCCAGAGGATATAACGCCATAAAACAAAGATTCAGAGAAAGAAACAAGCGGCAAGAACTGGAATGGAGAAAATCAAGAATTTACACCCTCACTCTAGAAATTACAAGAATTTTTTACACGAATAAAAACGATAAAAAAAATGGCAAACCACAAGAATGATATGCAACAGTAACAAAAGAATATCATGCGATACTTATGCCTCCGATCTGGGAGATAAATTGGTTTCTGATTATCAGAATCCCAAGGAGAGCGGAGGTAGACCTAAAAGATTACTGTCCGATAATAACCATATAAAAATGATACCATTTCGGTGGTTTGTCACCCAGAGAGACAAAGTCCATTTTGTTGGCAATACTGGAACAGGGATTGAACGATTATGACATATAGTTTCTTCGAGAGTATGGAAATAACCGAAGCGCGTATTTCCAGGAAAGGAGGAGCATCGTATCTGAAGCATTCTAGGAAGCTTCCACAACAAATTCACGAGATGATACAACATGAATACCATATTTCATAACGCATGCTGTTAATCTCAATAACATGAGAGACAGTCAAATTTCTGAGGGTACCAGGAGACACTCGCATGCAGTTTAAGTTTCCATTGCAGTCTGAAAAGCAATGTGTCGGGGGAAAAAAAGTTTACTTTGTTTAAGGATTATTAATAAAACATATTTGTTGCATCTAGTTGGTCTCACACGTCATTTCATATTAGGATGCACGGTCACATGAACATCAAAAGAGGTTAATTAGTAGGATTATTAGCTATCTTATAAAAAACCAACCAAATTCACAATATATGAATGTAACCTTAGACTTAAGGCTTAAAACACACAATCTTCCAACATGTTTTAGACTCCTTATGAGTCAAAAAGGGTCATAAAGAGTCGAAATATGTTGCATATTTTATGTTTTAACTTCAAATATAAAACTACATTGGCATACTGTGCACTTGGATGATTTTTGTAAGACAGTTCATTGAATAATGCACGGAATGAATAATATTAAAATAAGAGGGATATGTTTGTGTATTTTGTTGTACCAATGTACCCAGACTTGCAGTCTATCCCGTGGCAGTGACAGCTCGATATACAAAAGCAGGATCTGTTTCTTCGTTACAGCTCCCATTAAACTGTAACACTTAGTGAATCCGTGAATCAGGAATTACTGAAATTTCCCGTGGACTGCATTTCGCCCCCACTAGCCAGAAGTTAAGCAGAGCACCTTTAGATTTCAATAACAATACCAATTACTCTTACTGCACTCTTATACTAGTGCCGTAGGCTATCGATCACAAGTGTTAACAACAAAAGCTGCAAGCCTTCAATTTTCCAAGCCTCTTGACCAGTACAACTACCGCAATGCTCATAACTAAAACGTCCCCAGTTTCGTCCGCACAGTGTATTTGTGTATTACATACGATGTGCAACAAACTGCCATTATCTGTCTACACAGCATTCACTCTTACTATCCGAGGCATAAGATCACCCTTCATTTGTCATATTCCCAGTCCGTCTGTGACCTATGTTGAACGAAGTGGAAGCATGACGGGTTGTTCTCCGAGTACTTCGGTTTTCTTCAGTCGGTATCTTCCCACCAATGAGTCCCACTCATTTTCATCCTCAATACTACCATTATTATAAGAAGAGAAAGCTGGGCGAGACATAGCCTGGGAACCATCAAACAAAGCAATGCTCTTTAGCAGCATCGGACAGAAACGTACTTTCGTGTTGTAGCTTCTTTTTAATTGGTTAATTGATTTCCACTTTAGACATTTACGTTCCTTCTTGTCTGTACCAGCCATTTTGAAAGATTTTAATTTTTAAAAAAAATCTGACTTGGGCTTCATGTGAAGGTATGCATCAATAGGGAACAAATAAAACCTTTCTCGACTTCAACTTTCACTGAAATCCATTTAGAGGCATAAGAGGTTGCAGGATAAACAGACAGTATTCCCCGCCATGCGTTTGTCCATTTTATGCCCTTAGCGAAACGAATCTACACACACCAAAAAAAAACTCGTACATTTCCGTCACCCGTCCGTTTCAGTTTTGTTTTTATGAAAACAGTGCATAGCAAATCGCGTCCTTGTACCCATCAGCCAACGCGTATGTACACAAAGGCTATGTTCTTGAACAGGGGTATCCAAACTTCTAGAGCGATTGTAAAGCAGCTGCGAAAAGGAACTAGGAATGCGACTCATCACGTCCGCTTGTCTGCGTGGAACGCGGACGGGTTTTGCAGAATTTCATATTTGGGATGACTATTAAAATGCGTCGGTCCACTGACAGTTTTGTTAGAGCCTAAAAAACGGGCACTTTACGTGAGGACGTAAGTACATCTACAATACATCGCTGTTACTTATCTTTTTAAAAGGCGAAAGCGCCAGAAGAGACACTCCCTTCAGACATTTCGTCATTTGTCCGAGCATGCGACCTACTGACAAACAACAGTCTGTGCAAATGAGTGCTGTTTGTTCACTTGGTTCAAAGTTTTCATCATGTAAATCATTAGAACAGATACCGCATTCGTTGCAGACTATAATAAATGTCGTAACTGGGGGAGCTACACGCTACCTCATTCACTAAGACAAGCACATATACTGCTCTCGGAGGTAACTGCCTACTGACAAACACACACACATTCCCTTAGATACATCTCCCTGATGATGGCTTATTGGAAGCCGAAACACGTTGCAGATGTTAATATAGATAATAAGATTATAACACGGGAGGCAATGTACTATAACGCAAGAATGGGGCACGTTCGCACAAGCATTGTTGCTGCTGAAAATCAATAAGTATTACATATTCCTACTGCGTGTTTGTACCCTTAGTTATCCGGAATGCAAAGCATGTGTGCCATATCATGTGTGGCCCATTTGGCCCTAACATATTTTTCGCCATCATCTCATGAACGGCAAGATTTTCGGAAAAAAAAATAATTTAACATAAAATGTGTATTTTCACTTTCTTTACAACTTTTCCCCAAAACATTCCTCATTCTGCAAACATTTCAGCTAGATATTATCACAAACTACATACGTCTCCACGTAACGTACAGTTAGTCCTGTCAGATTTTGATAAAACGTGAAATTTCTCAACGGATTTTTAAAAACAAAATTCTTAAATATAGTTTCACGAAAATCCGTCTAGTGGGACCCGAGAAGTTCCATGCGGACACACAGACAGACACGACGAAGCTCACAGTCGCTTTTCGAAATTTTGCGAACGCTCCTAAAAACTTAGTGCATTTGGTTGGATTCCAGTACTTTGTAACATAATACAAGGGACAACGCAAAGTATTAATTTTTCATCATATATTTTCCGTCCAATTTGGGCCTTAAGAAATGCAGCTAAAACACCTACTTACTTTTGCTATTGATGGATATTATGTCTGAGCCAAATCATTTTACGAATGGCAGCGCACTGTAATTACTTTTGCTTTGCGACATACCAATGGCATCCTCGTTACACGCGCGTTAAAAACAGACGTCTTAAAACGCCAATATAATACAAATAGCTTTTAACAACTTTTTTTTTTTATGTAGGAGACTGTCCTACTGATCACAGAATGACTTATTAGAACAACGGAACTTCCTGACGCAAAATGTGTGATGGACATTTCCGAAAATATTATGTTTGCCCATTAGGCGTGTTGTTACAGAGCATGCGCAAGATAAGATAGAAACGTCATGTTCATTTAGTTACTCGTAAGTTGCTAATGCAGATTGCAACTCACCTTGAACTTAAAATGTCATAAGTTGCTAATAAGGACAGCATCTTACTTTGAACTTGAAACAATATGTTTTTTTTTATAGAAGCATCACGATGTGCTTATAAACGTAATATAATACTAAGCAGTGTACGTCAGCACAACCTCTCAAACAAGGCATTATTCCAAAACAACAATGTTTCAAACAAGGCGTTATTCCAAAACAACAATGTCTCAAACAAGGCGTTATTCCAAAACAACAATGTTTCAAACAAAGCGTTATTCCAAAACAACAATGTCTCAAACAAGGCGTTATTCCAAATAACGTCTCAAACAAAGCGTTATTCCAAACAACAATGTCTCAAACATGGCGTTATTCCAAAGTACGCTCAGATTAAAGTCCCTTACACCTCTCCCACCTCAATAACCACGCAAAAGAAAATGCAAATATCCCGCATTAGAGAAGAAATTAAGTTCCTTTAAAAAATATATATGTTTAAGTATCACCTCTATTTAGCCGTACCTCCCCTTGTCTCTGTACACCTGTCAGTAAGGGGCGGAATGGGCAAAAACACCTCCGCGCCTGGCTTACCCCTTAGTTAGCGCCTTTATGATGGTGTTAAGTTGATGTCTGTACCAACAGAAACATAAGCATCCACAAAGACACGCAGAACATCGCACACAGTCATATCGCTACAGTAATAACGAAGCCAAGACGTTCAAATCATAAGACGTAGCACCGGAATTACGCTCAATTCAGCTTCTTCACTTTTCAACTGCACAGGTTTTGTGGCATTCACAAGTTTATTACGAATTGGTTCAGAAGAAAGTCCGTTGAAGTTTCTGCGGCCTATCCCGAGGCAAAGTTCCATCCCGACCTATGCTTGGAGAGCATGGGGACAAACATAAAAGCCTCAATACGGACAGCTGGTTTTCAAACCAAGACTCGAACCCGGAATCTCCAGAATATAAGCCGGCAGTGATACTGCGACTCTCGACATTTCCTTGCAAAGTGGTTGCACACAGCACACAGCGTGCAAGGAATGGAAAGCAAACAGTGTTTAAATGCCAGATTAAAAAGGTTCTAAATCCGGAAGTCGCTGGGCATTCAACAATTTCCGCACGCCTACTCAAGTTTTTAGGCGCCTTCGCGTACTCTCTAAAGGCACCTACTAGCTTCGTCACGTCTGTCCATCCGTTTGTCTTGCCATGTTTCAGCTCGGCTCGCACTAGACGAATGTCTGTAAAATCTGATATTAGAGACTTTCATTAAGAGTCTGTCGAGAAAGTCTAAATGCGGTTAATTCGAGCAAATATATCGGAATTTTACACAAAGAACTCTGTAGTGTTTATAGCTGCTATAAAAGCACTGTCGTCGAGTGAAACTGTAACAGACTGTTAGGATGGGCGAGGAGGTACAAACCTTACGCGAAGGCGCATTTATGTTACGTTATATGTACATTGCCTGTCTCATTAGAGCAGACAATCGTTAACACCAAACAGATCTTGTCTACATCAGCCTCGTCACAATTCATGTCAAGTTACACCACTAAATGAAACCGACAAAAAATGCAATGGGGTTTGACGGTTCTTCCCCGTTTAAAAACAAGGTTCACCTTATGTTTACCTTACTTATCGCCTCATCCCAAGAATCTAATCTACGTCATCCCAGGGAGTGTGAAATCTTATCACTATCCGCGCTAAACCTAACAGCAGCACCACGATAGTGACCTCGATTTAAGTCGCTTTCATTTCAACAGTTGTTTCAGCCACGTCAAATTCAGATAGAGTCCAAACCTGGCTAACGCGGGGACTTCAGAACAGGCCAATATTTCTTCCTTCTACATTACTTGTAACTGTTGTCTCGGAGCTTGCTGTAACGTCGTAAAATAACCAAACACGAAATCAGATACCACCACCGGTACCAAGGTCTGCCAGCTTAAAGGACAAACAGGAGGCACATTTCCAGTCCTGTGTGGAAAAAACGGCCACTGCTGTGCTGAATGTTCATAAAATGAATGGTCAACAGGACTGCCTACCCACGTTTCATACTTTGTCAAGTGAATTAATTTTGATGGCGCACCGGCTCAGTACAGCTCCTGTTTTGTATTACACCCATCTCAAAATTCATCCAGTGACAACAATGATAATAATAACAAGAGAAAAAGCCATATGGGGCACTACGCGTATAGGCCTAATTGAGAAAGTACTGATGTGTGAATACGAAATGTATCATGGGAAATTGTATGTACCACAAACTGTGAATACAGAACAGCTGCAACACTATAAACCCCAGACACATTGTTTGTTTCAGGTATATAATTGTAAATATCCTGCCTAACGGTGATGGTGATGATGATGGTCATGATACTGCTGCTGCTGCTGCTGATGATGATAATAATAATAATAATAATGAATCGTGCATGACTATATATATATATATATACACATCGCATTAATATACAGAGATTCTGCCTGAAAACTTTTCGGTATGGTGAATATTTAAAAGCAAACGAGGAAAAATAACGAATGTGTGTACGCACTGCGATCAGCTATGCGACGAGAGATCTATTGCTGCAATAAATTAATATCAACGGCAATGTCTCCTGTTTACGCAAATGGTTTCCACTGTTTATTTTCACGAAGTTTATGTACACAGACGCCCTGGAAGGTAAATTCTGGGCAACTGAAGCGCGGGATTTGCAAGACATGACGCTAGGAACACGACTGCACAGCCAGCCGGCCCACCTAGACTAGTTCGGCGCCCACTCCGGGTCTACAGAACGTCACGCGTATAATGAAAACCCCGTAGTGTTTCAAAACAATTACTTTTCTTGTTGTAAACTGAACAATTAAGAAGTAATGTGATTAGGACTACAGCGATTCGTGGATCAACCAATTTTTGGCAGCCGTTGGTGCCTGCACTACAAAATGTTTCATAACATCTCCTGTAGTTATCCGATTAATGCAACACCATAAACGTTGTCACATGTATTTATTGCGTTTCGTTTCCGGCTAAAGTCTGAGATAAGGAAAAGGGCCCATTCTACATCTTAACCACTTTGCGTTTAAACATAACCCGTCTTACACATTTCATGTCAACATGCACAAATGGCGAATTTAACACACACAAAATCAGTAAAACCCGCCTACGGGACCGGCTTTTCTGTCTTCCGTTGCAGGCAGGTTATGTTTAATACGGCTACCTGAAGCTAAATTATAGATCCTCGGGACCGCAAACGTTTTCCCCTACAGAAAGGATTCCGTTCTATCAAAGTTCCGTTTAATAAGACAGGTCTCACTGTATTAAAATTATACAATTTTATTATGTGTTTCGCTCATTATTGACAACTTCCAGGATTCACAACAGAAAATTACCTAAAGCAACTACACCCTACTGTAGCGTACCTCGTATGGAGACATTCATGTACCGTAACGTATACATCAGACCTACTCAGTAATTATCCCTCGTATTCTGCAATATTAAATACAGCTATGTCTTCCATCTCTGTAGGTGTAATACAATAGTGGTGTAGCTCATTACGTCAAGCGTTGTGATCCATTCACAAAGTCATTTCTTTTCTCGTCAAAATGTAAATACTTGTTCGTGTGCTTCTACTCATGTGTGTATTCCGAACTACAAGAATGTTGGCCTCTTTTTACACAGCTATTGTGCTGACAGATGTCCTATTTAACGGCTCTGTTAGACAGCTACCTAAAAAGCAGTAAAAAATTAAACACAACGGTAAAATTACCATGGAAAACACACGACAGTTTGCAACAGCAGTAACCTGTCACATAAACGCTAAATGCATGTAATTACCTTATTTCATCACAAACACCAATGTCGGTAGGCCAACAACAAAGAATACAGGCGAGGTTTCACTATGTTGCTCACTTATTCCATTCTACTGGCACTGATAAAACACAGTAACACTCAATATCTTCAAAATCAACGACTACATAAATTATTCTGCATACCAGACCGCAAAATGCTGAAGAATATTCCACTAAACACACCTCACACGCTCCTGAATCAAACACTGTTTCACAGTCAAAGCTGCGTACTTCAATTGTGTGAAGGTGTACGGATTATACACACAATACACCACTACCCATACACTTGGACGATCTTGTAGGGAACAAAGTCGTGTTCTTATGTGAGCATACACAATAAATACACAACACACAAAACCATAATTTTTCAGCACTTTCAGTTTCGCTGCAACGTTTAAACGTCTTAACCACACGAGCGACGCGGCCGTACTGAAGCTGTTTCTAGGACAGCGCACAGACCTACATTCGTTCCCGTCCTGCTTGCCTCCGCGTGCTTGCAACCAGCGTGAAAGTTGTGTCTTCAAGTTCAGCACAGATGGTAGCCACACACCAGCAGCGGTCAACTGCTTCGTGAATACGTCACACAGCATGCCTGGTTCCACCACTTGCTACTTGCTACTTAATACACGTCTGGCCTTCCCGGACTCTTTGACTTTCGTCCCCTCGACAAAAAAAAAACTTGCTTCTGGACACACGGCTGCGTGAATACTTCAATTCTCTTTATATGACCTATTTAACTAATTTTAAGTGAATAACATTTGGAAACAGTCCCACGAAATGGGGTTTTCTTAAGAATATGCAATCCACTTCCACAGTTTCCAGAAGCAGAGTACGCGTGTAGGCAGGTTGTCCTACAAAGTAAAAATTTCTATTTCTGTTCCTCCACATTCCATTATCACGTATTTACTGTTAGGAGATAATGAAAGCTACTGATAGTTTCCACATTTGACGAAACTTTCACGGTTCCTGTGATAATACAAGTCTCGCGTTTTAAGATTATCAAAATGCTGTTCGTTGCAACAACCACCCCCTTGTTGAAGTACGAAGTGGTTGTTAGTACAGTGTTCTAAAAAGGCCATAATACACTATGCAGTGGTACTCTGTCTGTGTGTGTGTGTGTGTGTGTGTGTGTATGCGCGCGCGCGGGAAGGGGGGGGGGGGTAAAAAGCAGGGACTCTTA
>Ga0123352_10016450_pt1 | contig 11786 bp, 8 predicted proteins | sample TergutLab28metaG_FD_89700 | JGI IMG/M metagenome (GOLD analysis project Ga0123352, IMG submission 89700) | Labiotermes labralis P1 segment gut microbial communities from Petit-Saut dam, French Guiana - Lab288 P1 | ecosystem: Host-associated > Arthropoda: Insects > Digestive system > Gut ...
AAAATATAGTAAAATGGATAAAAGAGCAAAGGATAAGCTGGTTAGGTTACCTAGAGAGAATCAAGGATGGGATAGGATGCCCAGAAAGATCTTCACTCAAGAACTGGAAGGGACGAGAAGAAGGGGAAGACCCAGGAAAAGACGGAAAGAGGAAGCAGAAAGAGATCTTCAGGTGCTGGGAGTGAGAAGATGGAGAGAGTTGGTGGCAGATAGGAAAAATTGGAAGGACATTGTTCGACAGGCCAAAGCCCACATTGGGCTGTAGTGCCAATGGAAGACGAAGAAGCTTACCCCCATATGTGGATGTGACACCAAATAGTCGGGTACATATTTACCAACATCTTAAAGGAATGTGATGACTCCATCTAAATGGTAAAAGGCTCTTCTACTCTATAGATGGAGTCACCATGTTCCATTTCTTCCCTGAAGATGGCAACACAATTTTACTCCAACATTTCACAATTAAATCCCTACCAAATTACATGGTGTCACATCCCAGAAAACAGTAATCTTTCTGAATTATTGTTTTATTTTGATATTTCAGGGGGAAGTATTGTTCAATTCATGGAAGGACTTGTTCAATGGTGACGGAGGATACTTCTCTCAGCAGGCGAGAATATATAGTTTCAGTGGAAAAAATATACTTACAGACTTTGCCTGGTGAGTAAATGCAACAAAGCACTTTCACAGTACTGTACTTTTGATGAGTGTTGGTGTGACTTTACTAACATTATTACTGTGGATCTCTTAATTGGACTTTGTCCACTGTCTGATTGAAATACAGTGTTTTAACAACATAAAGCTTTGGAGTCTAGCTCTTCCTTTATCATCACATAACACCTCTGACATATTTTGGCCTCAGCAGGTCATTATTATAGAGTTCCGTAAATATAACAGTGGAAATTACCTTTGGTTTGTATATTCAAATAAATGTACAATTGAGATATAGCAATTTTACAAAAATTATAATACTGGTAAAATGTGTGGAATGCATCATAGAATCTCAATAAAAAGGTAAAGAGATCCTGTTACAGGCCCGGTATGGCCCAGAGGGTGGGTAGAGATATAGCTCTAGTCTTCCATGACCGCAGCAATAGAAGGTAGTGAGTGGCCAGCAGCACGCCCTGGCCACACTTTACCTCCGGGAAAGAACTGGTACCCATTTTACAGGAGGCTGGGTGGGCCCCAGGGCTGGTCTGGACAGGCGGAAAATCTCGTCCCGACCAGGATTCGATCCCAGACCGTCCAGCCCGTAGTCAGTCGCTACCCAGCCCACAGAATCTCAATACGAGCAGTATAAACAAAAAGAGTAGAGTAAGCTACAGCAGACCTATCTGGTGGAGGTGGGTTGTGAGCATCATGCGTCAGGCTTGTCACTCCAGGAAAAAAGCCCCTGGCACACATCGAACAGGAGGCTGGGTGGGCTTCAGAGCTAGCTTGGATGCTCTGGAGAAGGGAAAAATCTCTTGCTCCTATCAGATCTCAAACAACAGTACAGCACACTGGGGGAAGTGAGAAATGCTCATACAATTTTGGTCAGAAGATCTCCAAGGAAAGGACACTATGGAACATGAAGGATGATATTAAAATGAATCTTCAGGAAACAGGAAATCATCTTCCTGAAAATAAGGTCCACTGATGATGTTTGTGAACAAGATACTGAATTGCTTTGTTCCTAAAAAGCACATGACTAATTTCTTGGTTGGTTGGATGACAGAATTTCAAGGAAGACTAAAATTAGTCCCATTACAGGCCCAAGGTGCCCAGAGGGTTCTGGGAAGTTAAGTTTCCCAGAATGGTGGTGAGGTTGTCAGCCTTACACACCGGCCGTTTTTACCCCCAGGAAATACTCATGGTACTCATTTCTGTTAGAGGCTGAGTCAACCCCAGGGCCATAGTGCGATCAGAAGGATTATGTCAATGAAAAATTCGAATGACACCATCTGGAATCGAACCAGCGACCTTCCGATTTGTAGCGCAGTGCCTTAACCACTGTGCTAATGCACCCTTTCAAGGAAGACTACAGCCATTAAATTTCATAATAGATAAATAATTTATTGTGTTCTGTTATATACAGGTGTTAGGTGTTATAGACAGGGGTTTACATGTATACTTATAGGAAATTTTATGTACACAGACGTACAGTCATATATGTGCGACAGTAATTGTAGAAAGCAGTTTTGACAAGTTAATTTTATGAATGGGTGTTATAGTGTGATTTCATAATCTTTCCAAAGACTGGAAACCCAAATCAAGCGATAACTGTCAAACAGGAAGGGAACAGGCACCTATCAGCTTTATTGCGATGGCAGCTGAACCCTGACCCGGAGAGGAAATACTATATTTCTGTTCCCTAAGCTTTTCTTCTCAAGTGGTTGCTGAGTAAATCACGCTTCCCTAAAAACATCTCTTTTAGTGAAGTTGGAAATATTATTTTTAATTAGAACCCATGCAAATCCTTGTGAGCCATGTCAGTGTTTGGGCCTGACTGTGTAATAATTATATTCAGTTTTAAGTTCTTGTTCTCAAGCCTGACACGACACTCTTAATCTGGACATTCAGCCGACCAGGTCCGTCTGTACTCCGGGGAGTCAATTTAATAAATTCTTTTGTTTCGAATCAACTGTTGTACTATTACCCCAAGAGTCGCACCCATTGCTTCCGCTCGGCGACACATCCGCAGTACCTGTCCAGGTGGAAACGCATCAATTGTTAGTTACCCACCTGCAGATGCAACAGTTCTTTATTTAATTACTTCATACACTTAAATCTTAATTGCTTAAATGAGTGTCATAAATAATCGATGTTGTGTTTCCTAGGCCACAGAAGATAGTTTGGCATGGTTCGCACCTGCTTGGTGAGAGAGCTATGGATACATATTGCGATGCGTGGCACTCGGCCAGTACTGACAAAGTGGGCCTTGCCTCTTCATTGCTCAAGAACAAACTGTTGGATCAGGAGCGATTCTCCTGCAACAATAGGTTTGCAGTCCTGTGCATTGAAGCTACAAGTCAATACTCGAGGCGGCGTCGTAGGAATACCGATGAAGAGAGAGAACTTTCAGAAGGGGAATACCAGGCACAATTGGAAACTCTCATGTCTGATAAGGAAGGGAAGTGATTGTAACTTGTTTTTTCTTCACTTTCCATTTCAACATTCTTTCCAGAATGGGTTAAAATAAATTCCAAGCTATATGTAAGTACTGTAAGTCTATTTTATATGTACTTAAAACACATTTTAGTGTGACAGACTCATGTACAAGATTGTAACAAATGGTCAATGGATTCAAAATTATTGGGTCTTGAATGAAACAAACATTAAGTAAACGTTATACCAATGTGAATACCAGCAATGGTGGGAAATACATACTTGATTTTGATTCTCTGATACCATGTTTAAGCAATTTTGGTTTCAGTTATCTTGCTGCACTACACAACTGCATATTCAACAACCAAAATTTTACAGATATAAAGTGCGTGTTAAGTCTCATGATAGTTCTGTAAAGAAATAGCTACCGCGGTAATTATGAAAGATTGAAACACCGTGTGATGAGAAGAGTACTCTGTGGGGGGACAGGAGTGGATTTGATATGAAGGCCTAATTAGCTGTGTAGTTTAAAGTCACTGGCTGAAAATGTGTATTGTTAATCCCCAAACCATTTTTAAATAAGACCAAGTTTCCTATATTTTACAGTCATACTGCAAGACATGCTAATCAATACAGCTGACTTATGTGTTGGAAATAGATTTGGTGACAAATAAATCATATTACAGCAGTAGAACTAGGATGACTGCATACATTGCATGAAAGAATTCGAGCCAAATTGATGCTGCTTACATGTAAGTCTGATGGTATTCATCATATTCATTTGTGTGAAGTGATGTGTGTTGTACTCAGTTGAAATGTGATGGCACACGGTGACGCATGGGAGGGGAAGTGAAGGGGGAAACTGGCAAATGGAGTGGGTAGCCAGTACCCTTCACACTACCTTGGAACATGGTGTATCCAGCATTACTACCGCTGATGCGCACACCTCGGCTGCCAGTAGTCGACTGAAATGACACCCCTGCCGGTTTAAACAGGCTCGTCCATTTCGCCAAAAGACGAAATCTGGTTTCTGCGCGTGTGCCATCACATTTCAACTGGCCTCTAATACCCCATTCGATAATCCGGCCGAATGCATATGTCACACTGTCACGACATGTTGACAGAATATATGAATGTTGTTGGCATTAACCAGGCATATTAAAAGAAACTGTTATCAAATCACAACAAATGAGTATGTCTGAATGAATGCAGTACAATATCAGATACTAATACACTTCACATAAGTATGAAAAATATGATTATGTATGTGAAAATTAAGTTTTCACCTGAGATATTTGAATGTATGTAATGTGGTTTTCTTGTAAGATTGTTTTAACTGTTCATAGTTATTTATTATGTTGATTGCTTCTTGTATGGAAATATGTTACCATTTTTGTATGATGATACATAAGCAGTTTGGACATAAGAATTTCTTTGAAAAGGAAAGTCTGAACTGATTTACAGAAGCAGAAAAACAGTAGAGGCTCTAGTGAAACAGAATGGCAATAGCAAATTTATTTTAGTTTAGAGGGTGCAATGTGTGGTTGAATTTGTATGTTTGATGTATTTATTTGTGATATATGTATTTGCACAGAGATACACACACAAATCTGATCCACTTTTGTGTTCTTTTTCAGAATGTATATTTTATTTATAATTTTTAAGAAAATTATTGTTCTATAGTAAATGTGTAAATTTTATGATGAGCCAATTATGTACGTACATAATGTAAATGTATTCTAATTTAATTTATAATATTTACTGAATGTGTTCAGCATATTAATAGGGAAACAGCTATTATAAGACAAACTTGCATTAAAAAAAAGAAGAGGCATGCTCTTATGTTTGTTCTTTCAAATAAAATTACACATTATTGTCTGTTCAGGACTGCAGTTGTTTGTTTTGGGTGATGTCAGATGGTAAATATGCACTAATTCTTCAGTTCATGAATGTTGAATTCATGAATTTCTAAAAATAAATCTGTATTTTTGGTGTGTATGGGATAACGAGGAGCTAAATGATTTGTAATCCTCACCCAATATTGTGTGGGTGATAAAATCGAGAAGAATGAGATGGGCTGGGCATGTGGCACGTATGGGTGAGGAGAGGGGGGTGTATAGGGTCTTGGTGGGGAAACCGGAGGGAAGGAACCACTGGGGAGACCTAGGCGTAGATGGGTGGATAATATTAGGACGGATCTCCAGGCGGTGGGATGTGGGTATATGGACTGCATTGGGCTGGCCCAGGATAGAGACAGGTGGTGGACGCTTGTGAGTGAGGTAATGAACCTTCGGGTTCCGTGAGATGTGGGGAGTTTCTTGACTAGCTGCAAACCAGTTAGCTTCTCAAGAAGGACTCTGCACCATGGAGTAAGTGAGTATGGGATTACTGATATTAAAAAAAAAAAATACATGGAATAGACCCCCAGAACCTCGTAAGTGAAATGCTGCCACCGAGGATCCAGGTCTTCTGGATATGACACTGCTTTGTTTAGTGTTTCGTGACATTCCTTGGAAATGAAAGGAACCACCTGCCCAGCAACACAGTGTCACATCCCAGAAGACCAGTGTCTTCAATTTCACTGCTGTGAAAATATCAAAAAACTTCTACCAGTTAGTTAATCAGTATGATCTACCTCAAATATAACTGCTTTGTCTCCTTCTTCATTAATTCCAAAATCTGTATGTTTGTTATAATTATTACTGTAAATTTCCGATTATTGACTGTTCATTATTATGGGCAGATGGATCTTACAGGTATAGGACATCGGGGGATGGCCTGGATTGAACTGGCTCAACACAGACGAGTAGCGAGCTTTTGTAAGCACAGTTATGAAACTGTGGGCTGCATAAAATGCAGGGAATTTCTTGACTCACTGAGAATGTCAACTTCTTAAGAAGGACTCTGCTCTATGAAGTTAATTAGTTATATCTGGACATAAAAGACAAGTGACAGGAGGATATGGGACAGTGCGAAATGATCATCATTTGTACTCTTCAGAAATAGACATATAGTTTGTATTCTTCATGAACTAATATTAAGGTTATAAAAATCAAGTAGGATGACTTGTAACATGCATGGGCAGATAACAGATGTTCACATAATTTATTCAAAAATATTGAGGTAAAAGGCTCCTTTGTATATGTAATAATGATACAGTGTTGTCCTGGACATTAAGAAGATTGGATATGATGATTTGGACTGGATTCACTCAGCTTAAGTAGGGTCCAGAGACTATGGTATGAACCTGCAGGTTTTACAGATGTTTGGGGCAAGGATGATATAATTGTAGTGAGACTGATCACACAGTCTTCTGGGGTGACACCGTAAACACTGGTATACATGTACCAACATTGTGGCAGACACCACAGTGTCCATCCTGGGGGCAGCCTGCACGGAGAAGGGCTTTGTAAAGGGGAAGTACAGTGTCTACAGTTCTTAGGAATGACTCAGCTCCATAAAGTTAGCTGATTTTGCAGGTGATAAGGATTCCAGTCTCTTAAGACATGATGCATTGATGGGTAAATGGATCCCAGAACTCTGAGGAAATGTAATAACCTCATTTTCAAGGGTCAATATGTCCAAGAAGAATTCCTGTTGGACATTTCAACCCTGCTTCTGAGATGCTTTTGTGCTTTTCCTGATAGTACTTTTCTTGTCCACAAAATTAAAAGCATCAGTTCAGACCAGAAACTGATGTGTCCCATTCAATATCCTTATTCCACCTAGTTAACTTGGACCTTCCTGATGGTATAATTATTCTAAAGCATAGTTGATCAGCAATGACAATTAACCATCTCCTCATTTCAGATCAATATGAATAGGCAGTACATGAGATAAATATTTGCCTATCCATACTGTTAATATGAACATGTTTTAATTAAACCAGCTAGTTCCACAGTACACAGAACTTATTTAGTATTGAGCAAAATTTTAGCTACACAAATGATGAAAATAACAATTTTTTTTGGTTAACAGGTGCAGTGAGGGTTAATCTTACAGCTGTGTTAGTATCTCACTTTATACAGCATAAGTTAAGAAATGATTGGTGAATGTGAAATGGAAAGGGTTTGGAAGGCATCAGCCATTGTGTGAGGCTTTATCCTGGCATTTGCCAAAAGGGACTGAACAAATCCATAAAACGTCTGTCCGATTAGTCACTGTTCCGACATTCAAAATGGGTGCGTCATAAGTAAGTCTGGTATGTCACCAACTTGCCAACCTATTCAGTTTGAAGGTGGTGTGCAGGAAGAGCATGTCTTGCTGTATCTCTCGTTCTGATCACCTAAATTAAATACTGTTAACTGCCCTAGAGTTTAAGAAGTCCTGGTATCATTAAGTGATAATGCCCATAAGCTTTGTCCATAGTTTTGTATGATGTTTACACCACTCAAATCCTCTCTTGCCTGCTTGCTTGAGCACAACAGTGCATAGAAGATCGAATGAAAGAAGGAACTTAGTGACACTGGCTACAGGTAATGCTAAATATATATTTTAAATGACCACTTCCCACCAGGATACAATTTCATACACAGGATGTAAATACAATTTATTAAACATGAAAGATGTAAATGGAATGTGCCATAGCCACATTTTTCACGTGTCAAACAAACTGTAAAAAAAAGCAGCATTAATTTCAAAATAGGGTTAAGTCATGAAACTAAGTATTCGTTAGAATAATAAACAGCCTACACAAAGGATGCAACCGTGTTTACTGCACTACATTTTGAACCTCATTAATACATTTCACTACGTCTTAATGACGACAAGTGTATTTAAATGAACAAAGAAGGTTTAGAAACTGTGATCAAACAAATCATAAACTGTTATCTTCTGTGGTAGGTAACCTATATGTAGCAAACTATCTACTGCTCAAATTCCCTTACATAAACACAGCACTTATAACTTCTGAAAGTAAAGAAGCCGAATCCATAACCTAAGGCACATACTTCAGATGCTGAAGTACAATCTTACGCTTCAGAGCCACCACAACATGCAAGTACTTCAGGTTGGCATGTACCACTTTTATCTCCCTATTATGCTTAAACACATTCAAATGTACGGATACATATCGTATAACAGAACAGTGCAACTATAACATGCGTTTTTATTGTTTACCATCATCTGAGAATCAGTTAACTGCAAGATATTTATCCTCATACTGTACATGACCAATACTTAGACCGGATTTGAGGTTAAGTATGCCTCTAACGCGAATCTACTGTCTTCGTCATTTATTTTCTCGATGATTTGATCAGTCATGTAATGAGTTAGATGGCAGTGTGTGGCAAGGGCGGATGTCACGTGCTGCTCTCTGTGATGGTCTTTTCAGTTGGCATGAGTATCATTGTACATGTACCATCGAAATGGCTGTGATTTTGAGTCGGCTATGGCGGTGGTGGTAAGGTTTGTGTGTTGCGTGTGGTGATTTGTGCTTATCGTTTTGGATTATCCGATATGATTATGTTAATTCGGTGAGACTGGCATACTTCGTATATTGAGACTGTTTTGCATGAAGCATGAACTGTCAAGTGGAAAAGACTTCAAGTAACTCGTCTTCAAAACCTAGAGATGGTGAGCTTTCATGATTTTCTTAACTTTAAAGTTAGTCGTATGATGTGACTGAATAATTGGACGTGTCCATATGCATGCCGCTATGTTGACAACTGAGTATGACGTAACTTCCATGGACGTTATAATTAACATTCGCATATAAACGTTTGGTGTGAAGTCATAAGTGTTATAGACCTTAACGTGGGCATGTAAAACTAGTTCGAACAGTAAAACATTAACTGACTAACTAGCCTAACCTGTCACAGTTTGAGACTGTAAAAAAAGAATAAGCAGACACAGTTGCATTTGTCTCCTTCATCAATAAGAGATTTTTAACTGTCATAAAGAAATTTTGGCAGAGAGTGAAGTAAGCCACTAGTGTGAGATTTTGTCATGATTGTATTTTATGTGAGTAGACAACATGCGTACCACAAAGAATACTGCAGAGGTATGCAAATTGCCATTCTGCACGTGTCATTTCTGTGCGTGTCGACAGTTATTGTTTTTGTAAACAAACGAGATCTCTGCTTCACGATAGCGTACTTTGTCCAACATGTTAATATAATTTTCACGTGGTTCAGAACTTGCTGCATGACTGTATTTAGTGTCTCTGTTTCTGATCGTCCATCCTAGAGGGTTATGTGAACAGCTAATTTACAACATCCACATGAATACTTTTTTACCGTAATAAAACTTCATGGTGGGGGGTTGATTTAGTGTTTGTTTTGGATGTTGTACCAAAATTGTAAACATTTTGTTACAGTATTTTAATTTAGGGCAGTTGTCGCGAATTGGACGTCGTAAGAATACAGAAATATCTGGAGTCGGTTAGCAGACATATTTGTCGTGTGGTGCACACGTTTTCCGAACATGCCTTGTGCAGGCTTCCAAGGCTTCTGTGCTGTTTACATTTGTGCGTGCCGTGTGGTTTCTGAAAATGAAGAATGTTTCGAACTTCCCTGTTCATCGAGCATTAGTATTGTGAATCTAGACTTCTATTATTTTGTATCATGGGACCCCCTTTTTTTTCGCTCTAGTTCAATAAAAATAGAAGGTGAATGCAGAATGTTTTGTGTCGGTGACATAGTGAGGTTATTCCGTCATGTTGTGGCTTATGCCTCCAGGCTTGGTCTTTGACCCTGCCATCCAGGCAACTTACCCCTTTGAAGCCTGACAAGAAAGTACTTGGAAGTAAACGAATTCGTACGTCACATTCCTTCATTGATGCTATCCAGGGGCTAAGTAATGCTCAGGTCATCAAAGTATTTAGGAATTTGGCTCCTGCCTTCAGAAAACAAATTGAATTTTCATTACAAATATGTGTCGAGAAATTATCGCTGTTCTGAAAATCATCCTATGCTCATACATGCACTCAGTGGGAAAAATGCAGATTGTTACAGCAGGTGGTAAGTGTAGATACAACTGTGCTTCGAAAGAGCATAAGTTATTATTTATAAACTTGAGGACGAGTGAAATATTAAATAGTGTTTTTCGACCCTAATGTTTTGCATCTCGTTGTATTGTAATTCAGTAATTAGAAGTATGTTACCGTCTACACAACTTTGATTATTTGGTTGGTATTTTATGCACATCAAGCTACGTGTCTGGACCGACATGTGGTCATCTTCAGGCTATTAAAATTATACAAGAATGTGATTCGAATTTTTTTTGTACGTTTATTCGTGTTTTGGTGAGCGAGATCGTAGTCTCACATAGAAATATACAGTGTAGGCCTATATGAGTTAAATCATCATCATCATCTTCTTCTTCTTCCATTGGCACTACAGCCCCCTGTGGACTTTGGCCTGTCGAACAATGTCCTCCCATTTTTTCCTATCTTCCACCAACACCCTCCATCTTCTCACTCCCAGCACTTGAAGATCTCTTTCTACTTCCTCTTTCCATCTTTTCCTGGGTCTTCCGCTTTTTCCCTTCCAGTTCTTGAGCGAAGATCTTTTTGGGCATCCTATCCTCCTCCATTCTCTCTAGGTGACCTAACCAGCTTATACTTTGCCCATTTATCCATTTTACTATATTTTCTCCTTTGCTATATGAGTTAAATATATTAAAATAAGTTGCTTGTATTTGTTTTAAAATTCATTATTGAAACTTTCCTCAATGGTTTCTTTGTTAAGCATCCTTGTGTTTACCCATTCTGTTGCTTGGTGTAGGTGTGTTTGGTATAATTTATGGTTGAGATTTTGCGTTTTGAGATACGAAAATTTTACCTAATCCTTTATTCCTTGCCTTTGGGCCTATTTTAATAAGATGTTTAACTCATACGTGTTTGTATATTTTTGTTTAAGATTGATATCTCAGGCACCAGATAATGATATATGTAGCTGAAATTCAGTTCGCATTCTTCTGCAATTTGAATAGCCTGAAGATGACCGCATATGGTATAATGAGTACAAAATTCTTATCAGCTAAACGATGAAAGTTGTGTAGACAATAACAATGATATTTCTGATTATATTTGCTTGGATTTCGGGTGACGTATGGCAAAGTGACTGTGGGTTTCGTTGCCGATGGATTTAAAAACTATTCTCTGATCAGTAGACGATAAAAAACAGGTTGCTGCGGCATAATCGAAGCACGTTACTTGCTAGGCATTACCGCTGTTCCGTGCTGAATGCAACCTGTGTGTAATTCTAATAAAAAGCCTGTTATTTCTCCCACTAAGAACAATAGCAAATTTTACCCACATTTACGGTGACATTGTTTTTTAGACAGAGTCCTTACAATTGGAAGTCCACAGACAATGTGCAGCGTTGGTATAGGTTATGGCCTTACGGCGTCTTAATGTTGAATGCCAGACTGCCGGATGAATTTGTTGCCTCCATCTTCAGGATAGACATGGATGGAGTACAACTGTTATAGGTTATAAATATGGAGGCAGGCATAGGCTAATAATATTGTGTGTGTGTGGGGGGGGGGGGCAAACAAATTTTAAAAGGGGTTTTTTGGCAGTAAAATTAAGAGGGAGTAAAATAAAAAAGAAGGGGAAAATTGGTTTAAAAAAATTTTTTAACCAATCTTCCCCCTCTTTTTATCTTTTCCTCCTCGTAAAATTACGGCCAAAAAAACCATTGTTGAATTTTTTTGCGCCCCCCCCCCCCACACACACACCATATTATTAGTCTATG
>Ga0123352_10016451_pt1 | contig 11786 bp, 6 predicted proteins | sample TergutLab28metaG_FD_89700 | JGI IMG/M metagenome (GOLD analysis project Ga0123352, IMG submission 89700) | Labiotermes labralis P1 segment gut microbial communities from Petit-Saut dam, French Guiana - Lab288 P1 | ecosystem: Host-associated > Arthropoda: Insects > Digestive system > Gut ...
AATAAGCTTTCATGCCTCTACCGGGATTACAAGCCCGGACATTAGTCATAGCAACTAAGCTACTGGAAGGTATGAATCGTGGTTTAATCTGGGCACTAACACAGAATGTTCTTGAGGTGACGAGATGACTAAAGGAAACAACGAAAACCTCATTCAGACAGCCTATTAACAGGTGGAGGTACGAAAATTGCCAATCCGAACGCACGTGTGAAACTGCAGCTGTACAAGTAGTATTTTGGTCCCGTGCAGAGAAGAAGCACAAGACAACAGCAATAGACGGAGGTGGGTAGTGTTCACCCTCGAACAGGCCCAAAGGGGGAGAAGTGGGGTAGCTCTACTTGTTCTTTAACCTTCGCACTAGATATGAGTGGGTGGTCAACGCCATGCCCCGGCCGCTTCACTCCCGGGAGATAGACCCTTGCTCATTTCACAGGAGGCTGGGTGGGCCACCGGGACCGTCTGGCCCAGTAGGTAGTGTAGCAAGTCCTAATTGCAGTAATCACTTCTACCAAAGTGTTTATAGCACGCCTCTAAATAACATTACGGCCTATTAGTACCAATCAGTTTTAGCGTACCAATAGGTATTAAGCTCTCTTTTCATAACTTCACAGACTCACAAATTTTACCGGGGCGCTGATAAGTCTTTAGCCCGACCAGGAAGGAAACAATCTCGGAAGCATATCAGGGACGCGCGTGATTTCAACAACATCGAGACGGCAACTGTTATCAGGTTGTTTTTTTTCTGCAAGGCAAGGAGCCGAAGGAAATTCACGCCATTCTGATAGGAACATTAGCTTGTTTCCTTCCTGGTCGGGCTAAGGACTTATCAGCACCCCTGTATATGTAATAACATCAATTTGAAATACTGCAATATATGTCACTGTCAAATACGAAGACACAGAACAGCAAGACGCAAAGTATGTTGTGTGCGTAACGGTAAACACCTGTCCATGAAATGTCAAAGAGTTTAGTGCTAGCTTAAAAAACTCTTGCAACTTCAAAGTCTTTGTTATTTTTAATAACAACCTAATACAATCTATATGATCTGAAACGAAAAAACTTCCGCTTTTCAATAACAGGCCTGTTTATTTAACCACACCAAAGAAGGTGTTGTGCTGGCGGTTTTAGAACTTGAAAGCATAACGATTAGCATAGTTATGGGAAGCATATATAAGCTGGATGCTTTCTGAGAGCCAGTAATGAACTGAACAGCGTCGGAAGCCAAACGTTTCTGCTCTGCATTTAATATTTTCCTTCGGAAAATCAATAAAGTAAGCAAAAACGCCATTTTCTGTTGTTAGGAAAATGTTTGTGAAGACAGTAACGAGGGATCAAGCACCTGCTGCTCCAAAATTTAGACAGCATGGCCTATTTAACGACGCCATTTTAAGAGCACATGTTGCGGTGATTCTAATAGAAGGACGATAACGAATCACGCGTTATGAACTGGACACAAGGTCGGCAGTAAAGGAGCGAATGTGTAACACTTTAACGTATAGCAGATTAGTTAAAAACATTAGGCCTATTTGTTAATTTATTTACTTATTTATTTATTTATGTTTGCCTCAAATGCGCTGCCAGTATTTCAAATACTGTCATTCTGTCTCACTGACTTAATATCCTTCTAATATTAGCTTCCCAGCGGCCAGGGCATGCTGCTGACCACTCACCCCGTTCTAGTGCCGCAGTCATGTAAGAGTAGAGCTATACCTCTACCCACCTTCTGGGCCACAGCCAGGCCTGTAAGGGGATCACTTTGCCTTTTTTTTAATATTATCTTCCCATCTAAGCTTAGGTCTTCCAAGTTGTGTCTAACGTTCAGGTTTCCCCATAAAACCCTTGCATCGATTTCTCTTCTCCCCCATAACTGCCACATGCCCAGCCAAAAACACCACACACACACACACACACACACACACACACACACACACATATATATATATATATATATATAATTTAGGAACGTATCTTAGGCAGTATAACTTCTCGAACCCGTAGTTGGTTTATAAAATTGGTTTTGTAAAGCCACCTTGATTCGTGTCGATGAATATCAAGTAAGAACTTGTAGCATTTTGCGAGATTTCGGGCTTCCGCCGCGAAGTAGATGAGAACCGCACTCTTCTGGGTTACTACACAGCGAATAGTGGTAATTTCTTACAGACGTTTCAGGACAAACTATTGGTCCCATCTTGACCCTAGACGATAGGACCGAAAGGTTGTCCCGAAACGTCGGTAACAAATTACCACTACTCGCTGCGTCTTGAATCTAGAAGATGGAGCCGATAGGTTGTCCCGAAACATCGGCAAGAAATTACCTCTACTCGCTGCGTAATAACGCAGAACGTGTAGTTCTTGTAACACTACTATTAGCAAGGTAGATGAAATATTTGCACTGGAAAAACTGTGTACTTTAACTATGCAGTTAACTGTGAAACGCAACGGAATGCATCACATGAACAGACAGTGGTACTGTCAAGAGACGGCAGACTGGCCGTTTCGTTATTTGCAGCAGCAACCAACATGGCGAACAGAAATTTCAGTTAGTTAAAAAGAAATGTCTGAAACTTGAATCACAAGAGGAAATCCATTGAAGAATAAAAAAACCAACTAGATGTCACTTGATATTTTATTGTACTTCTTATAGGCTCAACATGTTTCAAGCACTACTATGCCCATCATCAGGATCTCGCGATTATGATGTTGTTTACCACATTGGTTTGCTGTATGTTGCGAGGTAAGGTGCAGTTAGGCTGGAGTAGTGTCAGGGTTGTAGGCTCAAGCTTGGGCCTGCAACCCGGACACAACTCCAGCCTAACTGCACCTTACCTCGCAACATACAGCAAACCATGAACGACAAGACCAATGTGGTAAACATCATCATCATAGTCGCGAGCTCCTTAATCTCTGAAACATGTTGATCCTATAAGAAATACAATAAAATAATATGTGACATCTAGTTGGGTTTTTTTATTCTTCAGTTATCACAATGATGCACGGTCCCAGTAAACATCAGGAAATCCATTCTTTGTAAGCAGCGATAAAAAAGAAGATTATCTGTATTTCACCTTATCTGACAGAGCACAGGATCCACTGCCATACTTTCAAAGATATAATTAAATTTACTCACTAAACCCTCCAGGGTCATTTTCGGGAAGGAAGGTCCATTTCGTTCCGAAATAAATAAATTACAAACACAACAAATTAAGTGATATTTGTTGTTCTGCGGCGTTCGACTGTGACGACATCCGCCTTCTTACACTTGACACCGTGCAGACTGAGAAATATTTACAAGTCTTCGGGAGGAATATTTTTCGTCCACCGTACTGCAGACAAATTATCGACCCTAATGATGGACGTATCCGGTCCCAGTGGCCGCGCGGAATAAGGCGTACGTCTGCGGCCGTTCGCCTGCTAAGATTGTGGGTTCGAATTCCACCAGGGGCATGGATGTCCGTCTGTCGTGAGTGTTGTGTGTTGTCAGGTACAGGTCTCTGTGACGAACTGATCACTCCTCCAGATGAGTTCTACCGACTGTGGTGCGTCGTTGAGTGTGATCTAGAAACCTCGTGAATGAGGAGGCCCTGGCTCACTGGGGGCTGTTGCGCCCAATAACAAAAATTGAGGGACGTAGTAATTTCTTCAGTGTTGTCAGTATGTATGTACCGCAATACAAGGCGTCACGCCCCAGAAAATGGTTATATTCACTGCGCATCCAATCAGTTCCCTGCAGAACTAATAAAATCAGATAAAAGTGGCTTTACCTTTCAATATATACAAAAACACACAATTCACAAAAGATAGCACACGCAGTGCTACAGCAAGAATTGGCTTGCCACTGTGGCCAATGTTTCTGTGTTAGAATCGCAACACAATTTGACATGCAAATTCATTTTACTGTGTTAGTTACCAAGACAACTAGCAGGGTTCCATTCCAGGAACTGAGATACGTTAAACAAAACACTTCAGCTTAAAATTCAAAACACTCTGCTAACACAGAGTGCGGGAAACATTTCACATCCGTGATCATTTAAGACGTAACATTTTGAATCCTCGTAAAATAGTACTTCAAACTTGTGTATATTTTAACTCAAAACAATGTATTTGAATGAAAATAAGAATACAAATAAAACAGGAGTACGTACTTGTCTTCATGTTTTGTTTATTTAATGTGTATGGCGACTTATGTAACAAATACCTAATTACATAAAGAGTGTAAAAAATTTCCAAAACTACGACCCCACAAAATACAAAATACAAACAAATGTAAACGCAAGTTACCGTTTAATCCTACATGCATGCACTGGCCAAAATTCAACAAGCCACAACACTAAAACAACTTAGGTAGGCCTACTGTTAAACACGATGCATTCAGAAAGTTCGCCCCTCTCCTGACAGTCAGTTGTTGTGAGGTCTACTTCCATACGGGCACCAAAAAAAAAACGCAGCGGTTAGCGTCAGCATTTTGGTCTACAGTGAGTTCATAAAGAATGTGAAAACAGGATAAGAACAAATGATATAAATAAAAAGAGACATTATTTATTTTTTTATTTTATTTCACAGAGAATGCGGTTAAAATGCATACAGAATAACAGATTTTTACCATAACCAGGGACGGAATATTTAAGGGCAAGAGATACATAGCAGTGTAACAATAAAAAACCGATAATTTAAGTACAAGTAATGACGTAGGAACTTCCATATTCTCACTAACTGGAATGCGAGGAAATGAAGAGCAGCTGCCGGGCAGTTTCATGTTAGGGGAATTATTGTTTGTTTCTGGTTTCCCCGCATTATAATTTTAGAAGAACTTTTCAGAAAACACCGAAGTAGTGAGCTGCGTTATCGTCACTGGTTTTCAAATTTTCTGTAGAATATCACTTCAAACAAGTAATAGAAAATAAGGAGGAAGAGCAACTGAATAAAACACACTACTTTGGGCTAATAAATGTAACAACGAAATTTGTAGTGTTCATCAGTCACACATTATTGTTAATAGATTAAATATAAGAGAACGTGATGGGCTGGGTATGTAGAACGTAAGGAATATTTAAGAAATGCATACTGCAATGTGGCTGCTAAACCTTAAAGAAGACTTACGGAAGATATACAAGTAACTGTAAGGAAAATATTAAGATGGATGTTACAGAAATAGGACGCCGGGTTTTGAACTGGATTCATTTGGCTCAGGACAGTAATAAATGTCAGACTCTTGTGAACACGATAATGAACGTCAAAACTCCATAGCAGGCAGGAAATTTCCTGATCGGTTAAATGATTCTCATCGGCAAGTCTCCTCTACCTGAAGGTCGCTAAGGATATTGGCATAGTACAAGAATTTCAATCTGCAATTCTCTTTTCTCTTACGAGTTTCTCAGTCACACATGCGTGCTACATGTGCCGGTTTGTCAGCAGCAGAATTAATTTACTGACGAATATCAGATAATACTACATCATGGGTGGTGATTTTATTAAGGTACGACAGGACTAAAGGATGAAGGCTAGAGAAACAAAGAAGAAGATTTGAAGAAAAAGAAACAGAAGGATGCATGATTATGGCGAGAAACAGGAAACGTTTAGTGCTCCGAAGATTTACATGCAGTGTCCGCTTGTCCTTCTGATAAAAGTGTGTTGCAATCAAGGTAAAACTTTAAGGAGTGAAGAGGGTAGAGTGCTGGGAGCAGACTGTTAAGAGTGTGCAGAAGAGTTTTGAATTTGGAAGGCAGAGTCGTGACGAAATATTGATCGCGTTGTGAGGGCTGCGTTTTGGTAAAAAAAAAAATTGAACTTAATGTTTGTATAGCTGAATAAGAAGCATGCATATACAGGAGAGAAGTGGAAGCGGGTACCGCACTGTAAATACACACAGCCAATTTATCCGGTACAAATAAACCATCAGTCACTGCCCGAAGGATCCAGTAGCTGTTCTTATGTTTAAAATGCTCCATTCGAAAGTTGTTCAATCCGTAAGACACGCCAGCACTTACATGTGAACTTTCTTGTACTTTTCTTGTAAGAACAGCAAGTACTAATCATTATACAAACATCAGATTTCAAACCTTGATCGAAATATAAACTTGCATCCTGAACTCTGGAAAATATCACGCTAATTACGATGTTCCCAGTGCTTAATTGAATGCAGTGCTGTTCGGTGTTGCCATGCATATATTCACACTGTCTTGCAGTGCTTATTTGAGCATGCAGTTGTTGGGTGTTTCACGCATTTATTCATAAAGTGTTGTAGGATTATTTGAGTACAGGCGATTGTTTTGGGGTGTTTTATGCACACACTCTTGTATGTATTTGGGTATACGTTTGTAGGTGTTCCTATGTGTAATCTACACAGTGTTTTATTAAAACGAATAAATTACAATTCTGTTATTTGCCACAACAAATGTAATTGTTATTTTTTAGTAAATAATTTCAGCATTATGAAATATTATTATCATTATTATTATGGCTCGATATATATATATATATATAACATAAAAACATTTTTTGTTTTTGGCGCAACAGCCCAAAGTGGGCCATAGCCTCCTCATTCACGAGGTTTCTAGATCACACACAACGACATATCGCAGTCGGTAGGACTCCTCTGGACGAGTGATCAGCTCGTCGCAGAGACCTCTACCTGACAACACACAACACTCACAACAGACAGACATCCATGCGTCCGGTGGTATTCGAACCCACAATCTCAACAGGCGAGCGGCCCTAGACCTACGCCTTAGACCGCGCGGCCACTGGGACCGGCAACATAAAAACATTAGCTGGAAAAAATGAATGAAAGGGACCACTTGAAATAACTGGGCGTCGATAAGGGTACACTGATATGGATACACACACACACACACACACACACACACACACATACACACACACACATACACACACACCACACACACACACACACACATGTAGCGAATGATTTCGGAATGCGAAATTAATTTAACTCGTTGTTGGTAACGAGAAATAAAGTAACATTTTGAACACGATAAAAAACTTTAAGGTCCCATTTTTTCAGCAACCGAGTAACTATTGGGTTCACAGGATGGATTTGTTCCTCGGTGTTGCAGTTAATACTATGTGCCTCTGGATTATGTCGTCGTGCAGTCTGGCAGGTGTAAATAAACGTTCATTAAAGTTATATCCTCTTTTGTTCCAGTCTCAATAACGGCTGCACAGGAAGATTGGACGTCGGAGTTAGATCCTAGGCAGAACCAGAGATTTTCCACATCTCCAAAGGGTTCAGATGGACTCTGGGACTTACAACCACGGAGGGGATTACGAAGCATCCTACCGGCGTTATAACCACGGAGGGAAATAGAAAGCCTTCTACCAGATATATAAACACAGATGGAGTTAGGAAGTCTCATACCAGAGTTACAACCACAGAGAGAGCTAAGAAGCCTCTTATTGGAATTATAACCACGGAGGGAGCTTAGAAGCCTCCTACCAGAGTTACAACCACGGAAGGAGCTAGGAAGTCTCATACCAGAGTTACAACCACGGAGGGAGCTAGGAAGTCTCATACCAGAGTTACAACCACAGAGGGAGCTAAGAAGCCTCTTATTGGAATTATAACCACGGAGGGAGCTTAGAAGCCTCCTACCAGAGTTACAACCACGGAAGGAGCTAGGAAGTCTCATACAAGAGTTACAACCACGGAGGGAGCCAGGAAGCTTTATACCAGAGTTATAACTACGGAGAGAGCTAGGAAATCTCATACGAGATTTATATCATGGAAGGTCATAGGAAGCATTCTACCAGAGTTATAACCACGGAGGGAACTAGAAAGCAAGTAATCGGAGTTAGAACCACGATGCAAGCCCTCCGGATCATTACACTGAAGACTAACCTCCGTCTATTACCGAAAATTAGAATGTATAGCAATGTAAATTCACTTCAATGTTAGTTTGTATGTACTAACGTCGAATTAAGAGCGGAGAGATTATTTATATTAATTTGAAGACTAAAGTTAGTTTTAGAACTTGATTCGTACGGATGTGGAATGTACTATCACTGAAGGAGAATCAGTTTCCTACTAACGAAGGACGTCAAAGTAAGTGGCATAGCAAAGATCTCTCGGCATTCAGTTGCGAAGGAGACTGGCAGGGACCAGAACCGATCTGAACAGGACGGCAAAAAGAAAAAAGGTGCATTACACTACCGGAGATCGAACCCTGAACTTTGTTTCGTATCCAGTCGACAACGAAGTAAAAAGAATTGTGTTTCTTTGTGATGATCGCCCGGTATCTGGTGTAGCTTTACTCAGATATAAAAATAATTGTGGTTCTCCTTACAGAGAAAGAAGGGGAGGGCGGGGGGTTTAATTCAGTCTGAAATTGTGGTTTGTAGGTTTCCGGAACTGTCCGCAACACAAAGTGTAATTAAAATGTGAGAATGGTGACAGAAGTAGCAAGTGGATAGGGAAGAGACACAAGCTGCTCTTAATTTTGCTGGCATGCGTAAAGAACGACTGGGTGGCTACAGCACCGCACTGAATATTGTAACTTTCCCTTCAACATGTCTTCACTACGACGACTTCGTTAGAACATGACATACTAATTTCATGTTTTATGTGTCTTTAAAAAGGCAGCCGGGTTAGCTCAGTCGGTATAGCGATTCGTTACGGGCTGGACGTTTCGGGTTTTCTAGAATCTTTCGAGTCACGAGATTTTCCGCACTCGTCTAGACCGGTCGTTGGGTCCTACCCAACCTCTTGTACAACGTGTACCCCATCTCTTTCTCGGGGTAAAATAGCCGTGGCATGTTTAGACTCCCCCCCATGTAGTGTCGATGTTGTTAATCAATACAAACATAGGCTACTCGTAATCTGTGCTTACATGGTACGTCACTGGGTGACCTTAGTGTTCATTATTACCTGGTATTTGCCTTCCATGAATTCCTGTATCTCCAGAAGGATTGGCAACCAATCCAATTATAATTCACAGCAGCCATTACACATCAATATTCAGAACACAACTCCATCAGCCCCGGTCCATTTTCTTTCAGCAAATTCTAATGCGTCATTCCAACTGGCTGTTTCTGTCCTTTTCAGTAAACCCTTCCTAAAGTTCGTCATCTGAAAGTGTTCCCTAATGACTACTAGAAGTGAAACAAAAGGAAACTTCTGACACGTCTTTTCCACAAAGTATTTCTCTAAGTAGCATTAACCGTTGAAAGGATTTATAAAGAATTCCATAAGCCTCTCATATCTTTAATTATACATAATGAATATTTCATTGCACATGAATAAACGATTTGAAATATTATCCTACGGTATTTAATTTCCTCTTTGCTGCGAGTTAACAATGAAAATATGAGGATTTTTACTTGCGGCTAATGCTATAGCGTAGCACCGTAGTTGGTTGAGGCACTCTGCCACGAGACCGGAGTTTCCGAATTCGATTCCCAGTGTGGCTTTTAGAAATTTCAAGTGACCTATTCGTTCTGTTCGCATTCAGTAGACCTCCGGTCCACTCAGCCTTTAACAGAAGTGGGTAGAAACCTGATGGCACACGGTAACGCACGGTAGGAGAAGTGAAGGGGTAGCATTCGAGTGGAGTGGGTAGCCAGTACCCTTCGCACTACCTCAGAACATGGTGTATCCAGCATTACTACCATTACTACCGCTGATGCGCACACTTCAGCTGCCAATAGTCGACTGAACTGAACCCCCGCCAATTTAAATGGACTCGTCCGTTTCGCTGAAACACCAATTCCGGTTTCTGCACGTGTGCCATCACGTTTCAAACGTGTTCTACCAAGAAATTTCCTTGCGGCCGGAGTGTACAGTGGACAGATCTACCGTCCTAATTGTGCCGAACGTCAAAGTAAGGACCGAAGCCCAACATTCCATCCCCCCTCTGAGTCTTCATGACTGTTACTGGAAAGCTTTATTTAATGCCTGATTAGGGTACACTGAGATATTTTCTCCTACACGTCGGAAACCACCTACAAGTGTACATTGTGTCATTTAAGATGAAACCACACTGTCGGTTTCTTACGCGTTCTTTTGTCAGCCGTACTTTAACCTTTGGGCACCTTACTTACTTACTCCATCGTGCAGTGTCATTCTTGAGAAGTTAACTGATTTGCAGCTAGTCAAGAAATTCCCCGCATTTCACGCAACCCGAAGGTTCATTACCGCACTCACAAGCGTCCGCCAGCTGTCTCTATCAACCTTTATGCACCATGCATCCTATATATAGGACAGACGGGCCGTACTCCCCCGAGCAGGGTTTTTTGTGTATTCAGTCAACAAATATAATTAATGATTTCTTTTTATTTCCTCGCACCATCTCCGTTTATTCCTCCACAACATGTTATGTATTTCATAATGTTACCTTTTTTGGTTCATAAAATATTCACATTTTACATAAATGGTATGATAAAATTTAAGTGTCCTGCTCCAGGGCCAAAGGGTTAATGGTTGGAGTACAAGGTGCTGCTCACCTCGCTTCAGCATGATGTGCACCGAACTGCGTCTGCACTTGAAGTTCGTAGCTCACAGTGAGACTTTAAAAATGCAAACCAGCCGTGACCCTGTAGCGATAATCCCACAGAATGCATAAATACACCATGTGGACTTATTAATTGTACAGCGTTTAGATGTAAAACAGACTGTACATATACTGGGCACTGTGATTTTTAAGTGCGTAATATAGATATTAGTACAGCCCCGATGATATATCTGCAGCTCCCTTTAGCTGTGACATTTCCCTTAAAATATGATTTCCTTGCTGCTGAATTATTGTCCTGTTCGTGGGTTGTGCTGTGTTTATGGTGCATGTTCACGTCATCCGGCGAGAGAAAAATTAAAGCCCTTTATCTGTGTGGTACAACAAAAGGCTGAGATGGTATCACATGACGCAAATTTGAGCGGTCTTGTATTCAGAGTGGCAGACCACATTAAGCAATGACTGCAGGCGCATAACACATCATTAGCTCGGAAACTGCGCATGTTCATATTTCATGTCAGGCTGTTAAGATAATATACCACAGAACGGGGAGAAAGCTGCTTTAGATAGGAGGGAAATTCTGGACAAGGGAAGGCCAGTTTTAACCTAAATAAGGTTACGACCCAAGCAATGTTGGCAGCACTGATTAACATGGCGATTACATGATATTAAACTCTCTCGTTTGCGTCCAATTAGTTTATATTTATTTTTGAGTAGTTATAAAACTGTGATTATTTCGCGTTTTTTTACCAACAGAATACAAAAAAATTGTTTTCCCAACGTGAAATTTTCCAAGCAGTTTGCCTGCAACATGTCTATACTCTTGCCTGCCAGTCCAATAACTGCATCAATTAATATACACAGCATCTTGCAGGTGATCCAAATCAGGGGCGTTCAAATTGTTCGTGACAAAGGGCCGCAATCATAACTGGGGGCTGGTTCGCTGTCCGAACGTGTAAAAAAAAAAAAAAAAAACTGAGTGGAGTAGCTCACCGCTTTCATTGTTGTGTGATTTTGCGAACGGTGTATAATTTTACACATGTAGTCGCAGGCCCCAAATTGGACACGATGAGATTTGTTTAGCGATCCCTGTACAGACTCTGAGGCTCCCAGGTACCAAGACAATCGGCACAAAAAGGCGGTAAATTGTCAGCCCCACACACCGGCCAACTTCATACCGCAGGAAATATTCCTGGTACTTCTTATATACAGGGTGTTTCACGACTTTAGGGCATAACTGCAAGAGGTGATTTCCTAGGTCTTTGTGATCAAAAAAGTTCATATAAACATGTGTCCGATTTTGGACGGTTACGGAGTTATGACCGT